>Ga0098043_1000771_pt1 | contig 11445 bp, 11 predicted proteins | sample 9B_taG_FD_92581 | JGI IMG/M metagenome (GOLD analysis project Ga0098043, IMG submission 92581) | Marine viral communities from the Subarctic Pacific Ocean - 9B_ETSP_OMZ_AT15188_CsCl metaG | ecosystem: Environmental > Aquatic > Marine > Oceanic | place: Subarctic Pacific Ocean | collected 2015-01-10 | reverse complement strand
TGTTAAAAAGTGGCAATGGAAGCGGCAATTATTCTGTGATGCAAATAGGCCTTAAAACGCAAAAAACGCTAACCTATTGAGTTAGCGCCATTTACTTTGGTTGCGGGAGCAGGATTTGAACCTCTGACCTTCAGGTTATGAGTGATAAGGATAGCAAACAAAACTCTCCTCCAATGAATCTACCACTCTATGACTAAAGGCCCGAGGACCTAGGCGCAAGGTCCGCGATCCTTGGTCCTCGGTCCTTGTTCCTAGCCCTCAATGCTTTCATTTGGGCTAAGTAACCCCTAGCCCGGTCACACACTGGTCACACACACTTTGACAAAACATAGGTTTTCTGTCTAAAATCGAGACACTAGAAAAAAGGGAGTGACCGCTTAATTTGGTATATTTTACTGATTTAAATGGTGCCCGGGGGCGGATTTGAACCACCGACACGAGGATTTTCAGTCCACTGCTCTACCCCTGAGCTACCATTATAAATCAACAAGTTATCAAGTTACTAACCATAGCGGTCACGACTCCGTCACACAAGGGAGGAAAAGTGGCTTCATTTAGAAAAAGAAATAGCCTTTGGCAGGCACAAGTCCGTAGCCGTAGTCTCGGCTCAGTATCAAAATCATTCCATAACAAAGCAGATGCAATCGCTTGGGCCAAGATCCAAGAAGCGATGATGCAGACTGGAGAATGGAAGCCTAAGGACAAATGCTATTCAACCGTGGGCGACCTAATGCAGAAATACCTCGATCAGGTAACTCCATATAAGAAGGGCGCAGAGCCTGAGATACGTCGATTAAACCGACTTCTTAAAGAAAATGCTTTAATGCAAATTAAGTTAGATGATGCACGACCCCATCACTTCGCAACCTTCAGAGATAAACGTATTAAAGATGGAAATAGAGCATGCCAATACGATCTAGTTCTGCTCCGTGCAGCTTGGAACACAGCCCGCATTGAATGGGGCTGGGACCTTGGCGACAACCCTCTTACTTTAATCCGCTTTCCTAAAAGTAATCCACCAAGGGAACGCCGCCTGAGAGAGGGGGAGTATGAAAGATTAATGGCCGCCTGCGCCCAAACAAAAGTGTGGTACTTGCAGCCTTTAATTATATTCGCGGTCCAAACCTGTATGAGACGAAGCGAGATTTTGAGCTTAGAATGGAAGAATATTGACATTGAGAGAAGCAGAGCCTTGCTTCCAACCACAAAGAATGGACGTTCTCGATGGGTGCCGCTTTCACCCAAAGTTATAGATCTGTTAAAAACATTGCCCCGAGAAAACGAACGCGTATTTCCTATCACAGACGTTGCAGTCAGGCAGTCTTGGGATAGGTTGCGTAAGCGCGCAGGGATCATCGACCTGAAATTTCATGATTTGCGTCACGAAGGTATCAGTCGCCAATTCGAAAGTGGTCTCAATATAGCACAAGTCATGGCAATCAGCGGACATCAGACAGCGAGTCAGTTGTTTCGATATATCCAACTGGCAGATACTGACCCTATCAATATGTAGGTATTTTTACAAAAATGCTTACCACATGTTGAAATCACCATGATCATCACTTATCCTGTACAGTAGTTACTCCGCAACCTGGACAAGCGGAGTAAGTCGTAACTTGGCAATAGGTCCATAACGCTATCAGCTCTTTGACAGGAGCACTGACCACCTCTTCCGGCAGGGAGACCACAGAACCAGGCACTTCAAGTGGTAAAGGGCGATGTCTTCAAACGTTAACCGCGTTAGGAGACTCCACATGCCAAGCGATCTCCTAACCTTCAGAGGAGATCAAAATGACAAATCCCTTAATTGAAGAAAAAGAAATTCAGCTCGCGAGAGCTATGTCAGACAAGGCAATTGCAAGAACAAAGATAGCGGCAGCTATTCTTGGTATAACGCCAAAGCATCTGCATGATCTTGCGAAAAGACCAGACTTTCCGGCTAAAGTCAGGATTGGATCCAATGCAGTTGGATGGCGGGTCTCAGATCTCGAAACCTGGATCGATGCACAAATTGTGAAAGGAGAAGAGTAATGTCTGCTCCTTTCCATTCATGCAGCAATGACACCGCTTATGTCACAATAGTTACATCATCTACGGGGCCGGTGAACAAGAAAATCTATCTTCGAGGCTCCAAGATCTGCAAGGATCCAAACGCTCAAATATATCAAGGGTTCGCTAAAACTGTTCCCGCAGCAACATCTGCGGACCTAAGCTCGGTAATCGCCAATCTAAAGCAAAATGAAGCGATTACACTTGGCCAGCTTGAACAACTTGGACACTGTTTCCCACTAACAACGAAAGCTGAACTCTATTCTGGCAGTATCGCGCGCACTAAAGAATTTTTTCATCATTCCAACTTTGTTGGATGGTTATTACTTGACGTCGATACCAAAGACCTGCCGCCAGAAATAATGGATAAAATGGCAGGACGGTCTGTATTTGATGTCTTGCTCAGCGTAATGCCAGAGCTATTACTGACGGAAGCTCTGGTTCGCGCTTCTTCTTCGGCTGGTATCTTGAAACCTGATGGCTCGGAACAAGAAGCGACCGGCCTCCATATCTTCATCAAGATTGCCGACCAAAGGCAAAGCAAGTCTATATTGCAGCTCATGCATGACCGGTGTTGGGAAGCTGGCTATGGCTTCTTCGCTATGGCAGCGGATGGAAGGCTATTGGACCGGTCCTTAGTTGATACTGCAGTCCATGGGGCAGAACGTCTGGTTTTTGAAGCAAAGCCGAACGTAATACCTCCACTCACTAAGCGCCATATCCCAGATGAAGTCTTACGCGGTGGCGTATTGAATAACATCCAAGAGCCAAATCATGAGCAGGTCTACTACTTAAAAAATGAGGCGCGTGAACAGATCAAACCACTGTCACAAAAAGCAAAGCGTCAACACATCGAAGACAAGACTGAAAAAGTTATGGCTGAAATGGGACTACCCAGGTCCAAAGCAGCTAAAATTGTCAAACAGCGTCTTGAAGGTCGTGAGTTTGCTGAACACGACATCTTGGAGCTGGGCCGCAATAAATGCGTAAAAGTATCTGATTTTTTGGACAACGCATCTGGATCAGTCGGAATGCCGTGTCCGATCGAGGGAAGCGCTTATGGATTATCCAAAGCGTATTTCTATCCAACGGATGATCATAGGCCGTATCCAAGGATTATTTCATATGCCCATGGCCATGTTACGGAGTTTACGTTCGCGCGCTACCGACACCTTAAGGGTGCAGTTTGGCTCCCTAAACTAACTGAGCAGGGAGAATGAAGATGGAAGAAAAAATCAACGCTCTCAATAATGATGCCGATACCGTTGCGAAAAATTTGGCGAGACAGTTACGTACTGATTTTTTCACGAGAGTATTACCATCGCTATCAACCCAAGGAAGTTTCTATGGCACCGAGAGTTACCTCTATCAAGCTACAGTCGGTGTAGGTAAAACCTTCCAAATGGTCCAGCTGATAGGGATGATAATAGAATACGATCTACGCACTCTGGTCAGAGCACCAACGACAAAACTAGCAGAAGATATCGCTCATCAAATCAACTTGCAGTTTCCTGGACGAGCGGGAGTTTGGTATGGGCGAGAACAAGTTGATCCAAACAAATCACATCAAAAAATGTGCCCCCGTTTTGACGCAATCAATGAAGTTTTAGCTTTGGGAGGTAAACCAGAATTGGTCTGCGGAACACGAAACTCAGTATATTGTAGATATCACCCCAAAGCTAGCGGCGACGAGTCATGTGGTTACAAAGCTCAATCGCTTCACGATAAAAATATTGTGGTGGTAGCAGGAGATGCAATGCTGAGCCTAGTTCCCAGAGCTGGAATGAAGCGCAAAGACCTTACTCAGGAAAGATCAGATATCGAAGATACCGAGACTAATTATCAGAATGATAAGCCTGATTTTGACATCGTGATCCTAGACGAAACCGATCCTTTCTCAATGTTAGAGGGTTTCGTCGAACCCAAACCTTATAGCCCCAACGACGCCGGTGATAACCTTGAAATTGACGATAAATATGATCGCGAAATCTTATCTCAGTTCTCTCAATACGTGTCCGATCTGATTTTAGCTGAGAATACTGGGTATCTTTCACCATTTGAGTTTCATGAAACGGTGGTGGCAAATAACAAGGATAAAATCGAATTTTTTGAACACATACTGGAAACTGCGGAGCGGTACTTACGTCCACGCTTGGAGAAAATAGAGTATCACAAGTTAAGCGGTGCCGAGATTCGGGAACAAAATGCTAAAAAATTGCGAACGCGGCAACTTTTGCAACGGTACATAGACATATGTCAGGCTCAAAAACTTGCTGTCGAAAAATCGTGGGATGAAATCGCTGCTCTGAAAATTGTTGATCATGAAGGCGTGAAGAAATTAAATATTAGAAAGCGAAAAAATATATCGCATGCTTATTCAGAACTGCCCTTCATAATCCTTGATGCAACTCCACAACCAGAATTACTAAAGTATATTTATAATAACCTAGAAGTCCGCTTTTCCGAAAAAGCTGACGACGGAACTGCGGTAAAGCGTTTTCAGCTTTGCGACAGTCCATTTAGCTACAAATCAGTAAAAGAGCCGCGGTGGGCCGCAAGGCTTACTCTGCTAGCAGAATTGTTAAGTTCCGCACATGGGGCTACAGGGTTAATTTGTCCCAAAATAGCACGTGACTTTCTTGAAGAGAATTTTGCACCCAAAACGTTAAATAATCATTTTGGCGCACTGAGAGGAATAAATTCGTTTGACAACATCCCGTGCGTTTTAGTTGCTTCTCGTCAAGCCAAACCGCCTAGAGACATTGAAGATATGGTGCAGGTCTTAACTGGAGAAAACGTCGCCAGAGTGAAAGAGAAAGATAAGCATTATGAATGGTATCAAAAAAAGCATGACTTTCTTATCCATCGGTCTGGAACCATGGGATGGCCAGTGCGAAATGACTACCATCCGGACCCTCTTGTTGAAGCTGCACGGTCCGCGATTACAGATGACAATTTGGAGCAAGCACTTGGTAGAGCGCGAAATGTGCGGAGGGATACCAAGTCACTCTATGAATATATCTTAACAAACGTTGCAACAAATCGTTACGTAGACGGTGTGTTTACTTTAACTGAACTCAAGGCAGCAACTGGTTGGGTTGGCATATTGTTACACGCCGGGATTTGGATCGGCTCTGGCAAAGGCGCGGCTGTACTCTTTCATATTTTCCGTGGGCTACTCGCTCAAAGGCGGGATAGCTTATATAGATATATTATAGGAGATCCCGCCTTTGAGACACCGGAACAGGCGGCAAAGTGGCGTAAAGATCAGCTTAAAGACAATCAAGCGATTGCAGAACTAGTAACTGAAATTGATGAAGCTATGGGTAACCAAGCGGATAGCGTGAATTTATTTCACTCACCGTTCCCTGTTGCGGACTTCAAAGCCGTTAAAGCCAAGGTCCAAGGATCAAGGTACTTCGCTCAGATGTACGTTCGTATAGAAAGCAATGAAACTCCCGTCATGGCCTTGCAGCGGATTCTCGGCGACGAGATGGAGAATATCGAACTCAAATGAAAAAAGCCCTCAACAAAATTGTCGGGCTAATACTTTAGGCCCGTGGGCCAAGAGCCACGGGCCTTTTTCAGGGTTACCCCCTCTATACTTTTGGTTACTATCATTCGTTTTTTGCATAGTAACCCCTCTTCGCGGGACTGCATAAGTTATTTGAATTGGTCTTTCCAATCTTTAGTTAAATGACCCTGGGCCACGGCCCACTGCTCAATCTCTTTCAGCTCTGCTCTCACCTGACGACCGACCTCGGCCCTGTGCTTGGCCTTCGCGCGTTCAGTTTTTGTAGTACGACCGTGAGAAGTATGCAAAGCAGCAATTTTATCACGGCCAGCTTGGGTGCGAGGCCCAGTGCTTTTGCCGCCGTGCCGAGTGCATCTGCCAGTGTGCTTCACTGCAGGACGTTGACACTTACCTCCAGCTTTGGTCTTTGCACCGCAGCGGACACCGGGCCAATCAGGCCCGAAACGCGTTTCGATCCCAATTTCAACGCTACCTTTTGCTATCATTTTGAACACCCCTATATGAGTGTTATATTATAACAATTTATAGGGCGTTGTGCGAGGGGGCACACTTAGTTGAGATAACTCCAAAATAGATTCAAGGAGCCCGGTCCAATACCCCTCCCCTTGACGCTATATCCCCGCTTTAGGTATTGGACTAAAGTAGTCATTTATTCAGATTGCCGCGAAGGGCTGCTTTGAGCCCAGACTCGCGAATTGCTGTATTGCGGCTAAAGTCCGCTTTGTGGGAACCTAGGTTTTTGCTGACGTCGTGGACGGCCTCAAGCAAGCATCCAGTATATAGTAGAAATATTCGCATTCGCGGCTGTAGCATTAGGGAAAACCGACATCAGGGATAACGTTGAAACCTACAACTCATTTTTGGCGGGTCCGATGCCCTTAACCTAGTGCGCAACAACCAATAAGCACCTCACAGCTCATTCCGAATTCCGAAGCGGCTCTATTGCGTGCTGCCCACTACCGAAAAACTCTGGAAAAACTAGATGTCTATTTGGAACTAAAAACCAGCCTTACCACCAGCCCACTTGGCTGATTTGCGTCCAGAACCAGCTTTGCGCCGTGCAGTTTTGCGACAGCGTTTACAAGCGCAAGCCCCAGTCCAGAGCCTTCGCGTTGTCGGGCAAAGTCGAGACGGACCATCGGTCTTATGATGTTTTCAAATTCAACTGGTGGCACTCCAACGCCATTATCCGCCAACCCAATTGATGCGCCTTCAACAAACAGCGAGATTTCATCTCCGCCGTAGTTGATCGCATTTTGAATGAGATTGGCCACGGCCTGATTTAACAAGGCAACGTCGCCATTGACGACCCTCGCATCATCCACACGCAAACTGAGGCGTTTGCCCTGGTCTTCGACAACCACAGAAAAGGTGTCATAGATTTCACGCGCGAACGCATTCAGATCAATCGGTGAAAAATTGGATTGCGATTGTTGTGCCTCAATCTGAGCAAGCCGCAAGATAGCATTGATTACCTGCTTCATCCTGTTGATATCACGATTTAGGGCATTTTTCGTGGTTTGGTTCGCCTTGCCTTGTATCGCTTCAGCATGAACCTTCAGCTTTGTTAGCGGTGTTCGTAAGTCATGAGCAATATGGTTCCCAATATTGCGCGTTTGCTCGACAAGTTTTTTTAAATTGTCTGCCGTGGAATTGATATCAATTGCGATGCGACCCAGATCGTCCTGCCGCGGGCTTTCAGCCAAACGTGCATCCAAATGTCCTGACGCAAGCTGAGACAAAATATCAGATATCTGGTCAATGCGTTTTTGCGAGCGACGCGCCAGAACCGCCCCGCTCAAGAGAACGATCGCCAAACTTGCCAAAATACAAAGCAAGAATACCCGATCCAGAACTGAACTTGCATACTCCAGTTCTTCGGTTTCGAGGGCGACGACATAGCGAATGCCATCCCTATATTGGATCAGCCCCAAAAAGACTGCATCGTCAATTTCAATCTTGATTATTCCCAGCTTCGCCGTGATTTCTGGGTGCATATTCGTGCAATTCGCGTCGTCCTTGCATGCCCCCCATATGATATAGTTGCCATCGAAATCTACCTCTCTGAACACCCCATTTTCTTGGGATAAATGGTGATTTTCCTGCAAATTCTTCATCCGCACTAAAAGTTCAGTTTCGGCGCGGTTATAAAGCGCTTCGTCCACTACTTCTCTTGTCACGATCCATGTGAGAACCAGCAGCGAGACAAACACCAAATTCAGCGTCGTGGCCAACTTAAAAGTGGAAGAGTGGTAGAACCATTTAAGCTTCGAAAACATAGCCTTCCCCACGCCGGCTTTTGATCGTTCGCAGTCCAAAAGGCTTGTCGATTTTATTGCGCAGACGTGACAGATGCGTTTCTACGATGCTTGTGGTTGGATCAAAGCTCATATCCCAGACCTGCTCAAGCAACATGGTGCGCGTGATCAGACGATCGGGGTGGCGCATAAAAAACTCAAGGAGCTGGAACTCTTTGGCGGTCAAATCGATGACTTGGGCGTTTCGGCTACATTTGCGGGATACAAGGTTCAGAATGATCCCACCCGCCATCAACTCGATGATCTGTTCTTGATTACTTGCGTTTTGCCGTCTTGCTATCACGTCGATGCGCGCCAAAAGTTCTGCAAATTCAAAAGGTTTAACAAGGTAATCATCCGCGCCATATTCAAGCCCCTTCACACGCTCATCAATTTCCCCCAGGGCCGTCAGAAAAATGGCAGGGGTCTGGTTCTTAGAGGCGCGAAGCGATTTTAGCAGCGACAAGCCATCAAGTTCGGGAACCATGCGATCAAATATGAACAGATCGTATGATTGCAGCGTCGCCGCAATCAGAGCGTCTTTTCCATTGGCAAAGAGATCAACAACATGCCCATTTTCTTTCAGACCGGTTCGAACCCAGGGGCCAACATCCTCATCATCTTCAAGCAGTAAGACACGCATGCGCCGTCACTCACCGCTTAGCCGCAGACAGAGTACCCCAACGCATGTTGCGCATTGGGACGAGGGCTAGAGGAAACGGATTATTCATCATATTCACCTTCTTCCATAATGTTCCCTGTCGCAGGGTCTATCATAGCCGAAACCTCGCCCGTTTGGAAATCAAGTAGTGCGATAAACGGTGCCCCGCCTTCCTCAACCCCTTCAACGCGGATGAGGTTTTCGCCCGCAACGACGACGTATTCTACTGAATTAACAGTGCTGCCTTCTTCTTGGGCCGCTTCCTGAATTTGTGCGATACTGACGGCGCCCGCCGGTGGCGTGCCTTTTACTTCGATGGCAAAGGCCGCGGTAGATAACGACAGCGCTGCGAACAAAGCAACAGCAAAATTGGATTTAATCTTCATGATGTTCTCCTTTTATGAACCACAGGTTGTGATTGCACAAAGCTACACTCCCAAAATCCCGCAGGTCTTGCGACAAACTTACGATTTTGTGAACGTTGAAACAGCGCAAAATTGGTTTCTTACGAAATCGTATTTTTTCCGACAATCGCGCGTAAGTCTTGGGGTCTATCTCGGGCATAGACAAACGGTGGGATGATCCATGTCAAATAGAGCGGCCTTATTTATTGCAATTGTTACATGTACAAATCCAGCTATCGCACAGGAATTTGATGATGAGTCAGAAATTGAATTGAATGACCATGGTTTGAGTTGGAATATCGGCGGCACGACTGTCGAAGTCTCAGGAAATGCCTCACTCAGTTTTTCTTACGCAAACGGTGAGACAACGAATTCATCAGAGTTAGCCGCAACATTGGGCATATCTCGCGAGTTTGCCAACACTGTCATGCTGGGTGCAGAGTTCGGAGCCTCGTCAGAGTCATTTTTGAAACACAACCCGGAGGGCGGTGCAGAAAGTAGCAAGCCAATCGATATTGTCGTCTATTCCGAAACCCAATTTGGAACACTTTCGTATGGCGATGTTGGCAATTCGCTTGATGAATTGGTTTCAAATGTTGGGGATAGCGCCGATTTAGACGCGAGCGCCGAAATTCTCTATGTGGTGAATTTCGATAGGTTCAACTTTGCGGCTTCGTATGAGGTCAATGGCATGAATGACTATGTAATCGCCGCGACATATGATGCAGACCCGTTGACCATCGGGGTAGGGTATGGGGCAGCCGATGATGTTGGCTACTACACGATTTCGGCGGGTACCGGTGTCCGTGATCTATCCATCGTCACCTCATATACCGGGAATGAGAATGGCAAATCATCATATGGGGCCGAACTCGGGTATTCAATTTCCGAGATCGATCTTGGTGCAAACTACAGCTTCTACGAAGAAAAGCATTCCTACGGGCTTAGCGCGGCATATCAGTTGGATATCGGTCCTGTTGTTCAAGTCGGGTGGTCAACGAGCGACGGCATTGGCGCTGGCCTGTCCTTTGAATTTTGAGGGGTAGGAGAAAGAAAATGAAGCCGATACACATCCTTGGCACAGTATTGTTTGTTATCATTGCGGTCATAATGACAGCCAATAGCGTGACGCGGACGGCAAATGTTGTGAGCCCTGGGTTCGCATTCACGCCAGCGGAAATAGATCTTTGTGCGGTGTACGAGACGTCTGAAAATGGCGTTGAACCCGAAATAGAGTGCGATGAGATCTCGACGGCACAACATCACCGCGCACACCCGATCCCCATCATATGGCATGTCTTTGGCGGGTCGGTTATGCTGATTGCTGGGATCTTCACGCTCAATACGGGCTTGCGCGTGCGGCTGCCAGCGCTTCACCGTGCGTTTGGCTATGCGTTTGTTTTTGCATCGCTCTTTGCGGGTACAACCACGCTGTGGATGAACTTTATGTTCTCTGATCGGTTCTCTACATTCAACCACCTATCCAACTATGTCTGGGGCGGTGCGCTGACCATCATTCCGTTTATCGCGCTATATCATATCTTCAATCGTAACTTTGCGGCGCACCGCGCATGGATGATCCGAAATTATTGTGTTGCAGCGGGCCCTGCCAGCCACAGATTGCTGTTCTTTACCTATATCGGTCCATTTGAATACCTTGGCGACATTTGGGACATCTGTCTGTCGGTGTTCACGATCCTGATTGGTGAGCTGTTTATCAGGCGGTTGAATTTGCGTCGCATGATTCCGCGCGCATTTCAGTTATCCACCTAAACCCACGATGAGGGGAGATAGATACCAGGGCTTTTTCATCAAGCAAACATCGATCGCATGAATAGTGGTGCGAAATTTTCTCTTACCGGACTTTCTAATGCAACGGAACTTTCGCGCGACCGATGGATAAAGAAGATGCCGCCGCGTTTCTTTTTATAGGCGGTAGAAAATGATCAGTAGGGCCGCTAAACGGGTTTCAATTGGCTGGGTACAAGTAGGGCAAATTTCCATTGCGGACCTTTAATTTTCTTGTTGAACGACAGCTTCGTCCGCATAGCAGCCGTTAGTGCTTGGCCAACGCAATGTCTGCTTCGTCAGTTGGTATTGGCAAACAAAACCCCCGTCCAATGAATCTATAACGCTAATACTAAAGGCCCGTGGTCCGAGACGCGGGGCCCTGGGATAGGGAGCCTTGTGTGAGCCTGGCGCGTTTCCTCTGTTTGGATTAGGCTAAGCACCCCCCCCAAACAAGATGGCCGACACCTCACAGGAATGCTTAGCTCGAGGAACGGTCAAGCTATGATTGGTACGGGAGTATTCACAGCAGATTAAGCTTTATAGTTTGCTTTTCCCTCGATCAGAGATTCGACGGACATCAGGGAATGTTAAAAAGTGGCAATGGAAGCGGCAATTATTCTGTGATGCAAATAGGCCTTAAAACGCAAAAAACGCTAACCTATTGAGTTAGCGCCATTTACTTTGGTTGCGGGAGCAGGATTTGAACCT
>Ga0098043_1000770_pt1 | contig 11464 bp, 16 predicted proteins | sample 9B_taG_FD_92581 | JGI IMG/M metagenome (GOLD analysis project Ga0098043, IMG submission 92581) | Marine viral communities from the Subarctic Pacific Ocean - 9B_ETSP_OMZ_AT15188_CsCl metaG | ecosystem: Environmental > Aquatic > Marine > Oceanic | place: Subarctic Pacific Ocean | collected 2015-01-10 | reverse complement strand
TCTTTTGTTTTTCTTCTCTTTCCACCAGCAGTAAAATCAGTAGCAAACTTATATGCTGATGGGTCTTTTGAAGATTTTCTTGCGTTTTTGTTAATCTCTTTTTTCCGTTTAGCTAATTCTTTACCAGATAAACCAGCTAAATATTTTTTTGGAATCTTTACTTTTTTCTTTTTCTTTGTTCCCTTGGATATTTGTTTTGTCATTTGGGAGCGTGTTATCGGCATTAGATTGTAGTCAGTAAAATAGCACAAAGCTGGACAATAGCTAGTGTTACAATACCCCATATTTTATTATTAAGTGAATCAATATCTTTTTTCATATGAGCAAGATGGTTGTTTTCTATGGTTTCTACCTTTTCCATGATAACCTTAACATCTATTTCTAGGTTAGATATTTTTTCTGATTCTTTTCTTGTTACCACGCCTTACAACTCCAGTATCTTGCACTAAACTTATCTTTAGCAGTAGCACAATTATGTCTAGCACGAAAGGATTTTCTTCGTGCTGGGATGTCTTTTTTTATCTTCATATTAGGATCACCAAACCTAACAAGTTTTATTTTAGAACCAACTTTAGCCAAAACAGCTGATTTTTTAGGTCCTGACGGTGTTCTCTTAGGTTTATTGAAACCAGAAAAAGTTTCTCCTCTGTAAACAATTTTACCACTTGGAGTTCTTTTTACATTTTTAGTTGTCGCCATTTAAAACCTCTATGCAAAAAATACAGTCATTGCAGTAAAATCAGCCTGAGTAAAAGTAATATAACCACCAGATTCAAACAAGATACCCTCACCAGGAATATCAGGGTAAGAATTAGTTGTTACTCCAGCTGTAGTAGCAAATTTCATTCTAATTGAGCCTGTACCAGATGTCTGTCTAAAATTTATAGTTTTTGCAGAAGCACCGTTTACAACATAAAGACCTTTTAAACGCATTCTGCCTCTAAACATAACTGCTGCTATAGAAGTACCAGAGCCAACAGTAACTGCTCCTGCTGTTGCAGCACTCGTTGCTATTTGTGTTACAGTCGCAAAAAAACTAGAACCAGTTGCAGTACCTGTATCTGCTCCAGTTATCACTTCAGTTTGTGCTGTGCCTGTTTCATCTGTTCCTGTAACGGTAAAAGTTTTACCACTATCGTCTCCAGCTGAAGCTATAGTAAGGTTTCTTGGTTGATCAAAAGTTACGGAACCACTATCTGCTAACGCACCATTTATAGTCATATTGGTGGCTGACCCAGGAGTTTGACTTGCACAAACTCCATCGGTGTCAGCAGCAGCAGCTTCAATAAAACTTGATTCTACATCAGATCCTGCCATTTATTTCTCCTTAATTTTTCCGCTTAAAATTGCAGCTTTATATTCTGCACTCCAAGGAGGAAGTTTTAATGTTTTAGTTTTTTTAGTTTCGGTTTTCTTAGTTGTTTTTACCATTCATCCACTCCTAAGAATCTGCGTAAGATACACCACGATCTTGTGCAACCATAATATAATCAATAGACATTGACTTTGTTCCTGAAGCATTTCCAGAAATTTCCATCGCAGCCGCAGCCATATTAGCAGTCGGTATGTTTGTGGTATGAGTACCTACGAGTTTTCTATTGATGTAGTATTTTACAGTATCAGTAGATGTTCCTTTTGTAGCAACAAAACTAACAGTAACATTTGTGTCATCAGCAAAATCATCTGCTGTTCCTGACAAAGTTGTGTCAGTTTCTGTACCGCCAGACTCAGAAATTAAATGAGGAGTAGCATCTCCATCATCAATTTGAAACCCGATTCTATTAGCAGCAGCCAAACAGTTTTCTGGATTAGTTGCAAAATTTTCACAAACACCAATAAATAAATCCATTTGGTCAGCATCAGCCATAGAAAAACGAGCTTCAAAATAAAGTTTTTCACCAGCAGTAGAAGGTAAAGCAAATATTTCGTTACCTTGAATAGAACTACCATCGTTATCAGTTGTTGCCTGAGAAGAAAGTTTTACTGCACCATTTAAAACATCAGCGTCTAATGCAACAGTAGCACTTGAATCTTTTACAACAGTCCAGTCGTTTGTATTATCAAAAGCCACGCCAGTGAAGTCATCCATATAAACAACTTGATCAGGCCACGCTTTTATGTTTAAGTTTTCTAATGTAGGTCTAGCATTTGAAAATAATACTGGACCAGAGAAGTGTGATTTACCCATATCTTAGTACCTCCTAACGAAAGGGTTTGCTCTAGAGTCTTCGTTAGCGTCTGCTCGGCCAGTCGCTAGAGCTGTTAATCCGAGATCAATTTATAATACATAAAAAAAGGGTGACACGCAAGTCACCCTTTTATTTAGTCTAACTTTTAAGAAAGTTATGCTCCAGGAGAGCCGAACACACAACGAGGATCGGATACACCAAAACTGTATCTTTCTCTTGCTTTGTATCTAACATTTCCTGTATCAAAATCACCTTCCATAGATGTTTTGATAGCCGCTCTTTCAAAATGTTTGAAACCGTTAGGAGCGTCTGTTTTAATAAAGAACGCATCCGTATCAGTTAAGAAGTTATTTACTACATATCCATCAGGTAACATACCCATATTTCTCATAGCATTAACATCATTATCTGAAGTTCCTGGTCTCAAGTTTGTTGCCATTAAACGCTCAGCTACAAATTGCAACGCAGAAGGAATAATAAGTTTTCTTCCTTGTAGAGCAATTTTCAAGCCTCTTTCATCAATAAATGCAGCAATATCAATTAATGATTGCTCCAATGATGTTTCGTTTAAATCAGCAGCAGTAGTCAACTCATTTCTAAAGTTACCGCCACCAGTAGTAGGATGGTCTGTAGCACAAAGCTCTTTTCCATCTCCATAAGTGACTGTACTATCAAATGCGTTGTTTAAAACAGCCGCAGCTTTCACTTGTTTAGTATTCGCCATAGACCTTGCTAACGCACGAGTGTAACGACTAGAAAGACGATCATAAAGATTATCTTCTACCGCTTCCTCGGTGATAGCAAATGCTAACGCAATAGTCTCATGAGTATAACGAGCCGTGAATGCTTCGTTTGCAGAATCAAAAGAAACCGCAGCACCCTCTCCTTTTACAGGAGCCTGTCCGAAACCAGCTAACATTACTTCTTCCTCAAAAGCTCGATCAGAAGTTTCTGTTTCGTAGATTTCAGCGTGTTGGTTGTCGTATCTATCATACTCAAGTCCAAATAAAGCGTTTAGTCCTGGTTCTAGTTCTTTTAGAAGTGGTGATCCAGTTATTGCCATTACCTTCCCTCCTATATACCAGCACCAGTACCGTTAGCATTATAACGATAAAAGTGATTGTTTAACATTACTATTACTTTTCTACCAGCAGCAGTAGCATCTGCATTTGAGGGTGAATCCTCAAAACCAACAACTCTCATATTAAGAGTGTTAGTTGTATTCAGAGTACTAACTGCTAACTCAGCTGAGGATTTACCAGTAGTGTCGTCTCCTGATGTTCCACTAGAAAAGTTTGCATTAGCGTGAACTCCTGCTTGAGTCATAGCTGCATCAGCATTAATCAAAAATAATTGATCAGGGTGAGCAGAAATCAAAGCAGTTGCTGCTGTACTTGATTTTACAGCGGAAGTTCCAGGCCACTTATTAGCGAACTTGGTATCTCCATTTAAATCAATATACTTGCAGCCAATAAACGCTCCGAGTAGAGGAACAGTACCACCAGCGGCAGCTCCGACAATATCTACCAAACCATTTGCTAGAGGAATTACTGGAGTTCCTTCATAAATCGTACTTGAAGTACCAGCAGTTCCTGTGGTTTGTATATCGAATGTCATCACACCATTTGAGTTTGTTCCCGCACCGAGCATCTTATAGGGTCTAAGCCCAAAAGCAGCATCTATATTTGCCATTTTCTCGATCCTTTCAAATCAAATTAATATTAATCAGAGGCTTTTTTGCCTCCAAAAGTTATTTTACTCTGCCTTTCAGGTTTACTGATTGGCATTGATGGATGATTTTCCCTCATTAAATCATTATCGACAGCGGTCATTTGATCCTCAGTCTTTTTTTCAAAAAACTTTTTTCTCTCTTTAGCTGATTCAACTGGGAATCTTGCCAAAACTAATCCACCCACACCAATCAATCCAGCGTGTTGACCGTCTTGAATAGTGGGAGCTTCAAAATCTGGGTATTCATCTGCACGAACAAGTTCAAAGCCTTCGCGTAGGCGAGCAGAAAGATTCTTTTTATCATCGAAACCCATTACAGATTCTCTTATCCAACGATGAATAAATCCTTCAGGTGCGGGTGGTGCGTCTAAACTAGACGGAGGTCTCCAAGGTTTTCTTCGAGACTGTTTTTCCCTAGTTTGGGAAATGCGTGGTGTTTTATCTACCATAGTAGTTTCTCCTCACGAATTAGTGTTAACATTTCGCTCAGCTTGTAGTTTTAATACTTGCTTTGCGTATTGTTCTGGTGAGACACCTAATTTCCTAGCAATCGCTAGTTCAGAATGTGTCAACTTAACTGATTTCTTTTTTGTATTACCAGAATTTCTACTTACTGAAGCAACAGCAGGACCTGAATTTTTTGTATTCGGTTGTTCTGTAGCTTCTTCTTTAAATTTTTGAGGCCATTGTTCCCTCATTCTCTTATCCATTTCTTCATAATATTCATCAGAAGTACCGTCAAACCCCTCTGCTTGTATAAGTTGTTTATGAATATTAAAAGCTGTAAGAGTCATAGGTTCATCCGATCCAAACCACTTATTCTTTTCTCCCCAAGCCAACGCTTTAGGGTCAGGCGGTGGTTGTTGAGGTTGTTGAGGCTGTTGCATCGGTTGTTGAGGCTGTTGCATCGGTTGTTGAGGTGCCTTTTGTTTTTCTTGTTCTTGTTTTATGTACTCAAGTCTATTATTGTCTTGTGCCAAATTGGCTAGTTCTGTTTGTACCTTAACTTGCGTATCTGTATCCCCAGATTCAATCGCTTGTTTCAGTTGAGTTTCTAACGCACCTTTTTGTATGGTTACTCTGTTTTCTAATTCTTTTACATAATTAGTATCAATTTGTTGTGTTTGAGCTTTCATGTTCGCTAGTTCTTGTTTAGCGGACTCAGCAAATTGAAGGGCAGCTTTTTCTCTTCGCTCGTGCTCTTTCATTTTCGCAGTGAGTTTGCCTATTCGTTTTTGAACTTTTTCGCTATACTCATTCAGCTCTTCTTCTTTGTTTTTTGCTTGTTCTTCTGTAGCAACAGTAACCTCTTCTTTTTCCTCAGTTACTTCTGCTTTTTCAGTTTTATTCGTTTTTTCTTGTTCTAAAGGAACTTCAATTGTTTCTTGTTCTTTTATTTGTTCTGCTGTGTTTTCCTGCATTATATCTCCATAATGTTAAAATTGATGTACTATGTCCTCTGGGTCTTTGACAGTAGCTAAAATTTCATCATCGTTTAAGATTCTAACTTCGCCACCCTCTATTTTAAAACGACTACCAGCATATCTACCAAAAATAACCCAGTCCTGCTCCTTACACCAAGCACCAGTTTCTCCAAATTTTTCTTGATCTTTATATGCTAGAGGTCCAACCTTTAAGACATAACCGCAAACAGTAGCTACTGCTTGAGTGTCGACAGTTTTCTCAGGTAAATAAACACCACCTTTTGTTGTGCCTTTACCTCTGTATGGTAAGATAAGTATTCTCCATCCTGTCGGGGTTGGTAATTTTTCCAAAGATGTTTGTTCGTCTTGTTTTGCGAATCTTTCTGGAACTAATAATTTACCCATTTTTCTCTTCTCTTTCTAGCAGGTCTTTTAACTCCTGTTCTATTATAACGAGCTCTTGCAATTTTGCACGAAGCTCTTTAAAAGACTCAAAGTCATTTACAGGACCATGACATATGGTTTCTCTTATGTCTTCTTGTCTCTTGCGTATTATCTTAAGTGACTTTTCGTAAAAGTAAAGTGTTTCCATAAATTATTTTGTAAGTTTCTTATGTTTCTCAAATGATCTTAAACCGCCAAGTCCTAACATTCCTAGTAAAACAGTCATTAGCGTGTCCATATCAAAAGTAGGTATTTCCATTTTTAAACCAAATAAAGCTAGGAAAAATATAAGAAAAGGTTGAATAATAAAATGATAACCCATAGCCAAAGTGCAAATCCACCCACAAGCAGGACGCCATCCAGCAATCCACCAATGTCTAGATTTTGCTTCTTCTTTATTTATATCCATTTGTGCTTTAGCTATTTCATGAGCCTGTTTGTCAGCCATTGTTGCTATTTCATGAGCTAATTTGTTTTTCTGGTCTTTGTCCTCAATAAATTTATCAAGTAAACTTGTTACTGGTCCTATAAGTGCTGTCAACATTTAAAATACTCCCTTAAAATCTATACCAGCCAAAGAAGCACCACCGCCTCTAGAAACATTAGCGTTAGCCATCCTATTTTTTGTTTTGTCGAGGACTGCTTCACCGCCTCCACCAAACTTGACAGATAATTTATTTTTTCTTTTATTCTTTGAAACATTTTCTTGTCCTTTCATAAGTTTTCCTTATTTTCGTGTTCTTTCTAAAGCTATTTGAGCTCGCATATTTGCTATATCCTCAGTAGATTGTATGCGTTCCCTAGCAATAGAACCTTGTTGTTGTGTTTTCATTTGCTCTTGTTTTAATTTTTGTTGCTCGTTGAACGCATCTGTTTGTTGTTCTTGAGCACGAAGAGCAAGTTCTTGTTGTTTTAACGCCACCAATGGTTCTTGGTCTGGTTGCGGAGGATTCTTTTGTAAGTAATCAAGCATTAACTGTGATTGTATTTCTGCTACCTTTGAAGCAACAAGATCTGGGTTTTGTTGTTCCTGTGGTTGTAGTTGTTGAGCAGCCAATACTTGGGCTTTCAAACCAATATGTTCAAAAATATGTTTTTCTAAAGTAAGTAAAACTGCTGGTTGCATCTTAGCAACCTTTGATTGCATATACGCCAAATGAACAGCGATATGAGCATCGTGGTTTTGCGTAGGGTATGCCTGTAATTTAGTTTGACCAGCCGCAGCAACTGATGCGTCTTGGTTTTCTTGGGCTGGGTCTCTAGGTGCAGGAACCATACGAGGTTTTAATATTTGATCCACATTTTTTACACCTAACGCCTCATACACACGACGGTATGATTCATAAAGATTGTGTAAATCTGGTGCTGCACTCGCAAGTTTTAACTGTTCTTGTGCTAAAACTACTCTTTGCGACATACTAAAAATATTTGGGTCACTAACTGGTATGATATCTATACGGGCATCAAAATCTGTAGTCTTCACTTGTGCATCAACACCAACAGGGTAAGGGTAAGGGTTTGGATCTTGTCCAAATAATCGTGCTAATAACTTTAATTCATTTTTTAAACTAGCGTGTAGTCGTTTATGGACAGCAGAAATTATTCTGGCTCCCCTTTCTAACAACGCAATAGTTGTACCGACTGGTGTTTCTTGGTTTCCGTCACCTACACCAATATCAGTTGTTCCAATAAACCGTTGAGCTGACTGTACAACAAAGCCCATTAACTGAAACAGCGTTCCTGAAGGTTCTTTGTAAGGTAAAGCCATCAAACTTGTGCGTAAATCACCTCCTGGAACATCAACATCTCTAAATTCTCCAGGTTGTAAGGGTTCCGAGTCATCAGCTATGCGTAAACCCCTCGCTTTAAATCCTGCTGGCATATTTGATAGCGTTCCTGCGTCAATTAATTGCCTTAAATTGGCAGTCGCTGTTCTAGAAAGGTTACCAAGTAAGTGAATTAGTCCAAAACCATAAAAACCTAGTCCAGGAGTGAACTTGTATTGCACAAAATGTGGTATTTTGTCTTTTTTTGCGTCATCAGGCAAAAAATTTCTTCTTACACTCAGTACATCTTGCGTGTCTGAACAAACGGTAACAATATAAGGTAGTTTTATGCCTGAATTTTCGCCATCAACCTTCCTGTCAGGGTACTCTTCAAGGTCAAAATAGCAATGACACTCATATAAAGTGAATTCTTCCTCGTAAGAGTTTGTTGATTTACCTTCAATTTCATCATATTTTTCATCAATAGGCGAGGAATCCTCTGTTAAACCGCCTTTTAACTCCATATCTTTATAAAAACCACTTACTTGTAACTTACGCAGTTCATTTTCATTCATTTTTATGACATGAGAAACACGCTCAGCCGATCGTAAGTCAGAAGCAGTATAAGGTACGACCACATCTTCTGCTGGTATGAACTTACTTACTGGTCTTTTGAGTAAATCATCAAAATAAACTTTTTTAAATGCACTTCCAGCCAACCCTAAGAAAAACAACATCTGGTCAAACTCTGGATCGTACTCTTCCATTTCATACATAATTTGATAATTCATGTAATCTTCTACTCGCTGTGCCTGTTTTTCTATTTCCGCAGTAGGTTCACCTACAATTTGAGCACGAACAGGTCCCGATGAAGGCAACATCTCTTTATATGCTCCTGCCTGAAACTGTGTAACTGCCTCATTTAATATTGGATGCACCACACCAGTAGCACCATCAAAAGGTTCTGTTCTGTTTTCATAACGCAGCCCTAGTAAATCTAATCCATTTGTGTAACTATCTTCCCAATCCTTACGACTATTTTTATCTTCTTCGACAGAAGTCATCACATAACGGGATATTTCTGATAAGGTTGATTCAGAAAGTCCATCGACCAAGTTCCCAAAAAAATCATCAGGTTCTACGCCTGTCTCTTCTTCTTGTTCACCAAAAGTAACTTCTGCTCCACCTTCATCATCGGTCTCAACTTCAACATCCATATTTAAAAAATCATCTTCCTGTCCTTGAAGGTTTTCTTCTTCAACAGAAAATTCACTCAACACATCATTAGAAATTAAACTCTTTTCTACATTTGATGGTTTTTTTATTTCTTCTATTTCTTCAGCCATCAGTAATAAATCCTTTCTCTGTTAATACCAATACGATCTTCTTCGTAATCATCAGGGTGAGATATAAAGCCGCCTTCTCTAAATCTTCGTAACGCCTGTGTAACTGTATCAACATAATCATCGTGTTCTCCAGCAGGGAAAGCAGCACACTCTTCTATTACTTCTTCACCCCAACGAGTATCTGGAACCCATACTAACCCACTTTCGACTATTGGTGCAACTGAATTTACACGAGCAAATTTATCATTCCCTCTACTTGGGCTGTAGTTCATGACTGGGATTCCCATATTCCGTAGTTCTTGGGTCAATGGCATACCACTCGCTTTTGCTTCAATTAATACGCATTCAGGATCCCAATACTTATATTCTTCTAACGCTACTCGGCGTAATTCAGGAAACTCCCATCGATCTTTTCGGGCATCGCATAAAATTATATTCGGTGTTCCTGTTTCTTCTGGATAAAATACTCCCCAAGTTGTAATCGCACTATAGTCAGCATTATTGTTTTTATTAAATGCTGTATCATAACTCTGCATTACATATTCCAAGGGTGGCATTTCTTTTTTCTTCCACCGTTTCCACCAATCTCTTTTTAAAAGTGCCGACGCTTCACTTGTCGGGTTTTGTTGCCATTGGGCTTCCCACTTAGCTACTGATAAACTTCCTTTTACATTTAATAAATCTTTCTTATTCCAAAACTCAGGCCACATCGGCTCATCGCTTTCGGGCATCAAAGCTGGGAATTCTATTACTTCCCACTTATCGGCTAATATATCTCTAGCTTGTTGGCGTATCAACTTCCCTGTTAAATCGTTTTCTGCCCAGCGTGTCATTACTATTACTATACTGCCTCCAGGTTGCAAACGCTGTCGGGGTCCCGATGTGTACCATTCATAAGCATTTTCTAAGGCAGTTGGGCTCAGTGCATCTTGCTCACTATGGGGGTCATCCACTATTAATAAATCCGCACCTCGACCAGTCACCGCTCCTCCTACTCCTGCCGCAAAATACTCTCCACCATTTTCCGTTTCCCATCGTCCTGCCGCTTGGCTGTCCACTCTCAAATTTACTTTGTTAAATACTTTCTTGTACTCCTGTGAATTCATCAAGTTTCTTGTTTTTCTACCAAACCTAAAAGCTAACTCAGCTGTGTGTGTAGTCTGCATAATTTTTAAATTCGGCTTCTTACCTATCAGCCACGCTGGAAGTAAAAAACTTGAAAATTCAGATTTCGTGTGTCGTGGTGGCATATTCACTATCAATCGTTTCAACTTACCTTCTGCCAGTAAATTAAATTTTTTCGCCATTATCTTATGGTGGCTACCTTCTATAAACTCTGGCCAAACCGTTTTTGTAAACTGCATAAAATCCAAACGAGCCTTTTCCGCATCAGTCAGCTCCTTTGCCTTACTAATCAAATTAGCATAGTTCTTTAATTTTTCTTCAGGTATAAAATCTATGTTGTTCATTTATATTTGTCAACTTTTTTTGGCTTATCCTTAGGTAAATACACCGAATAAAACGCCTCGCACTTTGGACAATGCAAATTGGTTTCCATACAATAGAAATCATTCTCATCCTCTATATCAAAATCATTCTCCCAAAGTAACTCTGCACCACAATGCCAACAGTTCATTTATTTAGTTTCCTCAAATACGCATACAGTTGGTCAACTAAATCGCTCTTGTGGAATCGTCTGTCCAACTCCATACCATATTTCCTGCCCAATGTTTCAAGTTCCTTCTTTGTCATTATCTGCAAAGCCGTTCTACTTATTTTCTTCTTGGGCTTTGGTCCAAACAAATTTTTTAAAAAACTAAACATATCTACTCCTTTACCAATCTAATCCGTAAAAATGGACGTGTTGCATAAAATCAAACCATATCTCCGCCAAATGTAAACATATTTCAAAAACAATTAAAATAAAAATCAGCTGTTGTTGGGTTTCATTCATACTTTATTTATATATCGAAAATTTTTCAAGGGCAATGAACCTATTATCAAAACAAACAGTAAAGGGGGTACGGCCTATGATATTTTTTTCATATCCAAAGAATCGTCCAAAACTTGCATTACGCTGACGCCTTATGTAATGCAAAGCTCTCTAGGGGGGTGCAAAAAAGCAAAATAAAACAAGCACATAAAAAAAGCCCTAAGTACCTATTTAAAGGTGCTTAGGGCTATAGGCAGTAAGTAAAAAGTTATTTAGTTTGGTTAGCTACTAACTTAATAAAGCTAGTGCCATAAGCGTTATTGCTAGGGCTAGTGCCACCATTTAGCAAAAACACACAACCCCACAAAGTAGGGCTAACCTTATGCACCTTTAATGCGTTAAGTATTGCACCCAAATTGTAGTTACCATTACCATTTAAAGCTGGTGTATGGTTAGCATTAACACCAAATAAAAAACTATTTAGTATTAAAGCCCTAGTGCCACCAAACTGTTTATGCTTAGTGCCTTTACCACCATTATAGCCAAAGCTAATTGGTGGTGTATTTTTAAGGTTAACATTGTTGCAAGGCGTAACAGTTATATTGTTATAACTGCCACCACCGTTAGCATT
>Ga0098043_1000769_pt1 | contig 11488 bp, 25 predicted proteins | sample 9B_taG_FD_92581 | JGI IMG/M metagenome (GOLD analysis project Ga0098043, IMG submission 92581) | Marine viral communities from the Subarctic Pacific Ocean - 9B_ETSP_OMZ_AT15188_CsCl metaG | ecosystem: Environmental > Aquatic > Marine > Oceanic | place: Subarctic Pacific Ocean | collected 2015-01-10 | reverse complement strand
CCTTTATGAAATTTGCCTTGAACTTAAATTTGCCTTTATAAAATTTGCCTTAAACTTAAATTTGCCTTTATGAAATTTGCCTTGAACTTAAATTTGCCTTTATGAAATTTGCCTTTATTTATAAATATCAAACTTATGATTGTATATTTATATAATTATATATATACTACATGTATGTTAATTATAAATAAGGAGTTAAATAACATGAAAGTAAATACAAAAAAAAATATTAAGAAAATATCTGCTGAGGGTATTTTTATAAATAAGGAAACTTTAACAAGATTATTAAAGGTAAGAAATATAGCTATTAGCCTAGTTGATGGTTTGTTAGAGGGTGATTATGCGACTGTAAAAGAGGTACACGATTTAAAAAATCGGCTGAAATATTGTGGCGTCTATGAAGACTCGCTAGATGATGTTTTAGGCTTTGTTCCTGCAAGCTATACAGATGAAGATGGTGATACTAGACCTTTGCATTATTCGGATTATGTTTTTAAAGATGATAAAAGAGCATTTATTGAGGAGCAAGACTAATGGATATATTAATTAGAGAAAAAAGAACTTTATATGGTGGCAAAAAAGTCGCTATGACTAAAGAACAACAATTAAGACTTAATAGATATTTAAACAAATATTTTAGAGAGTTCTGGCAACAAGTTAAACCAACTAACGAGCAAGATAATGGATAAATCAAAAGTATGGGAGTATGGCTTTGACGATAAATATATGGGAGATCATAAGGGCGAATGGGATGCATGGTTTATAAGCGATTTGCTTTGTATTATAAATGGCAATGTTGTTTGTACTGCTAAAGATTATGTGGAAGTAGAAACAGACAATTTCAAAAAAAGAATTTGCATTTATATCGATCAAATGAGATTTGTTTGTTATGTAAGTGAAAAGCATGAATATTCAGCAAAAGACCATTTAGCTTTTGAGGGATTTTGTGCTAAATATAATCTTGATTATGAGGAATGGTCTGATGAGTGAACAAGAAAAAATATTGTCAAATATCTTTTATGATCTTATGTTTATAGATTGTATAACAGAGATAGAAGATAAGATTAATACAGCTATTGACTGTGAAGAAGAAGCTATAGCTAGAATATTATTTAATTTATTACAAATAAAAAAATTAAACAATGCAAGAATTAAAGAGCTAAAAAATTAAATTGCGCCTTTTCTGGCAATTCTTTTTTGCCATTGCTTATTAAATTCTTTATACATATTGTTTTTAACAACTTTAATATTTAACTTTTCCCAACTTAATAACTTTTTATGATTAATAAATGGGTTAAAAGCTACAAGAAGCTCTAAGCTCTCTCTTCCGCCTTTACCTTTTCTTTCCCATACACCATAAGTGCTTCCACCTTTTGGTTTACCTATAAATCTTGCCCCGCTTTTAGATTTTCTTGTTGATTTAGTTGCATTGAGAGAAGCCTTTAATCCTTTTTTACTAACAAGTATACCGCCGAACTTATCCCGCCTTCTCCAACCCTCTCCAACTGGTGATGCTTTTGCGCTTTTTTCACCATATTCTTTAGCTCCTGTATATGCATATTTTAAATAACCAGAAGTTTTATCTTTAACAACTACTGTAGCTTTTAGACCTGTTTTAGTAGCTTTAGCAAATTGAGACATTACTACCGCTTTTACTGTGAATGGCTTTGGTCTATCCAGTTTTTTAAATATCTGGTTACGTTGTACATTTACGACTAACTCAGCAGTATGGTTGATAGTGTCTTTTGTAATTTTTAAAAATTGTTTTTGTTCTTTAACACCAAATTTTTTTTGAATATCTTTTAAGTTTGTTTTTATTGTAATGCCACTCATATTTTTCCTAATTATAAATTTGCCTTAAAACAGTATTTGCCTTAAAACAGTATTTGCCTTAAAACAGTATTTGCCTTATAGATTTACCCAATAGCTAGTATTTTTAAATTTTAATCCTAACTCGTCAGCTTTACGCAAAATTGTTGATTTGCTTTTACCTAAAGACATAACAACCTCGTTAAGTGATTTGCCTTTTGCGATTTGCCTTTTTAATAAACTTTCTTCTTTCTTATCCATGTTTGTTAATTATAAATTTTTATATTCTTCTATCAATCGATTCAAATAGAAATTTGCCTTTTCTAAATCTTGTATGTTTGCATCTTTTAGCTTATGTCTATGCATATATTTCATTACAGAGGCTTCTAAAAAGGATATAAAACCCTGCTTGCCTAGTTGTTGTTTTAAATAAACTAAAAACTCTATGCTTCCATTGTTGTAATGCGGTGGATTATTAATCATATCTACACTCATTTATTCCTCCTGGATAATTTGTTTGCGGTTCTTTGAAATGATATTTCCAATAACCTATCTATTAATTTGCTTATACACTTAAACACTAATTCTTATATCTCCTAACAATTTCTCGTTTACATTTTTCTCTTACCTTTGGCTTGGTGTTAGATGCTTTAATAACATCTTCTAATTCTTTTAACCGCATTGTTTTTAAATAAAAATGCTTAATAGTAAATTTGCCTGTAGCTTTACTTCTTATCTTTTGGCTTGGTTTTAGTTTTATTGGCATCCTTTTTATCCTTTTTGTTTCCAAATATTGCTTCAAAATTCTTTTCAAATTGCTCATTGCTTATTTGCATAGGTCTTTTTTTACTCCCTTTACCGCCTTCCCATTGACTCATTTATATTCAATCCTCATAAAACTTACATCTTTAGACTTTTCAGCTAATATGCCTCTAAAGTGCATAAAATCTTTTGGTATACATCTAAACAGTTCTTCTACTGAAAAAAACAATGTATTGGGTTCGTTTTTATGTGCATGACGTAATCTTGGTAACTGAGCATCAAGATCACAAACAAGAGCTAATTTATCATCATTAAATTTATAACATCTATATTCATCTTTTAATTCCGAATACCCTTGACTTTTAGCATCTTCAATTAGTGCATCGTAAGCCCTGTACATCATGTCAATCATGTTAATAACTTTTTTAGGCATATCTTTTTTTAAAGATTCTTTAAACAAATATTCTGCTTTACCAAACTTCATACCCAAATTTACACTTACTAAATTTTCCAACCTTTTCTTTCCACCCCAATTAATATCTATAGAAGATTCAAAATCTCTATATTCTTTTAACTTTATTTTTAAATTTTCTTCTATATAATTTTTCATTCAATTTTTTAATACATATAGTGTGTATCTGTGTAGTCCTACGGACTACTACACACACAACACACTTATATAATGTATGCCTACACACCTACACATGCCTACACACTTGTTTACACACCTACACAAGATCATGTTCTTTAAACTCCTTTAAACGATATCCCTGATGGGTTTCAACGCCTGTAACAGCTTTCTTTTGCTCTACTAAATTTGCCTTAACTAGACGTTTTAATGAATTATTTATTGTGTGTCTGCCAAAATCCTTTCCAGAAGAGCTGTAAACGGCATGATGACCAAATTTACTAGCTGTAAACCATTCTTCTTCTGGCGCTTCTTTGTCTTTTGCAAGAAAATATAAAAGGTTTAAAATCTTTTTATCTACTAAATTATCCATTTCTTTTGTAGTAAAAATCTCTTCTTCAGTTTCAATTAACAGTCCAGAAGTAACTTGAAAGCCCTCGCCTATTAATTCTTCTTCGTGAAACTCAAATTTCTTTTCAGCCATACCCATGCCATCTTTGTTTTTAGTTTGCTTCATTGTTACTAACATAGAGTTTTCGTTGTCTGCTTTAGTACCTTTTCTCTCAACAATAAACTCACCGTCAATACTTGCATCTAGCACAGAAGAGCCTCTTGCTCTATTTGTATTGCCTCTTCCTGTATGGTGAACCATAAGAACGGTGCAATTAAATGTTTGAATTAATTGATCGCAAGCCTTAATAAACTTATTAACCTCTGACGCTGAATTTTCATCACCTGAATAGCATCGTTGAAACGTATCTAAGATAATTAAACCTATGCTTCCTACCTCTTTCTGTAATAGTGTTATCTCTGTTTCTAGCTTTTGTAATTCATCAGCTTCATTAATTCTTGAACCCCTGTTAGATAAAAATAATGGCGCACCAGCTAATTTACCGCCATATTCTGACTGGTTATAAGCGCCAAGACGAGCGCGTATACCAGAGATTCCCTCGCCTGCAAGATAGACTACAGGTGCTTTTGTTGCTTTGTGTCCATAAAATGAGCCACCTCTAGCAATAGCACACGCCATAGCTATTGCTATAAAAGATTTGCCTGATTTTGGCGCTCCAAATACTGTGATTAACTTTTCTTTTTCAAAACAATCTTCAATTAGCCAGTCTGGGTTTTCAATTTGTGATAACACATGATCTGCTCTTTGAAATCGCAATGCACCTTTTGGTAATTTTTCTTTTTGCTTGTATACAAACATCTCTAGACTTTTAGAGCTTGCAAAGTATTTGTTTTCGTATGCATCATATAGATCATCTTTTTCAGCAAAATCATCTGGCGGAGTTATCACTTTAACTTTTGTACAGTTATTTGCTCTTAAGTGGTCTGCTATCTGAACAGCAACCTTTTTACCAGCTTCATCGTTATCAGCCCATATCCAAACTTCTCTTTCGTATAACTTAGACCAATCTTGCTTTTCAATAGCATTGACCCCACCATGCCAGCAAGCTACATCGCCTTGATATATTTGCGATGCTCCCATACAGGCTTTCTCGCCTTCATTTAATATAACTGGCTTGTCTAGGTACTTATCTGTGCAATAAATAGGAAGCAAGCCTTCAGGTCGCTTCATAGACCAAGTTCCATCAGGATTAAGTGAGAATGGTGCATATTTCATGCTAATTGCATGACCTTCAGGAAACCTCATTACCCAAAAGTTATTTGCATATTGCACCTTAATTAATGCCTGTGAATGTAGCTCCCACATTTGTTGTTTTGTAAAAGACCTGCCATTACTTTTTTGGGAAGGGGGATTCCCTAATAAGGAGCTATTATGTTGTAATGGCAAGTCGTAACCAAATTGTTTAACAATGTCGTTTATGTCTTTACCTAAATGTTTTATCAGCCAGGTTACGCCACCACCCTCTCCTGATTCAAAATCATAAAAAGTGCCAGCGCTAACATTAAAAACTAATGATCCTTTATTCCCATATCTCCATTCATCAGTTTTTTGTACTTTAGGCTCACCTAGTAGTTGTTTAGCTACATCAGGCGCTATTTTTTGCCAATCATGGTCTTGCATCTAAAAAGGTATATCATCAGTTGTAATAGGCTTTCTATTTTCTTCTGCTTGCATTTCTACAACAGCACTTGGTGCATCATCTGTAGCCCACTCAGGCAATATAAACTCTGCTTTTCTAGGCTTAAAATCTACAAATTCAAATTCTATTTCTGAACTAAATCCAGCGCCAACAGATACCTTTTTTGAACCTGTATATTTAATAGTAGGTAAAGTGTCCTTTGGTGCATTTGCTAAATCGTTCCAAAATAGCGGTAATATTTTATTAAAAGATTCTCTTTCACCCCAAGAATGTCTTTGCCATATAACAGGTTCATCCCATCCATCTAAAAACAACCATACGCTAAAAGCCCTTTTCCAAGTAACATCACCTATAGGCGCTGGTTGTGGTGATCTAACACCCAACTTTTCATCCCAAACATGGTCGTAACCGCTTTGTGGTGTATAAACACCCCAACCGCTTTGTATTGTGCTTGTATCAATTTGCATATAGTTAAAATCAACCACACTCTCGTTATTAATCCACCAATCTTGTGAATTTGTTTTAAAACTTAAAAAATTCATTGAATTTCCACCACTACTTACTCCTAAAATATCCATTTTTATCTCCTTTTTAATGTATTGTTTTGTCAATACTGTTTAAATAATCAGTTTCAAGTTTTGCATAACACCTAATCTTAAAACTGTTGTAATCCTCGTCATTTGTTATGTATAAAACATCACAAACTCTTTGGATTTTCTCGTAGGCGCTCCTACAAAAATTCTCAAAATCTTCTTCATCTTTTATGCTATTTATAGTCATTTGCCCTTCTTACTACCTCTTCTAACCTTTCGCATATATCAGCCAAAGGACACATATACACGCTTTGCCAATTTGGTTTTTCATTGTCGCTAAGTAAATATAATGGCAATGCACACATGACTTTTTTTCTATCAAATTTATAAATAAGCATTGGTATAAACTTATTGCCAGCGCTATGTACTACCTGATCCCACCAGGCGCTTTTATACATATTGCTACTGCCTTTACCGTATCTTTTACACTCAATAGCTATGTTGCCCCAATAAATGTCTGCCAAACCTTTTACAAATGCCTGGTCTAAATTTCTTTTAACTCTAGTTTCAGATTCTTGGGACTCTAAATAGGTGTTGATCTTATTAACTATAAGTCTTTCAAAAGCAGCACCTTTAGTTCTACTGTTAATCGGCATTATAGGTAGTTGATTGGATTACAGTTCTTCCACTTTTATAACCAATTTGCATATAAGAGCAATTAACATTCTTTTGCATATAAATGTATTTAACATCCTGATCTAGCTTTTCAGCTTCTAGCTCTAATCTTCTTTTTTCAACTGCTGCTTTATTCTGCGCCATTCTTTTTCTCAAGCTCATGGGCGCATATACCAAGTTTTATTAGAAACTGAGTTGCTTTTTCAAAACTCATATTATTTATTGCTTTAAATATTTCTAGTTCTTTATGAAGCTCGGGGCTTACCCATAATGCTTTTTTGTCGTTATTTATTTGTTCATTCATATTTTTATACTCTCCTGTTTAATATTAATTGTTTTTAAGTATCAATTCAACTATAAGTTTGATAGTTATAATATATAATCAAAAAGTAAGGGCAATAGTTAGTAATCTCCATACTCAATACTCTCTAACTAACTATTTGCCCTTGCTTCTAACCTACATCCTTAATCGTGATTGTTTTTCTTCTAATACTATACGCTTCTTTAGGCGGTATAACTTTCTCAGGTTGAGCTTTAAAGTTCGTCATACCCCAAGTTAATTTATAGTTAGCTGCCCTAGCCTTTGAATAGTTACCCATGTGCATCATTATCTTTGCATGTATAACGTCTGCTGTTTCTTCTGCCTGTTTAGCCAGCTTCTTATAAGTCATATATTCATCTATATCATCTACAGCTTCAGCATCGAGGATAAGCTCATTTTCATCATCCTCAACCTCTTTGTGCATTATGTATGCATCTGCGCTAATTTCAGGTGGGTAGTAATCTTCTGCTTTAACCCTTCTATCAAAATCTTCTACCTTTTCTTTTAGTTGATCTGCAAATTCAGGATTTCTTTTATATACATAGATGCGTAGGTCTGTTGATTGATAAAGCACAATCAAAACTCCATATTCAGCTTCAACTATTTCCATAGAAGATTGCAGTTGTAAGACTCCAAGATATTTAGGTGGTTCAACTGGATCAGGGTATGTAGAACTACATTTACACTCAATAACAACCTTGCCATTCATTTTATATTTACTGCCATGCGGTAAATAAATTCCAATATCTTCATTTGCTTCAACCAAAAGATTATCAGCTTCCGCTATACCATCTAGGGATGCTTCTAAAGGTAAGAATGGGTGGCTTACTTTATAGTCTACATCTGCATTAACATTAGTTAATCCAAGCCTGTTGCAAGCCTCTTGTATTAATACAGGCTCTAATAAGTCCCCTGTTCTTTGCCTGTTGTTTTGTTCAAACCTAGTGTTTTCGCCGTTCTTTGATCTTATGCATCTATCTAATGCTTCTTGTTTGCTGAAAAATTTGCTTTCATCAAATAAGGCACAAACTATAGAACTTGTACATATATCATCTCTTGTTAATTTACCAACCATTTTAGCTCCTTATATTATTTATAATATCGTTTATTTCACTTAGGCTTTCCCTTACTGCTACTGGCTCTTGACCAGCAACTTGTATAAAGGTATTCCCATATTCCTCTTTGAAAAATGATTGAAGTTTATTAATATTAAATGTTAAAGTATTAGACGAACCTAGTTTGTTAAACTTAACCAATCTCTTAGGTTTGTCTGATAATTCTAATTTATGTAAATTTCTAGCAGGTTTGCTGAATTTGATATTATATATATTATGCGAAGTACTAGGTGCATTAAAGTTAAACTCTAATTGTAAAGTCCCTTTGTTATGCGTCTTGTACCCTTTCATAATTTATATCTATTAAGCTCCTCTGTTTATAAACTTCAAACTACATCCTGCCATGTTAGGTAGCACCTTTGTAACGAAACTCTTTATTAGCTTCATTAGGATTAGCTGCTGCCTTTAAGGCACGATGGGTATAATTAATAGCAACCTGCATTAAAAACACCTTATCACTCTCTGAGTATGGTGATCGTTGCATTTTTTTTGCATAAACTAAAAGTTCAGCCAGCTCAACAGTTAAGTTATCTAAATGTTCCCTCTTATCCATTGGGATCGTCATTCTTACTGTTGATTTAACATTTATAACCATACTCTCACTCTATAGTATTTATATTTATTTATATGTCTATAGCTAAATGTAAAATATATATACATATTAGTAGCACATAATTAGGGTAATTTATTTAGGGTAATTGTTTGCGGGTATTTGGTTATGTGCCAACCACTCTGCAAACAAGTCTGAATCTTCATACCCATACTTAGTTTGTTGGTGAAAGTATAAAATCTCATTATTGGGCTTGTAACTAGGGTATTTGTGCATGTTATTTGCCTCAAATAGCTTATAAGCACTTTTCTCAAATAAAAGCCTTATTCTTTCAGATTCATCAAAGTAGGTTTTAGCTCGCCTTACTGCATCGCCTTCAAATACCCATTTCGCAGCATGTGTTGGATAAAGTAAAGTTCTGCGCTTATCTTTAGGATCAGTTTCTAAATATAATAAACCTTGATATTCAAGGTCTTTAATCTTTTTTCTTAATGCGTTTTCAGACATTGCAAGCAAATTACTCAATTCACCCATAGACACCTTTAAATTCTTTAGTGATTGAACATATACATATCTGTTAATAAATTCAGCTACAGGATCAATTTTCTCATTGTGTAATTCAGCCCATCTAATTTTATCGAACCTTACATGAATCTCAACAGCATTAACAACCTCAGTAAACCTTTCAAGTGTCATGGTTTGCATTTTTATATCCTTAGCTTTGTAGCTCGTTTTAATATGTTTGAGACACCTGCTGGTGTCCACGTATCCTTCCCTCTCCTAGTTTTAAGACCTCTTTGCATAAGTGCGTTTGCTATTTGCTGCAAAGTAGTTTGATCGTAAGACTGTATCTCCCTTATGGTCTTAATAATGTTTTTGGTATATTCATCTGCTAGTTCTTCCCTAGCCTTACTAGCATTAATGGTAGCCCTATCCAACTGAGGATTGCCAGCCTTCCAGCCAGTAGCTTTTTTTCTTGCAATACCATCACGCTTATTTTGTGCGCTACGTTTTAATATATCTTCTGCTGTAGTTAGCATTGTTGAAATATACATTTGCCTAAATTCTGTTTTATGATTCCACCTACCCAATACCGCAATATAAGGTCTATTTTCTATCCGCATAAATTCTGTTATTGCAGTTATATTACGTGATAGGTAATCAGGGAATGGTATTAATAAAAGCCTGTTTGCTTTTTGATTAGTTTTATCTACAGCCTTAACCAGCTCAGGCTTAGAGTTTTTTCTTGAAGTTTCCTCAATGTATTCAGCTATAACCTTAGAATCCCTTAATGTTGTCATAGCTTCTTCAGCTAATGCCCTAGCCTTCTTAACATCCCTTTTATTCTTAATATACAGAACACAATGTTTGCCACTTGGTCTATATATATTGTGCATATTAAATTTGTCGTTCATACTCTCTCCTATAAATATCAATCTCTTATATTATATAAAAATATAAATTAATACAAATTACAAATATATAAAGACCGATATTTATATTACTTCGTTACCTTTATTAACATACATACAAGTATATATATTTATATATAAATAGCAAATATAAGTTTGAAGTTTGTATAATTAGTCTAAAAGGCTATTAAGAATAGGGATTGAAGATAGTTTATTTAATGCTTCTTGGAAGCTATCTATCTCCATATCTTTTTTGATATGTTTTTTTGAGTAGATGTAATATTGTTGGCTGGCGGTATTTGCTTTGAAGTAAATTCGCTTGCTGGGTAAGAATACAAAAGCAAGCAACTCACAATGATAATTGGCGTGTGTCTTTGATATTTTTCTATGAGATTCAATGGGAAAAGTAAATTTGCCCTCTTTGCTTGGGTTTCTTGATTTAACCTGGACTTTATATAAAGCACTTCCTAATTCCACTATTAAGTCTGCTGGGTGTGAATCGCAAGTTGGATAACAAAAATCAGCGTGTTCTAACAAAAATGCTTGAACTAATGTTTCGCCTAGTATTCCTAGTCGCTTGGCTTGGTTTTGTTGTTCGTTGGATTTTTTTGGCATAAAGCTAACAACCTTGAATTATCTTCACTTCTTCTTGGTAGTTGAATATGATATTTGCTTCTTAACAGCTCCTCACTTGCTGCTAACCATTCTCCATTCTCCATATAATAACGTGTTCTTGAAAATCGCATAAATCCAGTTATACCAAGATTAAAAACCAAATCTACACACACCATCTGAGCATCGGCTGGAAAAGTACGCCATACTTCCCATTGCTGATCCAGCTCTTCTAAAACTCTTTTAATATCATTATCAAGCATATACATAGCTTCGTCTTCTGATATGCCATTAACCTGGATATTGCGCCCTATACCCAGGCTGAGATAATCCTCAGAACATTTATAAGGAAAAAGCGCTAACCCTTCTGCTTTAATTAACCTATCTTTTATTTCTTTTAGCATATTATCTGCTATGTATGCCTTTTGTTTTTTCCCAAGTTCTAAGTGAGGACATCCCCAAAAGCGACAAAAGAATTGTAGTAAGTTGTGAAAAATCAAATTGTAAAGTTTCTAGCTGTAAATTGGTTCCGCTTAATACAGCTATCCAAGTTGCAATAGGCAATATAATGAAGTGTACGCAAAGAGCAAAACCACAAACATATCCAATAAGAGGTCGCCACGATGAAGCAAACCAATTTCCGCTTTTGGCTTCTTCAGCATTGAGTTTAATTTGCTCTTTATCCAAAGATATAAGCTCTTTTTGTAAGTCATGTGATAATTTCTCTTTTAAATCTTTATCTTGGACGAACTTATCCAAGACATTATTTGCCACTTCCGCAATTTTATTAATACTCAAAGTGAACCTTTAATCATAATAGTAACTAAAGAAACAATAATTGTTGTAAGACCACCTAATAACCACAGCTTCATACTATTGACTGACTCTTGTAAGCTATCAGTTTTTTTAAAAATTGTGTGCCATCTTTCCATGCACATTTTTTCATGCACTCTAAGATCGGCAGCTACATCATTAGCAGTCTTACGAGCAGGCATTAGCCCTCTCCTTCTTCCTCTTCT
>Ga0098043_1000766_pt1 | contig 11507 bp, 5 predicted proteins | sample 9B_taG_FD_92581 | JGI IMG/M metagenome (GOLD analysis project Ga0098043, IMG submission 92581) | Marine viral communities from the Subarctic Pacific Ocean - 9B_ETSP_OMZ_AT15188_CsCl metaG | ecosystem: Environmental > Aquatic > Marine > Oceanic | place: Subarctic Pacific Ocean | collected 2015-01-10 | reverse complement strand
CACGTTTACGTTTTACAACAAGTAATTCTATTGTGCCGTCATCAAGTTCTCTAAATATAACGTTGTCTGCAGTACGTTGTTTTTCTGCAAATTTCTTATAGACAAAGTCATTAGTGACTTCTGCAACATCATCTTTTATAGGATCTATAGAAGATATATCTTCTGGTACTATATCCGCTGCTGCAGCTTCAACAGTATCTGGTGTTTCAACATCACCTAACAATTCACCATATTGTCCATATTGTTCTTTGTCTAATTTTTTCATTGCTTCAACTACATAGTCAGGCATAAATTCTCTACCTAAAGTTGCACGTGGACCGTCTGATATAACAGGATAATTATTTCTAAATACTGCATTAAAGATTGAAGAATCATTAGGAAATATTTCATCTAGCTTATCACCAACTAATGAAACTATTGCAGTTTTACCTTCGACATCTACTGTCTTTGTAAATAATTTTTCAATATCATCTACTGAAGAAATCTCTCCTAAATCTAATAAAAATATTTCGCTTGTTCCTTGAAAAGGTCCTGAATCTGGTTTTCTAAACATATTTAAACCACCTGCAGCTACTGTTGCATTGTCTCTTAATTGTAATTTAAAACCAGTTATTAAGCCAGTTTCATCACCAATTATAGGTTCTATACTTAAATTTAAATCATTTCTTACTTTAGATCCTGGTGCAACTTCTTCTAAATTATATGGACCGTATACTAAAAGTCCGTCTTCTCTTCCAGTAAAATTTGAAGCATACAAATCAACATCTTCTTCGCCAATCCAACTAAATAATTTTAGACCGTCTTTATACAATTCACTTGTAAATTTTTTTTCTGCTGTTTGTTTAAGAGCAGACTTTATTAAGTCATCTAAATGTTGGATTATTATAGCAATTCTAGGATCCACTATCCTCCAATCATACGGTCAAATTGATCTATAGAACTAAACAAATAACTTAGATCGTTACGTTCTTGAATACCTCTCTGTTGTGCTTGAAGTTCTGGTTCAAATTTTTCTTCTGCAAAAGTTGTTAGTTCTTCTCCTGGTGTTGAAGGTATCATTATTTCTTTTGGTGAACCTGGAAATAATCTTTCAGCTAAATCTAAATTCTTTTGATACTCTGCATTTGCAGTTTCGTAATCTTTATCTGCTTGTATGTAATAATCAGAAAATGCTATAAGTTCTGCGTCAGTAAGTTTACGTGTAACACCTGCTGCTTTTAATGCTGAATCTATTTGATTCTTTACAAACTCTGGAGATGGTGAAGAATATACTTTAGGTAACAATGGTGGTTTAGTAAAGTATCGTTCTTTTTCTGCACTTATTTGTGAATATACATCTGTCATGTTTAAGTTAGCGTCAGTCATAGCACTAGCCATAGCTACTGTTGTTTTATCTTGCCATGCACCTTGTTCTAAGAAAAATGATTCTACATCTAAATAACCTGCTTGCATAAGATCTACTTGTATTGCTTTTATTTCTTGTGGTGCTAATGAAATCCAAGATATTTTTTGTGAGTCATTAAGACCTGGACCTTGACCAGATATGTGATCAAAATTACCATAAAACAATTCTTCAGGTACATTACCTGCATATACTTGTTCTGGTAACATTGCGTCTTTCATTTGTTGTGCTGAAGGATCGCCGTCTTTAAATGCGTCTGCTAAATCAGGTTGTTTATATATTGCATAGTCAGGAGTAATGCCACCAAAAATTTGATACTCTGGTGCTGCACTTGTTAGGCTATTATAATCTAACCACATGTCTAATTGTGCTTGTGCTTCTTCCTTATCACTTGACAAATCAATCATTTCTTTTGAAGGATCTTCTGCAATATCTTGTTCTATAAATTGCAACTCATCATAACTAACAGTTTGTATTTCACCTACAGATGAACCATCTGGTGTTTTTGTTCCAATAGCAATCGTAAATGTATCACCAGTATCTAATGCTGTGTTAAATTTACCATCACTGTTAAAAGATTCGGCACCTTCTAAATAATCTCCTGTTGGTTCCCAGTAACCACTTTCTTCATTAAATGTCATAACTGGTTTTGTTACAACAGTAGGTTTTGAAAAACCTGGATATTTTCTGTAAGATTTACCTTCTGCAGGATAAAATCCTTCAACCATATTCATTGGTGTATTGTTTCTAAACCAATCATCTAAGTCTTCTGATATATAAATTATTCCACCTTCACCACGTGGTGGACGTATAACAACGCCTAGTAATCCTGTATCTTCTACATATTCATCAAGTTTTGTATTTAAATAATCATAATATGCTTTCGCATTTTCAGAACCTTCTGGTCCTTTTATACCTGTAGCAACATCTAAACCTCTGTAATAATCTTTAACTAATTTTTCATCTGATTTCCATTCAGGATTTGTACTCTCCATTGCAGTGTTAATTATTGTAAGTGGTTTATTTACAGCCATTTGTCCACGTTGATTTGCAGGAACATTTTGTTCTTGCACAGGAAATGAAGCAGAAAAAGGAATATAATCAGATTCTATTTTTCCTTGTACTTGATCGTATAAAGCTATTTCGTTGTATATCTTAGCAATAAATAACTGATCGTTAGTTTCATTAACTAACGCTAACAAATCTTGTGTAATTTTATCATCAGGAGTAAATCCTTGTTGAGCTATTACGTTATTTATTAAAGATTGCCTTTGTTCTTTTGTCATTAAATTTCCTCTGTATCAGGTAACTGTGGTAAGTATACACCGTATTCTTTAAGTGTATCATAGTCATATTGCAAATCTTCTAAGAAATCTGTACGTTCCTGGAATAAAGGAAGAAGTACCCTTTCAGCTACTAATTGAAAATCTGCATTTTTATTTATTAATCTACCTATTGTGTCACGTAATTGTTGACGTTCTTTTAACATTGATCTTGATGTTCTCCAACCATCTCTTGATAATCCTGCATTTAAAGAACGTTTTTCTAATGTATTAATCATTCCAAACACAATACGCAAATCTCTACCAACATTTGATTGTGATAATTTTCTATTATTTTTCCAATCTTTAAGTTCTTCGTATTGCATTTCTAATGTAGCTGTTTGTGGTAATCCAGGTATTGTAGAATCAAAACCAGGATACTTATTACGTGCAACATCTCTAAAAAATGTCATTTCACGTTCACGCATTAAGTTTTGATAAGGATCGTTAATGTCGTATGTTTGTAATGTAGATACTCTTTTTTCCTCCATAAAAAATTGACCTAGTCTTTGATTACGTTTAGCTAACCACTCTTCTGGTTTTAATGGTTCACGTTGTTCACTAGCTATTGTTCTTACGTATGCTTCATAATCAAACGGACCACCGCCGCCTTGTGGTATTGCATACTGTGCAGTTATAGAATACTTTTCAAATAACTCTGGATTATCTTGTTGAAACTGTACACCACGTTCATCTACAGGTCTAGGTTCTATAACAACTGTTTTAGGTGTTGCAATGTCTATAGGATTAAAACCAAACTCATCTATAAAATATTTAGTTGCATAATAATTGTCACCAGGAGTATATAAAAATTTACCAGTTTCTGGATCTTTAGGTGGTGTTTCTAATAACTCTCTATACCTATCTGCAAGCATTTGTACAGAATAAACATGTCCACCATTCTTATCATTACCTACATCAAAACGTGGATTAAGTCCTACTGGACCAACAAACTGTGAAGCTGCTTTTATAAATGCTAGATTTTTAGCAATACTTCTAGCTTCTTTCATTAATTCTTCTTGTTGTACTTTTGTACGATCATCACTACCGTTAGCTTTTAATATTCTATAAACATCAATAGTTGTGTTAGAAGCAATACGTGTCAGTTCGTTTTGACCTACATCTTCGTTATATGCGTATAAACCTTGTACTGTATTTCTTAACCATGCAGGAACACCTGCTGCAGCAATTAAGTCACTGGCAGATCTTACATCTGGTAAGCCATAAGGAAACATAATCTTTTTAACTTCATCAAAATTAGGACTTGCATTTATAAAAAAGCTAGCAGGTATAGCAACTGCAGGACCAATGCCTGGTACTACTTCTAATGCTAAGTTAAGTGATCCTGCATAACCAGGCAATCTTACACCTACATCTCTGTCTTCACCAAACAATGCGTCAGATACTAAGTCGTCAATCATAGGATAATAAAATACTTCTTCTCCAGTTACTTCATCTTCACCTAAAAATCCTTCCCCTTCTACAGGACTAAATGGATTATTAGAACGTGCAGCGTTAACAGTTACTTGACCTCTACGTAATATCTCTGGATTTTCTTTTAAAAGTTTTGACCATGTAGTCATAATTTCTATATATGCTTCACCGAATGGAAATATACCACGTAAGTTATATGCAAGTTTTTTACGTTTAGTTAAGTCATACAACAAATCTTGCACTTCAGTCAATGCACGTGCTTTTGCTATTCTATCAATTAAATCAACGTCACCAGATTTATCTGTAAAACCAAGTAAATCTGCTTTTTCTTTCATGTTGTTATTAAATACATCTTGTACATCATCTACTTCTGATTCCAAATTAAATATATCTTCTTGTAAATCATCTACACGTTGTTTTATATTTACAGGTACAATATCATCTTCGTATGTAACACCTGATCCGTATGTGCCTGTAATATCAAGTTCAAGTTTCATAAGTTCTTCTTGTTTATCAGTTACTTTATCTTGTATTCTTTTTTTCTTTTTATTTAATGCAACAGACAACTGTTCAAATTCTTCATCTAAATCTTCATAGTTAACACCTAAACTTTTATCTTTTGCATTTAATTCATCTACTTTACGAATAAACATATCAATATTTATTTCTGTATCTGCTTTACGTAATTTTTCTGCAGGCAAACCTATATCAGCTTTAATTGTAGCTAACATATTTTCATCAGGTAAGTTAGCATTTAATGCACCTGCAACCTTAAACTCTTTACCATTTACAGTATATGTTCCACCTTCTAACATTACTTGTCTCATCTTGCCTGACATATACGGAAGCATATCAAATATTGTTCTCCAGTATGCTTGTCTAAATACAGGTGAACGTGAAGCATTATCTGTTCTTTGTCCCATTAATGCGTCAAATGCTTTGTTTGTATAAAATTCTAATTTACCTACATTATCTATGTAATCAGTTTTACCTACAGCAACAACGTTAGGCAAATCATCAATGTATTCATCAGACAACAATGTCTTCTTTACAGATTTATATAACTTTTGATCGCCGTTTTTTATGCTGTCAAAAAAATCATCTAATGTTTCATCAACATATTTTTTACCATCTAGTCTATTTAATCTATTACGAAGTAACATTTCTAATATATTGTTATTAGCTATTTTTTCTACAGATAAAGGAAATGGAGATTTGCTAAAATCTAAATCATCAATATTTATTTTTCTTGATAAATCGTTTAATACATCTAATTCTTGTGTAAATGAACCACCTGCTAATTGATTTACACGTGCAGTAATAGATTCTGCGTAAGCATATCTACCACCTGCTGTACTCATTCTTGCTCTATAAGAATCTCCGCCTTTACTGTATGCTTCTATAATTTCTTTTGCACGTGATGTATCTCCTTCAATAAATTCTTTTAATCTTAGGTCTCTTTGTTTTTTATTTAATGCGCCTCTATATAAAAAGTTAAACAATCTGTCATAATGTAAATGTGCAACTTCACGTACAATACCGTCATCAAAATATTTGCCTATGAGTCTAGGTTGTGTTTCCTGGTTACGTAATGCGTCTTCTTTTGATACAACGTCCATAGGGTGAACACCAGGTTTTTTACGTCTTCTACCTGCTTTGTATGCACCACCAAACAAATAATCAAAGTTGTTTGATCCATACCTACGTGAACTAGCTTGTTGCCACTCTAACGCTTCGTCTAATGGATTACCTAATAAATCTGCAAACTGTACATTTTTACTTGTCCATCTTGCTGCTTCAGTTTTATTAGGTTTTTTAAGTAGTCCTAATGACAATACAGATAATGGTCTTGAAAATATATTGTCATAACCACGTGTATACATACGTATCTGCTCTTCACCTACAACACGAAGTAACCATGCACCACGTAACAAAACAAATGGTTTCCAAAAATCTGAATAATAACTGTCTATAATTTTAGACATTGTTCCTTGACGTATATTGGCAGGTAATTTACTAAACATATCTATTCCTGCTTCTGACGCTTTTGATCTAATTAAAGACATAGAGTTCATAGCTTTAGCTAATTGTCCTGGATCTGGTAAAGGTATAGTTCTATTAATAAATTCTGTTAACAAATGTGGATCTGGATTAACAAATGTTTTATTATCAATAACTGTTTGAGTTAATTTTGAACCAGGATTAGCAACATTGTTACCTGTAACAGCGTCAATAAAATACGCACGTAGTTCTGGAAGGTAATCTTCAAATATTCTACTAAATGTGTATGCGTCTTCTGCGTTAACACCATAGTTTTGTACTAAATCATCTGTAGCAAATGTAACCATATCTTTTACAACGTTAAATAATCCTGTTTGATCGCCATCTTGAAGTCTTACAGCTCTGTTTATAATCTGATCTTTAGCTACAGAATCAACAGTAGTTTGATCTAACCAACCTTTTATATTTGTTACTGCGTCATCTAGTTGATTACTGTCAACATACCTATATGGAAACTCACCTGCGTATGTAGATAATATTCTTGCTGACCTATTTGGACTATCCATAAGTTTTGTTTTAATAACTTTTTTAGCACCAAATAATTTACCTGTACCTTCTGGTACACCACCTAATAATTCTTCTGTTTTACCACCTAAGAATCTACTTATTGAACCTACTGTTGGTGCTTCACCTATACCAAATGGACCAAAAGGATCTTCTAAAAATTCTGTTAATAAATTCTGCATTGCAGTTTGTTTTTCTGCTGCAGTTTTTGTAAAGTCTTGTGATATATCCATAAAAGCTGCAATAGCTTCTCTATCAGTAATACCTGTAAGTTCTATAAATTTGTTAGGACTATCTAACTCTGAAAGAAAATTTATTAATTTTTTACCACCTGGATCTTTATTTAAATAATCTGATACTGATCTACCAGATATAAACGGAAGTCCCCAACCTTTATTAACTGCACCTATGTATTCTTTTTGTGCTTTAGTTAATTTATCAGGTTCTATTTTTTTTAATTCTTTTACTAAATAATTTGGTACTTTTAATGCTTTTCTGCTTTTGCTAAAAGCACCTAATCCTAAAGTTAGATAATTTGCAGGATCTAAAAACAATGCTTTACCTGCGTCTAATACACCAGATACAACATTAAAAGTTCTAGTGTTAGGTTCTACTACTTGCAATGCTATTGATCTTCCTAGTGATATAGGCGCTGTTCCGAATCGACTTGTCATTGTAAAGTTTTCATTACCTACTTGCGATTGTCTATCTATAGATGTAATTGGTGTACCAAGATAATTTTGTATAATTGATTGCGCTCTACCTTCATCAAAACCAGAACGAATCATATATTGATATTCGTCATAGAATTTTGACTGTGGATTAGCAGGATCAAATACATCTGACTGTGGTAAAAATCCTTTACCTATATTTAATTTTCTCCCTTTTCTTAATTCACCTATTGCTTGTTTAACAGTAGATTTTCCTGATTGCCTATATGCTTCTCCAAAAGTTAATGATTCAGCTTTGTTACCAAAAGTAGAAGCAATAAAAGAGTTTATAGGTCTGTCTACTGTAGTCCTATATAAATCTTCTAATCCTAAAAATCCTAAACGAACACCTGCTTGTATTGGTTCAAACACTTTATCTAATAATGTTTCACTATTAGATTGTGCAATAGTTCTTGATATATCTTGTAATACTTGTGATTCAGGTTTTACTTGTAAAGTAGTTAGTGATGTAATTACATCAGGAGAAAAATTTGGATATGCTTGTGATATTGCAGAAGCACGCATTGCGTCTTCTTTTGTTATAGATTGTTTAGCACGTTTATACGTTGCTTGTCTTTTAATTATTTCTTGATATAGTTCTTGCTCTTGTGCAGGATTGTCTCTATGAAATTCTGCCATTAGGTATTACGCTGCGATCTACCTATCTGTTTATCAGAAGCAAACTTTAGTAAACCTAAAAGTTCTGCAGTAGGATTAACTTCTGCCATTGCACGTATTAACATAACATCATCAGGTTCTAAATATTGATCTTCCATTGGTGGACGTGAATAAGCATTTAGATCATCTTCTCCTGGTGCAAATACATCTCCAATACCTGGTGGAACTCCACCTAATTGTTGAGGTGCTTGTTGTGGTGCAAGTTCAGTTTGTGGTTGTTCTACGTTTCCTTGTCTTACTTGGTCAACAAGTGCAGTTTCTTCTCCTGCTGATTCATTAACCATACCTCTTACATCTTCTATTGTTGGTGCAACGCCGTCAGTTCTTCTTGATAATTTACCTGGACCACTTACTGCAGCAGGTCTTTTAACTCCGCCTCTTCTTCCACGTTCCCTACTACTGCCATTCGCCATTAAAGTCTCCCTGTTGTCCAAATAATATTATAATTCCGTTTGGTATATACTGAACAAACATTCCTTGTGGCATATTAAATATTGATGGTTCTTCATTATATATCTCGTCTTCGTAATCAGCTAATTGGTCTTCTGTTCTTTGCCACACATCTATTAAACAATTTTCTACAATATCACTAAATCTAAAATTTGTAAATTCACGATCGTTAAATGGATTAGGCACCTTGCATACCTCCCATTAATAATGATCTTATATCTGGTGCAGGACCTTGTGGTACTGGTTGTCCACCGCCCATCATTTGTTCTAATAGCGCAGCTTCTCCTTCTGGTACTTCTGGATCTTCTGCTGTGTAAAATTTATCTAATATACTTTGCATACTATTTGGATCTTTATAAATCTGTACTAACGCCATAGTTGCTTTTGGATCTCCTTGACTTGCTTGTACTTTTAATGTTTCAAACAAAGTACGTTCTGCTTCGTCTTTAAGTATTCTATCATTAATCTTTTGTATATTGTCAAGACCGTCCATATTCTCTTGCAATGTTTCTTTATCAATAATACCTGCTTGTAATAATTGTAATCCAGAAACTATTTTTGTTGGTTCATCAAAACCTGCCATAACACCATACACACGTCTTGTTTTGTACATACCTTGTATGTCTGTGCTTGGTGTGTATTGTTCAGCATAAGCAGTTCCTTTTAAGTAACCTGCTAATGGTTTTTTTGTATTACCATTAAGTACTTCGTCCATTTCTAAACGTTTATAATCAAGTTGTTCTATTGCTGTTTTTAATGATAATTGATATTCTTTTACGTTTAAATCTACAGATGATAATAACTCTTGCAATCCTCTACCTGTAACAAAAGAGTTAGGAGATATTGCGTCATCACTTACTGGATAACTAGAGCCAACACGTAGTTGTCGTTCTATTCTGTCTATCTGTTGAAACAACTGATAAGGTACGTTGTTTGGTGGTTTAGCTACTTGTGAACCAGGTGTTAAATAATTAACTGCAAATCTACCACGTTTGTAATTTCCACTTTCTAATTCACCAACAATGTTTGTCTCTGTAAATACACTGTCTTCCATAGCTATAATTGACAAAACATTTATTTTTGCCATAGCCGCCATAAGTCCTAATACGTGATCGTATTGACCGCTTAATCTATCAAAGCTAAATCTTTTAGATATAACAAATCGTGGTCCTGACTTTAATGGATTAGGTGTAAAATCTAATATTTGTTGAGTGTCTGGTAAAAATACGTATGTACCTTCTTCATCATAAAACTCTACAAGTTCTGTACCATCAGCAGTGTGATTATCCCAACCTCTTTGAAATCCGTCATGGTATTTAAATTGACTATAACCTGATGGGAACTGACTTGATTCGTCAACCATAATTTGTGCTTGTGGGTACATACTTTTTATTACTGCGTTAGGTACAAGTCTTATAAGCGCTAATTCTTTTGGATCTTGATCTGGTCCATAATATCCTGGATAACAATCGTATGGATCACGTAATTCTGCGTGAGGGTACATAATACCTTCTGGTGACATCTTCTGTCTAATAATCCATACACAAAAACCATATCCAGGCAACCATCTTGCAGCTTGTGGTAACTGCATATCCATTTTTGAATCTTTATCTAAACTGGTTATTATACGTTCTAATTTTTCTGATTTGTTTTTAGCACGTTCACTATCTGCATAAGCGTCTACCTTTATGTCTGGCATACGTCCTAATTTCTGTGCTAAGTGTTCTAATCCAGAATTTATAAGATTAGGTATTGGTAAATCTATATCGTAGTTTTTTGCACTTTCACCTAACAATGCAGCAATACCATTACTGCCACCGTTCATTATAGAACGTACTCTATCACGATATTCATAGTGTCCACTATGTTCGTGCATGCCTTTTAGGTCATCTGTTTTAATTAATAATTCGTCTGCGGTATACACCATTACCAAAAAACCTCGTTGTATTCACTTTGTTTGTAATAACTATAAGAAGGAGTATAGTCGCTCTCTGCTTCAGCTAACATCATTTTTACATTAGTACGTATACGTTTCATAGGAAACCAACTAGCCATAACTAAGTCAGTTTTAGTTTTAACGTTACGTGAATTACTAGCACCTGCTTGTGAAAAATAAATTAACTGTTGTCTAAATACATTAACTAATCTCTGTGTTTTAGAATCTGCATACGGTATATTTATTTTTTCTTGTTCGTACATACCTACCATAGCTGTTACGCCAAATATAGGATCCCATTTATTTTTGTATGTTTGATGTCCTTCTATACGTACACCGTGATTTGCTGCCCACATCTTAATATCTCTGTCTTGACCAATAGCACGTTGAAAACCATTTTCTTCTATAATCCAATGACTTAACCAATACTTCTCATACCATTCTTTCATTAAATTATGCGCTTTAATAATACCGCCACCTTGATCATTTTTCATATCTACTAACCATACTTGTTGTGTTTTTGCGTTATATGCCCAAAGCACTGCTGCCTGGTATCCTGTACTAGCAGGATCGAGTCCTGCAATAAGACTTGTGTGTGGTGGTATGTCTCCTAGTTTCCTTGATTTATCTAAACACTTATCAATCATCTCTGCTGTAAATAACTCCATACCTTGTGGTATAGCTTTGTTTAGATAGACCATCTCAAATATATTTCTACCGCCTGTAGTCTCTGCTGCTGCTAATTGTTCCATTAACCATTTATGTGTACGTTTTGTTGCCCATAACATGTGTTTAGTATGATCTATAGTTTCATCTTCTAATGGTACTTCTAAATCGTGCGCACGGTCTACAATAGTCTCCCATGCTTTGTTTTCTAAAAGATGATGATAAAGATCGTCTGGGTGCTGTCTTGATCCAATTACAACCATTCCTGTATGTTCTTCTTTACGTGACTGTAATGTTGTTGTCCACCAGTTCCTGGTGTTTTCTCTAGCACTTGGTTGCACAGT
>Ga0098043_1000765_pt1 | contig 11509 bp, 29 predicted proteins | sample 9B_taG_FD_92581 | JGI IMG/M metagenome (GOLD analysis project Ga0098043, IMG submission 92581) | Marine viral communities from the Subarctic Pacific Ocean - 9B_ETSP_OMZ_AT15188_CsCl metaG | ecosystem: Environmental > Aquatic > Marine > Oceanic | place: Subarctic Pacific Ocean | collected 2015-01-10 | reverse complement strand
CATGCCAACTATTATAATGATTTTTTTAGTCGGGTCAATAGCCAATTATAAAATACTACTAGAAATTTACTTTGAACGAATTTATGCGGGGTTCGGTGATAGTAAGCGCTTACTAAATCAGAGTTTGACGCCAGAATTTTGTCTTGCGTGGCGAAAACCCGCACGGAGCCATTGATACAGGGGTGTCAGTGCCTGCTGCGCCAAAAAGTGCAAAACCGAAGTGCTAAAGTGATACATAAGTGCATAAATGAAGTAAAAAAGCGACGGTGCAGTCTATAATAAGACTTATTGATAGTTTAACACACTTTGGCGGGGTTGTCAAGAGATTGCGACAAATTTTTTGCGTTTTTTGACGATAATTCATGCGAAGCATGGTGGTTTCGCGCTCCGCCCCCGCGAGTTCCTCGGCGTAAATTTATGACAACTGCGGTAAATTATTTCTTGACTCATTTGTCCACTTTTTGTATAATATACATATTATGAAAAAACAGAAATTCAACATAAACAAGTGGCGTGAACAAGTATCAAGAGAACGCAAGTTCAGAAGAGAGTGCGTAATCTTTATGCTCAAACACCCTATCACTTGGGTTGTACTAATGATATCAATATCTTATGGTATTGAGGCGTTCAAATGAATAGATTGAGAAAATTGAGAAAAAGACAACGCCAAAAAACTAATGAGTGGGGATTGCGAAGAAGAAAGCAGAAAGAGTATGCAGAGTGGCAAAATAAACAGATTGCTCTGCTAAATGCTCTCTATATTGAACTTCTTCAAAGTGAAAAAAGATTAAAAAATTCACCGCAGTCTATTGACAAAAGTAAAAAACATTAGTATAATATACATATGTTTAACAAATTATTTAACTTATTTAGAGGAAAAGAGAAAATGGCAACAGCTAATTACACCCAACAACAAACCGAGCAGATGGTTTCAAAATACTCTGCAAACCCAACTAGAGCTACTGTTGATGCTTTGGCAAAAGAACTTGGCAAAAACACAAGAAGTGTTATCGCTAAATTAAGTAGAGAGGGCGTGTATGTCGCACAACCTAGAGCTACTAAAAGCGGAGAGCCGATTGTTCGCAAAGCTGAACTTGTTGCTCAACTAGAATCGCACTTCGGTATTGAAATGCCAACTCTAGTCAAGACTAGCAAAGCAGACTTACAGAGATTACTTGAAGCTGTAAGCTAGTGAGGAAGTGGGGCTTTTTGCCCCACACCAACCCAGAAAAATAATTTAAAATTTTTCTTGACAAATGGTTGGAGATTGAGTATAATATACTTATATTTTAAAAAAGAGAAAAAAAGAAAAACCAAATCGCTTTTCGTAAACTGGTATCAATTCCTATGTGAGCATTTGGTATAGTAAAGGTCGGGATTACCCCGCCCAGAGTAAAGAACTGACTTTATAATGACAGAGGACACTACGGTATACAACGATGTCCACACAGTTAGATGTGTAGAACCTGTTTAGAGAACAGTTATAATGTAAGCCCAGCGCTGTGCACATACGGAATGGTGTAGGCCGCTCAAAATGTAGGGTAATCGTTTTTAGTACTTGGTTGACGATACGAACCGCCTTGATTATCGGAGAATACAAGCAATATTCTGTCCCGCTTGACAATCTAATAATGTAAGCGAAACGGTGGTGCTGGTTTTATGCAGCGTTTTTCAAAGAAACACCTTAAACTCGTGGAAAAACAGCAACTTTATTCACGCAGTAGAGGAGCGATAGAGGGCAAGTCTAGGGTAAAACGAGTAGGAGAACAGCGCAGTAACCTACCCAACGATACAGATGTTAGCTACTACAGTTGGTTATAAGGCAGATAGGGATATCATTAAGTCCATACTAGAAACTTGCGAATGATTTATAAGGTTTACATTCTATCAAAACAAACCGAAAAAGTAAAAACACTAATCCAGTTGAATTTATTTTCCCACTTGGTTGTGATGTAGTAGACGGCAATCGGAACGCCAGCCTGACACACAACAAGTGGTTTTTTTATGTCCCAACTTCACCCACATCAAAATTTTTAACCCTACCCTAAAATAATTCTTGACAATATTCCCAAACTCCTGTATAATATATGTATATTTAAAAGGAGAACATCATGAACTTAACAATTATGACAGCAGACAGCAAAGACCTTCTTGCTCGTAGATTTGAGCAAACTCCAGAGGGCGCTGCGATTAGAAAAGAAATTACTCGCAGAGAAAAGTGTGGCTTCTGGTTAGGCGACTTTCCTGAAGTGCAAGTTAAAGAGAAGAAAGAAAAAGAGTCCACAGTAGGACAAGTGAGGATAGTGTAATGCCAGCAAAATTTAAAGAAAGCGAAAGAGTATATCGCAAAGACGCAAGAGGCAGAAGAATGTCAACAGACTCACAAAAGTGTAAAGTCTACAAGCATTACTATCTAAAGCAGACACCAAAGAAAGAATTGTTTGACGCAATCAACAGTCCGAGAACAAAGCCAAAACATAGAGTTAAGTTCTTAAACGAACTCACTCGCAGAGGTATCAAAGTAGTATGGAAATGACAGTAGCAGTATTATTAATAGGCTTTATGTTGTGGATATATTTTAACAACACCCCAAAGTATTAATATGGCAAAGATAATAAAGTTTCCAACAAAAGAGCAAAAGACTCACCAAGAGCAACAGAAGTTGTTAGCAGAAGATTTAGCTATGCTAGAAGAACAACTGAAGATTGCTCTTGAAGAGCTTGACGCTTTGAATGAGGACATAATAGTTTTAACCAATGCCTACAATGATGTATTAACTAAATTGAAGGCATTAATTTTAGAGGAAGAATAATGTGGAAAAGAACACCAAATAGACATTGGTTTGTCGGAATGAAAACTCAGGACGGCTCAACCATAGTATCAATTCAAAGACCACCACTCGTTGCAAGAGAGGAGGGTGGCGCGTACACCAAAGGTTGGTGGGGTGGCATCATAGCTACTAACCCACTTTGGTATGACATTCTCTTATCTAGTGGTAAAGTGATGAGAGATAGAGATGTATTTCCTTTTGTGGAGGCAATACATGAAGTGTAGAGAGTGTGATAGTAATATTCCGAAAGGAAGAGTTGCGCTCGGCTATGATAAATGCTTGATTTGTGGAGAAGAAGAGGCACAACAGTTAGTGCAAAAGCGAAGAAAACAAGTAGGCATTACATATAATAAAGGTGGTTATCAGTACATAACCGAAATGGATTTAAAAAGTTTAGGGAGATAAATAATGGTAGTAGTAAATCTAACGCAAAAAGAGTATGGACAATTCAAAAGAAGAGTAGGTATTCTAGCGAAAAAAGGTGTAGCTCTTGAACATAAAGTGGCAGGTGCTAACAAAAAAGTAGTAAAACTAACCATGCTCAGAGAGTATGATTGGACAGAGCTTGATAAGATATGTGCATTATGACGCAGTATAAAAAGTTAGTAGAAAAACGAAAGATTTTTCTAAAAGTAGAAGCATGGGCTAAAGAAGTCAAGATGATATATGGAGAAAGACAAGACAACGACTGGGTTGTAACCACTACATATAACAACGGTGATGAACACATTGAGAATGTTAGTAAGAAAACGAAGTTAATTATTAAGTCTAATATGTCTTTTGATGACATGGTAGACCAAATTGGTAGGGAGGAAGCAGATGCTGTCGCTTGGAACTAAAATATGTGTGCATTTGGATTATGAAGACTGTATCGCAGAAAATATGTCAGTCAATGCTGCAAAGAACAAAATACGCGAGATATGGAGTCTAACTCGGGCTGAGGTAGATGAAATACTTGAAGAACAAGAACAATTTTTAAAACAAAGTAATTTAGGAGAACTTATATGAGTATAAATTATACTGAAGAACAGGTAGCTTACATGAGAACCATGTATGAGGATAACCCTACAAGAGAGACAGTAGAAATCCTAGCCGAAGAGTTTGGCAAGAGTGTAAAATCTATCATAGGTAAGTTAAGTCGTGAAGGGGTTTATAAGAAAACTGTGTATAAAACAAAGACAGGCGAAGACCCAATAACTAAGAAAGAACTAGTAGAAAAACTAGCAGAATTTTTAGAAATGAGTAGCGATTTGATAATAGGATTAGAAAAGTCGCCAAAAAGAGACCTGAAGAATCTAGTGGAACATATTTTAGAGGAGGATTGATAGTGCATAAACGAAGATATGCTAAAATATTCCCTAGAAATGATAAACTGCGTAAGATTATTCAGGAACATGGAGAGTTTTTTGAAGTGATTGGAGCTGCTGAAGTACAACCAGCTCTAAAAAATCAGCTATGCTTAACTCTCAAAGATGAAAACATCACATTCACAACAGCAGTTGTAAATCTAAGGATAATTCAGGACTAGCAACGGGTGTGCAACACACCATAAAGTCATGGCGGGTGTATAACAGACTAGGGGTAATTTGAAATGAATTGCCCTTTAACCCACCAAAATTATCCGTATTCCCACTTAAAATAGTAAGTAACAAAATGACTTAAAATACTTAGAAGTCGGACAAAATTTGAGGATTTTTTTATGTAATTGTAGTTAAGTTGTTTGAAAGTTTGTGATTGGAAGAAAGCCGAAGTAAGATAGTTGACTTTCTTTGGGATTGATTTGATTGACAACAATTATATCGTTAGCAATCGCCTAAATAGCATTAACTACGCAGATGAATTCTATCGGTTGCGCTAATGCTTACCTCTAGTCTTCATGTGCGAAGCAATGATGCTTGAGGCTCGCTTTGCATGAATGATAAGTCGTTGATTGTCGTAGTAACTATCTTAATTAATTACTAATATTATACCACAACTTTATCAAAAATACAAGAAATTTTTTTCGTAGGAGTATGAAATCGTGAGTAGTTTTAAGTCTTGAAAATGAAAAAATATTTTATTCTAGTAGAAAGGAGTTATAAAATGAAGTATAAAAATGGTGGAAAGAGTGAGGTCTTGTCATCTTCGTCTTTGATGTTTCGGTTTTCGGACTTCAAACTTGCGTTGTTCAGCCGTTATTTTCTGTTGTCTTTTTACTGCAGCAGCCTTCATTCTTTTTCTACGAGCAGTTGGTTTCTCATAAAATTCAAGTTCTTTTAACCTTAACTTGAGACCATTGCGGTCTGTTCTTCTTCTTAACTGCCGTATAGCTTTTTCAACTGACATTCCTCTTACCTCAACTCTCATCTAAACCCTGCGCTCTTGTAAGACGACACAGGTCATTAGCGATATTGCATTGATTGTCAACTGTAGCTTTGATAAACTTCATCGCCCAAGCCATGTCATAGACAAAGTCTTGATTATCTGTGTTTAATCCTAGTTTTCTTGCTTCAAGAATTAAAGAAGTAGTAAGTTTTTCGGTTATTTCTTCTGCTTTCTTCATTCTTGGAAACTCTACAATGTTATTTTGCATCTGCTCTCCTGTGAAAAGTCCACCCTCTTTTGCGAAGGTAGTTTACTTGTGATGTGATACTGGAGGGTGTTCTCATAAGACGACTGCAGAGCGCCTCTACTGATAGCACATTGTAGTTGTCTTTCAATACCTGTCGCTCTTTTGTCGTCCAATGACCTGTTTTATATAACTTCATTTAGTGGTTTTATTCCTCTCCAGTTCAATATCTTTTGATAATCTGTAACCATGTGGTCATCATTACCACTTGCTTTTCCTCCTTGCTGAACAGAAAGAAGATTATTTTCTATGTTATAGTCATAATTCTCTAAAAAGTCCTGTTTAGATATTGCATATGCTCGTACAGTTTCTTCGTATTTATGTCCTCTGCGAAGATAAGCAATATTTTGTGGAGGATTTATACCCATAAGAACAAGGTAGTCCCAGTTCTTATGTTTGGCGATATGATTAAAGGTAAACTTGTCATAGTGTGCTGCTCCATTTTTCCAAGAAGCAAAAGAAAACTTAAGTTCTATTTTAAGTCCATTTACTACAAAATCATGGTCATCATTGTTATCATTCCAAACAATATCTGCACATTCTATCATGTTGCAGTACGAATTAAAAAACTTTTCTCCATATTTACCTTTATTTTTTGCATCAAGCGAGTAGTAATTAGGTGCGTGTTGTTTTACCCAGCTACCTGCTTTACCATCTTGTTGCGAATCAAACTCTTTAATGAGTTCTAATGTAATCATAGTTCTCCTAATATTTTTATATGAATATATTATAACAAAAGAATAACCTCTTGTCAACAACTATTTTTAGGTATCCTTGAAATTTTACTTGACAGGAGGTGTTAGTTTTGATATAATATATAATTGGAGAAAAAAATATATGAATATAGACACAGCATACCTTTTAATTCTAGCATGTAGCATTTACCTGTCCTACCAGTATGGTAAGAAGGACGGAATCGGTGCCACTTTAGACTATATGAAAGAACAGGGCAAGATAGACTTTGAGGACTAATCAAAAAATTTATCTTGACTTTAGGTTTTAATTTTGATATAATTTACATGAAGTGTGAGAAATGGTTCTCGCACATTGGCGTCCATACCGAAAGGGTGGGCATAGTTTTACTGAGAAGGAAATTAGGAGAAATAATATGACGATTGATATTAGTAAATTTTGGCTTGGTATGAATAACGATTGGCTATTGCAGAATACCGACACATCATATCCAAGATATAACATAGTTGAAAACGTGGATACAGGCAATTACCGAATAGAAGTTGCTATTCCAGGTTGGTCAAAAGAAGAAATAGAAGTAGTTCAAGAAAAAAACGAACTACTTATCAAGGGGAAAAAAGAACAGAAACTTGGTGAGACGGAGAGATTCGTTCATCAGGGATTAAGTCTTAAATCTTTTGAGAGAAAGTTCATTATGAACACAGACTTAAAAGTAGACTTTGTAGAATTGAAAGATGGACTATTAACTATCGCTTTGTCTAGAACTCCGAACTCCAATCGTAAAGTATTGGATATAAAATGATATATAGAATGATAAACAGTTTTAGACAAATTCGTAAGTATGATGATGTAGAGGAGGCAGTATCAAATGCAGTTCTTCTTGCAATCTTCACTTTTACCATTGTGGCATCAGTTGGAGAAATCATATCTTAGTTTATTGTCAAAGACCTAGGTTGAAGCGCACTCGCAAGAGTGTGCTTCGCATCAAATCAAAAAGAAAAGAACAAGACAAAGCTCTACAAGACCACGCAGATAAACTGTCAAAGGAATTGAACAAATCAATTAGTAGGATATTATATGCTAGTAGCAAGTGTAGAGGCTCTGGAAAAAATAAGAGCAAAAGTAAAAGATAAAGGTTACTGGGGAGTTAGATTACAGATACTTCCTAGTGGTTGCAATGGGTGGTCGTATGACTTAAGCTACTTGGAAGAACCAAGTGTCTCAAGTGATGCGGTGTTCTACAACATAATTGCTGTAGACCCAATGACACTCAGTTATCTTAATGAAATAAGTATAGACTGGGTTGAGCAAGGACTAAATGAATACATAAGTATAAGAAGTCCCCAAGAAACTGCTCAATGCGGTTGTGGAGAAAGTTTTACAATATGAAAATATCAGCAGAGGGCTTAGCCCTAATCAAAAAATTTGAAGGCTGCGAGTTAGAAGCCTATCAAGACGCAGTAGGCGTTTGGACTATTGGCTACGGACACATCAAAGATGTGAAAGAAGGAATGTCAATAACCAAACAACAAGCAGAAGAAATGCTTCTGGAAGAACTAGTAGAGTATGAAAGCTATGTTTTAGAAGCAGTCAATCATCAATTAGACCAATGCATGTTTGACGCATTGGTATCATGGACATACAATCTTGGTCCAAGCAATCTAAATGCTAGTACAATGTTAAAAGTTCTAAATGCAGGGGACTATGACGGAGTGCCTGAACAAATCAAAAGATGGAATAAGGCAGGAGGCAAAGTTCTTACAGGATTAGTACGAAGACGAGAAGCAGAAGCATTATTGTTTGAAGGAAAAGATTGGTCAAATGTTTGAAAAACTAAAAGTATGGTGGATTTGGTTAAAAAGCAAATTCATTCACCTATACAAACTAAAAGTTAGTTATAACAATGTATGGGGAGATAGTGATGACCAAACATACATAATTAAAAAAGTAATAAAACAAAACAAGAATATGATTAAGTTCAGAACCGAAGATGGAGATGTAGTAGAGATACATGGAGCAGAAGGACTGAACATAAAAATAGAGGAAATGTAATGAATCAATTTTTAATAACATTATTAATAGTTTTAGGAGGACTTTCATACTATTTATGGAATGAAAATAGCACACTAAAACAAAACAATGCGAAACTAGAAGTAGCAATTCAAACACAAGAAGAAGCAATATCAACGCTACAAAACGATTTTGAGTTGCAAACAGGTCAGCTGCAAGAAATGACCTTAAAAAGTCAGGCGGCACAAAGAGAGTTAAATAGATATACACAGTTCATACAGAACTATCAATTAACAGCAAAAATACTGGAAAATCCAGAAGATATGCAAAGGAAAATAAATAATGGAACAAAACACATCATGGAAGACATTGAGGAACTCAGCAATGTTGTTGACGACCTTGATGATGGTCTCCAACTGCAGCCTATTCCCAACGAAGACATTAGAGGTTAGTGCAAAACCGATAGATAGAACAATAGTTCAACCTATCATGCCAAGAGAGATTGATTTAAAAGAAGTAAGGTGGCTTACAATTACGCCTGAAAATTTTGAAGAACAGTTTAAAGTAATTGAGGAACAAGAAGGAGAACTAGTCTTTTTAGCTATGACTATTCCCGATTACGAAGCAAGCGCATACAATATGCAAGAACTTAAGAGGTATATTACTGAACTGAAAGATGTAGTAGTATACTATCGGAAAGTAACCACCGAAGATATCAGTGCTAAACAAACTGATTGAGTGGTGGCAATTTTACAAAGAGTATAGGGCTATGATGAAAGCCTCTAAATTCTTTGATAAAAATCCCTCAGTCCAAGGAAGATTTGAAGAACTTGAGGACTGGTGTGAGGAACTTGAAGAAAAAATACACAAACTAAATAAACGGTTAAACCGTCAGGCTCGCAAGAGTGGAAAGTAATATGTTAGAGTTCTTACAATGGATAGTAGTAATAATAAAGATAGTGCCCTGGATAGTTATGGGTGCTTCTGTGGTAGCGGCAGTAACGCCAACACCCAAAGATGATATGTGGATAGCAAAATACTATAAACTATTAGACTTATTTGCTATTAACATAGGAAAAGCTAAGGATAAATAAATGGCAGATGAAAGATTTAGTGGCGATATGTCCAGAAACGAAGTTGAAATAGACCTTAATAAGTTTATGGAGATGGTCAAGGAGATAGGCGAACTAAAACAAACTATAATGGAGTTGGAAAACGAAAAAGAACCAGAAAACCCTTATCAAAAGTGGATTTGGTTATCTAATATGATAGATTCTTGGAGAATTTTCCCAAGAATGTTCTTATCAGTTTATATTTTCTTACTTTATTACGCAACAATGTGGTTTATGAATTTACCTGACCCTTCACTAGAACAGTCAGGGTTGATTTCAGTAATAGTAGGAGCAGGCGCAGCTTGGTTCGGACTGTATGCTGGGACGGCGAAAGACAAGATAAATTCTAAGTAACAAAAAATATTTCTTGACATTTGTTCATATTTTAAGTATAATATAAATATGAAAAAATTCAAAGATATTAAAAAAATTGTTGAATACTGCAAACACTGTGGTGGTCGTAAGAACACCAAAGAGTGTAGCTGGTATAAGTGCTGGATAAGATGAATCTATTTTACTTAGACGAAGACTTAGACAAAGCAGCACAGTTTCATGTAGATAAGCATATCGTTAAGATGCCGCTGGAAGCAGCACAGATTCTTTGCACAACAATCTACATAGATAGATATTTAGGGTATGTTCCTCGTGCTCTCAACGCAGAAGAGCGTGAAGTACTAAACAAAGTAAAAGCTGAAATAAAGCATTTACCTTTAGAGGAGCGTCCCTACCCCTATCTACCAATGATGTACAATCACCCTTGCACTATCTGGGCAAGAGAATCATTAGACAATCATGAGTGGGTACATTGCTATGCAAATGCACTTAATGACGAGTATCACTATAGGTATGGAAAACTACATAAATCTGTTATGGAAGTAGTAAATAAACTACCTGACCCAATAAATTTACCAAGAGAAGGATTCACAACATTCGGACTAGCTATGCCTGATGAGTTGAAAGACTATGATAATCCAATACAATCGTATAGAGACTATTATCATCTTGACAAAGCTACATTTGCTAGTTGGTCATACAGAGAGAAGCCTTATTGGTGGAACGAAGATTTTGCTGATTACGAACAAAGGATAACAGCAAAGTGAAAGAACTATGGAATGATTATATGAAAAATACAGTAGTAATTTATAGCACACCTAGTTGTACTTATTGTACAATGGCAAAGAACCTCGCAGAACAAAGAGGTTGTGCAGTAGAATATAAAATATTTGGAGAAGATTTTGGAAGAGAAGAAATGATGAAAGAGTTTCCAAGTGCCAGAACTTTTCCTCAAATAATATATAATGGAGAAAAGATAGGTGGCTATGCCTCTTTAGTGGAGGTTCTAACAGATGAAGTTTAGAGAAGATGATGTACTAACTTGGGTATCTAATCATATTTTAGCTACTTACAAACAACATTATTCGCAGGAGAAAATACAATCTACTGAGTTTATATTTGATGCAGGTCATGGAGAAGGTTTTTGTATCGGTAATATTATTAAATATGCACAGCGATATGGCAAAAAGAAAGGACATAATCCTGATGACTTGCTAAAAATAATTCACTATGCTATAATATTATTAGGAAGTGAACATTATGATTAAAGTAAAGAAACATGAAAAATTAACTGAGTCTAATATAAGTCATGTTATATCATTGTTGAAAGGAGATAATCCTATAACAAAGAAAGAGGCGTGCAATATATTAAACATAAGTTATAATACTACTAGACTTAACAATATCATAACAGAACACGAAGAAACCCTAAGATTCAGAGAGCTTAGAAAAAGTCAAAATAAAGGCAAAGGACTAACTGAAACAGAGAAAAGACAGATAATTCAGTATTATCTTGAAGGAGAGAATGTTTTAAGCATATCAAAATCTATTTATAGGTCTGCCGCTTTTGTAAAGGCAGTAATAGATAGACTAGGTATTCCACAAAGACTTGCAGAATCTGACTACAAAGGTAGAAGAAATGCCATACTTCCTGAACAATGTGTAAAAGAAACATTTGAGATAGGAGAAAAAGTATGGAGTCCGAGAGACAATAAATTTGCAGAAATTGTAGAAGATTATGGCACAGATAATAAGTACGAATCTCGTTGCTATAGATTATGGGTATTAGAACCCTGCGACACTTCTAAAACATATTTCCCTCACTTAGACGGAACAAGAACAGGATATACTAGCTTTGCTTTAGCATATGAGTTAGGTAGTCTACAACATATAAAGGAATATTTATGATTGATGTAATTACAT
>Ga0098043_1000762_pt1 | contig 11516 bp, 16 predicted proteins | sample 9B_taG_FD_92581 | JGI IMG/M metagenome (GOLD analysis project Ga0098043, IMG submission 92581) | Marine viral communities from the Subarctic Pacific Ocean - 9B_ETSP_OMZ_AT15188_CsCl metaG | ecosystem: Environmental > Aquatic > Marine > Oceanic | place: Subarctic Pacific Ocean | collected 2015-01-10 | reverse complement strand
TCTAACGGTTTTGGGTCTATGTGTAATGTGATGCGCCAAAAATCAGATAATGTTTTTTACGAATGGAAAGATAGTCCTATTGATTTACTTCACATTGACGGAAATCATAGCGAATACCACTCCGTAAGAGACGTCTCTCTCTGGTCTACTGCCGTAGCGCCGAATGGAACCGTTTTTATGGATGACACGGACTGGGATACGACGCGTAAAGCTACGGATCTCCTAGACGTTATGTTCTCCAGAAATCCTGATCCCGCACACGAGGCTAATAACTTTTTGGTCTATCATCATAAAGCATGAAGTTTTCTTTGGCACATTTCACTAATCGAGCAGACCCTAAATTTGATTGGTTTGTAGATTCACTATGCGCCCAGCTCCCCGATGATGTGGAAGTGGATTTAATGTTTATTGATTTAAGATTAGATTACGATAAAGACCGCAAAGATTATTTAAAAAAAATTGTTAACGACCGCCTTCCTTATCGTCATATTCCCCCTAAACCAAATCCATGGCAAGGCAAGTACCGAAAAACTCTTGCGGATTTTTTCTCTGCTTCAAATGCTCGAAACACGGCTTTTTTACATGCACAAAGTGATTATATAATGTGCGTCGACGATGTGTCTATTTTAATGCCGGGATATGTTAGCCGAGTCTTAAGGGCGGTTAAATACGGCTATACCGTTCTGGGTGCATACAAAAAGGCCACTAAAATGGAAGTTAAGAATGGAGAGCTGCTTTCTTGGGGGCATGAAAGTGTAGATTCTCGATGGGCGTGGGCAGAACAGCAAGCTAAAGCCACACAATTACACGCCGAAACATGGAGAAAAGAAAAAGTTAAATATCCTGATGATGCAATAATAGATCAGACCTATAAAGACGCCATTAATGCTGTAAATTTAGATGCTAATTTTGTCAAAGCTCCTTCGTCAATTTTATACGGGTGCTCATTTGGCCTTTCTCTTGACTTGGCTCTGCAAGTCAACGGATTTGATGAGTCCTATGACGGCATGGGCTTTGAAGATCCGGATTTTGGAACACGTGTTTTTAGGGTAAACAATAAAATGTATTATGACAGAGGGTTGCTTACCATCGAGTCTGAAGAAGGCCATAATCAACCCGAATCTAATGTAATGCGTCGTTTAAAATTAGCTAAAAATGGCGAAGTTTTAGATTGGTATATGTTAAACCGTCTCAATGCAGAGACTGAACGCACGCTTCCTCTCGCTAACTGGACTGACTTAAAAAAGATGCGAGAAAAAAAGACTTTTGAATTAATTACTCACCCCATGACTGACTGGGTAGATAATCAACCATATGAAGAGATGACTACTATAGAAAGGGCTGGAGACCAGCTTATCGCAGAAAAAATACTGCGGAGCGGAGAAAAAGATTCTGTCCAATGGGAGCACCATAAAAACTTATAATTTATTTAACCTACCATAAAATGATTAACAATAAACTTACCGTAATTATTCCTACTTTAGCTGCGCCAGAACCCTATATCACAAACAGACTTCTTGAAGAGTTGGAGGCCTCCTCCGCCGTAAAAGAAATCATGATTATAGATAATACGCAGGATGGGATGTTTGCTAAAAAATATATTTTAAATCATAAATGCCGGATTATTCAAGACTTGCCTAATCTTTATGTCAATGCTGCTTGGGAATTTGGTGTTTCGATTACGACTACTCCTTATTATTTGTTGCTTAATGATGATATTTTAGCAAAATCTCACGTCTTTGATAAAGTAACTCAGCTTTTAGAGGATGATTCCGAGGTAAATATTGCTACTGTACAAACCATGGTTCTTTATGGGGAGTCGGATTTACTGGGTGCCCTTGACAATGAAAAGGCAGCCGATGTTACTGAATTTAGTATTTCAGTTTATTTCCACGGTGCTGGCACCCCTAAAACGGGCTGGTTTTTAGCAGGGCGTAAGGAGAAATGGATACCTCTTCCTGTTAATGGTTACTATTCCTTTTCTATATCTCCCGAAATGTCACTGCCGGCTAATTTTGAATTTTTTCCTTCATTGCTTTCTGCAGAAGGTACCTTTAGTCAAGGGGTTAAACGTATTTGTGAATACGAAAATGGTCAACTTTCAGTGAGCGTAGTTGGTGATGGAAGTGTGGACACCAAAAGATGTGATTATCCTCTTTTAAGCCTAGGCTCCGTGAGCGATACTTTTAAACAATCAGTAAGGGATGCCAATGAGTTATTAAAAGAAAAAATAGCTAATGGTACCAGTGCCGCCTTAGAAGAAAAACTTAATCATGCGCTTGTAAAACTTAACGAGTGGGAATTCTCTAACGGTATCCATTACGATGCGGTCATTAGATTAATTTTAGAACAGAATAAACTGACAGGTTGGAAAATTCCTCATTTTCCTGACATTTCTGGCCTTGATCCAATTATGAGTGGAGATGATTACATTTTGGATAAAAATCAACTTTTGGGCTACAAAGGTTATGCTGTTATAACTAGCGAAATGCTTTATCATGCTGAATCTTCCACCGTTCACGCTCGTAAATTTATAGAACAAATGAAAATATGGGCTAAACCCTCTCCAGTTCAAGAAGACCCTTCAAACTTTTCCGACTGGGAAGAGCACAAAAAACTTTTAACCCAAATAATTTAATCTTATGAACATTGGGGAATTAGCCGAACACTTGCGCTCTCAAAAATTTTTGCGCATCTTTGTGTCCGGCCCCCAGCGCAGCGGGACTACGATTGTAACTAAAATGCTTGCGCAAGACTTGGGGTTTGAAGAAGTTCAAGAGCTTCCTAGCCTTGAAGCGGCTCAATCCTTAAGAGACAATGTGGTTGCTCAATGTCCTCAATTAACTTCTTTTCTTCATGAATTTACTGCCCCTAATTCAGCGGTAGTGTTTATGTGTCGTAGCTTTAAAGACATTATAGCATCCGGAGCTCGAATTGGCTGGAACGGAGGTCATGAAATGCATGAAGTAAAAAAATATAAAGAGCGCTTTCCTGACTATTTTGTAGAAGGCTATCATGTCTCTGCGATAGTTCAAAATGTTTGGTTAACTTACCAAATGCCTTTAATGCAAGTTCCATTTTTTAACTTACCTTATAAAAGCCTGAAAGATCACCCTCTTTATATTCCTAAAACTGATAGGAAAAATTTTAAATCAAAGCAAACTAGGTCGGACGACATGTAAATCTATGAAGGATCATCGTTTTCAACTCGGAATTGTATCTTTATTTTACAATGAAGCACCTTATCTAAAAGAGTGGGTAGAGTATCATGCTTTAGCTGGTGTGGAGTATTTTAGGCTGTATGACCATAAAAGCGATGATAATTGGGAAGAGATTCTCTCTCCTTATATAAAGAGGGGTTTAGTAGACGTATTTCCTGCATTTGAAGGAGGGTACGCAAATGCTCAGTCTAGGGCGTATAAAGACGCAATTAGTAGTTGTCATGACATCAAATGGATGGCTTGCATTGATTCTGATGAGTTTATATTGCCTTTAGGAGAAAGGGCCGGCGCTTTTATGAATGAAAAATGGAAGCGGAATCCTTATGATTTTTCTCCCCCTTCTATTGCTGAAGTTTTAAATGAAGGCTTTAATGAGGCCAAAGGAGTCGCAGTACCTTGGACCTGTTTTGGCCATGGTGATGTGGTCGTTCCTCCTTATGAGCCTTTTTTACCCCATTTAACTAAATCGATGCTGCCGCTATGCCCTGATGGTGCGGTTATTAAGTCCATCATTCGGCCCGAACTTGCGGACACTACCTACCATCATACTTCTCACGCCGTAGGAGGAGAGGGATACCCTAAACCTTTTTGCCCGTCATGCGGATCCAATCTATTAAGAATTAACCACTATTGGGCTCGCGATAAAAACTTCTTTAATAAGGTGAGATTAAAGTGTATGTCGTGGGGGCAAGCCGCTCGAGACAACATGAGCTCCCAAACACTAACCGACCAACAACAGCAACAACAGCTTAACCGTAATGCAGGGTATTCTAAAAGAGAAGACCTGAAAATTATAGAATACATTAAGAATCGATTAATCAACGCCAAGGGAGAGATTTCCCCTTCTATTTGGAAATTTTAATTATATGAAAAACCTTACTGACACAGGAGGCTTTAAAGGAAAAGTCGTTGATGCTTGTTATTTTGATGGGGGCATATCCAGAGCTCTTCTTTCTTTTTTTGAAGAAAAAAATATTACCTCTTTAGTGGATATAGGATGCGGGGAGGGGCAATATGTTAATTTTTTTAATAAAAATGGTATCCACTCCATAGGCTACGAGGGAAATCCTGATGTTGAAAAGCTGACCGCTAACCATAAACCCTACACGTTTGCTCACGGTAAATGTCACTTTAAAGACTTCGCTCTTCCGTGTGAGTTTGGGGAAATTTTTCAGTGGGGTATCTGCATTGAAGTGGGAGAGCATATCCCCAAGAAATATGAAGATACTTTCTTAAAAAATATAGATTCGTGCATCACCGATGGCTTAATTATTTCATGGGCCATTCCCGGACAAGGTGGTCATGGACATGTTAATTGCCAAACCAATCAATATATAAAAGATAAATTTAAATCTATGGGTTATGAAAATTTTTTACCTTTAGAAACGTCGTTGCGGAAAGCCTCCCAACTCCCATGGACTAAGAAAATCATGGCCTTCAAGAAGCTACCTTTATAATCAACTCTTTCACAAACCTAGAAGAAAAGGCTGATCTCATCAAAAATGCCTTGCAGTAAATAAAAAAATATATCTAATGCCTGTTTTCCCAGATAGTAAATCTATTTTTGTTCACATTAATAAATGTGGAGGGACTACTATAGAAGGCCTTTTTTTTTCTAAAGGGCAAGCAAATCCCGCAAATCTTTATGGAGGCGTGAACAAGGATGGTTTCAATCGCTACGGAGAATCTGGAGCCTTACACCATCTGTCGGCAAAAAATATCCAAATAGCTTTAGGTGATGAGGTTTTTAATCAATACTTTAAATTTACTTTTGTTCGTGATCCTTGGCGCAGGGCTGTATCTCAGTATTGTTACACCAAAGGTCGGCACGACCTCCAAAGATGGATAGGGCTGGAAGAAGGTTTTTCTTTTATAAATTATTTAAAAGCTATCCTGAAATGCCCCAATCACGTACAATTCCAACCTCAACACAAATTCATTTATAACGATGGTAAACTTTTGGTAGACTTTGTGGGGCGTCTTGAGTCCATGAATCAAGACATAGAAACTCTTTGTGGTTTTTTGAAAGTTCCGGTACCTAAAGTGATTCCTACTGCCAATAGTAGACTACCTAAAGATTACAGGCTATTTTACGGACCAGAAGAAGAATCTTTAGTGCTAGAAAAGTACTCCAAAGATTTTGAGCTTTTCAATTATTCGAAAGACCCTCCTAGCAGTCTCCTGTAATTAATTTATGAGAATACAGCGCCCTCTTCAGTGTATATAATTTTAGGAAAAACAGGTTACATCGGTCAAGCTTTTGTTTCCGAGCTTAAAAAACGGGAGCTTCACTATTTAGCCTTGAGCAGGTCTGATGTAGACTATACGAATTTTAAAGAGTTTACTGATTTTTATCACATAAATTATCAGAGTCATTCCACTCCGACTAAAAATTCGATAATAATTAATTGTGCGGGTTATGTAGGAAAACCCAACGTAGATGCTTGTGAATTAAATAAAGGGGATACCATTATGGGCAATATCGTGTTCCCCACCAACTTAGCTAATTTGTGCACTGCTACTGGGTCTACTTTAGTTCAAATATCTTCTGGATGCATCTATAACGGCCATGAAAAGGCTTTTTCTGAAGACGATGAGCCCAACTTCACTTTTAAAAACGGAAGCTTTTATAGCGGAACTAAGGCTTTATGTGAAAGGATGATACTAAAGCACAACCCTCGCTCTTATATTTTTAGATTAAGAATACCTTTAGATGAACACCCCAGCCCGCGCAACTATATTACCAAGCTTCTTAGCTATGACAATTTAGTAGATGTTGAAAATTCGGTATCCCACCGGGGAGACTTCGCGCGATACTCCATAGAGCTGCTAGAAAGAAAGGCTCCTCACGGCATTTATAATATCACAAACACGGGCTCCATTACCACCAGAGAGGTAGTGGACTTAATTAAGCATTATTTAAATATACCCAATAAAGAATTTATTTTTTTTAATGATTATGAATCTTTCTCCCAAGAGATCGTGGCCCCTCGTTCCAATTGCGTTCTAGACACATCCAAGCTAGAAAGTTTAATAGAGGTAAGAACAGCTCGCGAGGCAATAGAGGACGCTTTAGCTAAATATAGTGTATAATATTATACCATGATTGAATTTTACAACGTACGCAAAAAGAAAAAAGTGAAAATCGACGAAGCCGAAGTCGAGAAGCACTCTTACGAACAAACTACCAAGGCTGGAAAAAAGTCGGTGCGCTATGCCTTCAAAGCAGTTGACGATGATGGCACTAAACTTACTAAATTTTGTAGCAAAGCCGATTACGACAGCCTTTCAGGCTGATGGGTCCCATACTTAATACTATAATCGGGGCTTCACTCAAGCTAGGGTGTAACCTTATTAACGCTTGGCTAGAGCAGAAACGGCAAGATCAGCTAATGCTTGCTGCGCGAGACCAAAGCATGATGGATGCGTTACTTAAAAACCAATCCAAACAAGCTAAAGACCCCTTCGTAAAGATTACGAGGCGGATTCTTTTCATGAGTATCACCTTCACGATGTGTTATTTAATGATTTTTTATGCCCATAACCCTCAAATTACCTATGATATTATAGTACCCAAAGGGTCGGGCTCAAAGTTAGGCTTCTGGAGCTGGATCGTAGGAGCAGAAGACTGGAAAGTGGTGCAACTTACAGGAGGCTTAATGCTTTCGTCTTTTCTTGATCTTTGCTTTATGGTGGTGGGCTTTTATGCGGTCCCTAGCAAAAGAAGATAATTATTCTTGACATTGATCTATTTTTATGATAGAATCGATGTATTATTATGACTAACGATAAAACTGGAGAATTACTATCTGGAGATATTGCGGGCGTAAACCGCATTTTACCCCATAAACATAAATTTGCTTGGGATTTATTCCTTACAAGTTGCGCTAACAACTGGATGCCCACTGAAATTTCCATGCAAAACGATATTAAGCAATGGAAAAACAATGAAATTACAGATGATGAAAAACTACTTGTCAAACGCTGTCTCGGATTTTTTGCTGGAAGCGAGTCTTTGGTTGGTAATAATCTTCTTTTATCTGCCTTTCGTTATATCACAGACGCTGAGTGCCGTCAGTACATCTTGCGTCAAGCGTTTGAAGAAAGCCTTCATAATCTTACAATAGTATACATATGTGATAGTTTGGACTTAGATATAGACGAAGTGTTTACCGCTTATGAAACCATTCCTAGTATTAAAGCTAAGGACGATTTCCTTATGAGCATCACTAATGATATTAATCACCCCGATTTTGATTCTACCACCAAGAAAGGCAAACAGGAAATACTGAGAAACTTTCTTACTTATTGGGTAGTCTGTGAAGGAACTTTTTTCTTTAGCGGTTTTGCAATGCTACTTGCCCTTGGAAGACAGAATAAACTTCAAGGAATCTCTGACCAGATTAAATATACTTTACGAGATGAAAGCTCTCATATTTCTTTTGGTATTTATTTAATTAATACTCTTATTGAACAAAATCCCACAATTTGGACTAAAGCTATTCAAGAAGAGTTCGTGGAGCATATTAAGAAAGCTGTAGAACTCGAGATAGCGTATGCTCACGATGTCCTTCCCACAGGTATTTTAGGATTGAACGCCGAAATGTTTGTAGATTATATGCATTATATTGGGAATCGCCGCCTTGAAGCTATTGGCTTGGATTATCGTTTTCCGAGCGACAAAAACCCTTTTCCTTGGCTTGGAGAAGTGGTTGACGTTCAAGCGATGGGAAACTTTTTCGAGCGAAGAGTTCGTGAATACCAACAGAGCGGTTCTTTAGAAGACGATTTTTGAGGACTATTTGCGGCTTTTGGTGTAATATGTGATACCATGGCTTCTTTTAATACTAAATATCCTTATATGCGCCTTATTGATGACACTAGTCGTCATAACAAAGGAACTCATACTATTCAAACTAGTGGTAATGTGGCTTCTGCTGATATTACTGGAGACTCTATTTTGGCTCAAGATTATCCTACTCATAGTTATCACGTTATTCCCCTTGACTCTACGACCGCTGAATTTAAAGTAGAAGGGTCTAATGATAATGAAAACTGGACCACCATTACGGGAGCCAGCTTTACGACTTCTACGGATGCTGTTTTCGTGCAAGGTAATTGGTACGCAGCGTATTTACGACCTGTTGTAGAAGGCAGTCTGGGTAATGTATTAATTAACGAGGTTCACAGGGTTTAACCTTTTTTTCTTATGCCTCTTCCTACCAAAAATGAGGGTGAGAAACGAGGGGATTTCATAAAAAGATGTATGGGAGACTCTGTTATCAAAAAAGAGTTTCCTGACGGCAAACAGAGGGCTGCTGTCTGTTATAGTCAATACGACAACAAAAAAAAGCCTAAAAAGTAATGCTTCTTCCCTATTTAATACTAACGTCAGCTTTAAGTATATCTGGCGTCGCTATTTATTTTAGTATAGCGGGGCTTACTACCATCTTTCCCGGCGCTTTCTGGCCCATTGTAATCATGGGTACCTCCTTAGAAGTAGGAAAACTTGTATGCGCTAGTTGGCTTCATCATAACTGGAGAGAAGCTCCCCGAATGCTTAAGTTTTATTTAACTACTGCTGTAATAGTGCTTATTTTTATTACGAGCATGGGTATATTCGGCTTCTTAAGTAAATCTCATATTGAACAGCAGAGAGATGTCAACCAAGCAAACTCTTCCATCGCTCAACTTACTAATAAAATCAATAACGAAAAGAATTACATCACACGTCAAGAAGATTTCATTAAAAGATCCGAAAGAGCTGGGGAGTCTACCATTGAAAGGACTGACTTTAATATTGAGTTAGAGCAAAAAAAGATAAAAGACCTTGAGGAATCTCTCGCCAAATCTATTTCTTATGACCAAGAGGAACTTACGCGGATAAGCGACAGGCTAGCTGCTTTAGACGGAGAAATGATTACGCTTCAAGAGAGTAGCGGGGGTCTTTTTAGTAACAAAAAAGCTAAAATACAAGCTCTCGAAGGCGCCCAAACAGAGGAGCGCTCTCAATTAAGCCTCCAAAAATCTAAAGCTGAAGAGAGTATTGCTAAAAATCGATCCGAAACTAGTTCTCAAATATCTATTATCCGTCAACGCCTCGTAGACTTTCAAGACAAGGGCACTGCTACCCCTACGGTTGATCCCAAAATGGGCGAATACGAGCAAAACATCAGGGACGCTTATGAAAGAATTGATGGTTGGGAGACTGAGCGGTTTACCGTAGAAGCTAGCATTGCGGAGATGGAGGTTGAAGTGGGACCGATTAAGTATATTGCCGCCCTCGTTGAGGATATGGGTATTGCGAGTGTGGCCTTGGCTGAAGCCGTAAGAATTGTTATTTTGATTCTTGTTTTTGTCTTTGATCCTTTAGCGGTTGTTATGCTTTTAGCTGCCAATATGAACTTTCGCAACTCTAAGAAAGGAAGCTATGAAAAGCTTTCGGATGAAATAACTGACTATAAAAAAAAAGGGATTTTTTGGTGGAAGAGGTAACCACGACTAGTACCCCCACTACCACCACTACAACACCGCTGCCTCTCACTACCACCACTACAACACCGCTGCCTCTCACTACCACCACTACAACACCGCTGCCTCTCACTACCCCTCCTCCTACCAGAGATAAGATGAATATTAACGCCGGAACTCATATACTAAAACTTAAGTGAGATTTATTATATTATTCTTTTTTTTATTCTCGGGTTGCGTTTCTTCTTTACAAACTGAGAAGCAGTCAAACCAAACCTTCGGTTTACTTACTAAGGCGGATGTAAATTCTTCGGTTATAAAGTCCCATCCTGAGTACCCTATTGTTGCAAGCCCTTTTAACCCTGCATGGGAAATTGCTCTTTATCTGGGGCTAGGAATAACTTTTTTTTGTGCTTTACCTTCTATTTTAGTTTACATTTGCGAGCGCTGGAAGCCTTTCTGGTGCGTGGACCCAGATAATAAAAAAGACTTGACAGAAGAAGAAGGATAGTGTATAATTTATTGTAGTTCTTTAAAATTTAGGGGGTGTTCCGGATTCGACTGATGTTGGATTCTTACACTGCAAGTCGGAGACGCACTTGGCTCCGTAAAAAAGTGCAATTTCTTTACATGGCAATAAAGCACGTGTTAAAGCTTTCGGACTTAAGGCTCCGAAGCTTGCCCTAGCAGCTTAACCTGCTACCTCTTACTTCTTGACGCAGATAAAGGGGATAAGGGGTCATTCATCTGCACCACAGAAAAGGTTTACCTATTAATAAACTGAAAATAATTGTAATGGGGAGTTGGATGTCAATATCATAACTTTAAAAAAAATTGACTAAACTTGTAGATGTGTATGCTTGAAAGCACTCAGGACGCGGGTTCGATTCCCGCCACCTCCACCATTTTTGCGTGTAATAGATAATATGACTGATGAAATATATTTAGATTTAAGAGTAAAGGTAAATTGTGTTTCTTTATTTACTGATTCTCAAAAAGTTTTAGACTTTGCTGATCCTGCGGGATCTGGGGTGGGAATATACACGCCCTCTTATTGGAACGGCGGGGATGCTAGCGCTGCTAAAGTTTCTTTAAATAATGTTACCATCCTTTCTGCGGAGTTATCTTCAGGCTCTTATAGCGCGATTGCCGAGCTTGGCAACCTTCGCGCCATCGAAGAAACTGAGGAGCGTATTAGTGGACTTAACGTCTATCTTGACGAATTAAAAAATAATAATTCTTGACTTTTGTTTTTGCATGTGCTAACATGCTTTGATGTCTTTAAAAATATCCAATAGTATTTTAAGGCAAGTAGTTGCTCTTCACTCTGCTGATATTAGCATTTCCTTTAGCGAATGCGCTAAAGAAATCGGCATCAAGGCTACCACTTTAAGTTCATGGCATCGCAATATAAAAAGCTCGAAGTGGACTGTCGGTTATTCTCGCACTGCAGACGGGAAACCTTTAAAAGAGGATCTTGTAAAAAAGTTTTCTAGCTGTTTTATATTTGGCGGTAAAGCCAATAAAATTTTAAAAAAACTTATTACTCCCAAATGTTTGCACAATAAAGCATGTTTCGCTAAGCAGCACAAGATCTTGCGTCGAATGTTCAAGAAATACCCCGACATAAACTTTTGGCTGCATGTAGATTTTGGAGAGCCCCGCGATGATATGCTTTTGTTTCTCGGTAAAGGGGAAGCGACTATCAAGAAAAAATACCTTGATTTTTCCGCGTCTGATGACTATACTCCTTTTGAGTATAAGTATACTGAAACTTCTGCGCCTAAACCCACAAAGAGCCCAAAAACTATTTGGGACTATTAC
>Ga0098043_1000759_pt1 | contig 11532 bp, 9 predicted proteins | sample 9B_taG_FD_92581 | JGI IMG/M metagenome (GOLD analysis project Ga0098043, IMG submission 92581) | Marine viral communities from the Subarctic Pacific Ocean - 9B_ETSP_OMZ_AT15188_CsCl metaG | ecosystem: Environmental > Aquatic > Marine > Oceanic | place: Subarctic Pacific Ocean | collected 2015-01-10 | reverse complement strand
ACGTTCATTTTAGCACTAGCCATCATAGAGTTCCAAGTTCTTGACTTTTTAAGCTGAGTACCAGCCATAGCCAACATTGCTTGATCAAAACTACCGTCTTGATTTATCACTAATAGAAAGTGTGTAGCGGAGGTTTGAATATAATTACCGTTAGGTAACGCATCTTGACCAAAATTATTTTTTGTAGTTTTATCTAATATAGAAGCGTCGTCGTGTTGAGCTACTAACCCACCACCCGACTCTCTAGGAGTCCACTCTAAAAACAATCTTTTATACGCCACAGGTAAAACTACCAGTGGGTTATCATCAGTATATAAGTTATTGGTTACCGTATTTAGAACGTCACCAGCACTTGCACCCTCGACAGGTTTACCGTCGTTTTTATTTACCTCTGGGCTTAAAGCTTGAAGTATTTTTAAACGAGGTATAGCCATGTCCTCTGATGTTACGTTTTCTAAGCCACTACCCGCATCTTCAGCAAACATACTGGAGGTTAAGGCAACGTCAGTGGTTTTAGTTTCACTTATTTCATTTTTATTGTTTAAGTTTTCTTGGTTCATTTTTTAATTATCCTTGTTTTTTGACCTATATATACGTTAAAGGTTTCAAGGGGTAGGTCGTTCCCATTTTCTACCTGCTCTCTAACAAACGCTTTTAAAGTCATAGGCTCTACCCACTTTTTCTGGGCGGGGTCTAATCCTTGTCCAGCTAATTCGTCAGCGAGTTTTAAGGCAGAGTCGTTTTCTTCCCTGCCGAAACTTACTGTAACTGTGTTTTTAATTATATCTCCATGACCATTATTATTAAGCCAACTAAAAGCTTCATCTATTTTGTCAGGGGTTATTCTAGCTGAGTAATACTGAGCGGTGCTTATTTTACTACCATCATTCATAGTTATTTCACTTAAACCTAGTTCACTCAACATACTAGGTATATCTTCTTCACTTATTCTTTTATGTTTATTTTGTACCTCTTTTAGCTCAGCTTGTTTTTGATCTATTAAAATTTCTAACTCTAATAATTCTTGTGCTTTTTTACTTACTAATTCTAGTGTACTCATACTTCTACCTGTATATTATAATATTTATGTTCTCGGTTATCCCACTTTAGTAAGTTAGCCTTACCTCTATTAAAATGTAAAGCATAATAAACTGATATCCCTATAGCAGCAGGATCACCTATTAAAAGTAAATAGTCATCATCATTAAAATATTTAAGTTTATTTAATATTTTAGAAGTTGTAGGTTTAGGACTAAACATCATATTAGATTTATTATCCTCTAAAATAAAAACTAACTCACCGTACTCCGTAGCGGAAAGTATGTTTTGACGCTCGTCTGGTTTTTGTACTACATATACTGCCATTCTACTCTCTTTTCTCTTAAGGTTAAGTTAAACGTGTATAACTATCTTTAAAGTGTATTAATTAATTAATTCAACTTAATAAGAGGAGTTAAATTATGAACGTACACACGTTTAACTATTACCTATATATAAGGTTAGTTTATTTTAAAATAAAAATAAAGTTTTTTCTTAAAAAAGGTAATAGGTTTAATAACAACATACTTTAAACCCTTTACTTAAAGAGTTTGTAAGGGCTATTACCTAAGCTATTAGTTACCTATTAAGGTAAAACGTGCCAATAACTATTTATTTTTAAAAACATATATACTAACATACGTATTAAGTATTAGGTTTAAAGAATATTGGGTTTAATTCATGCCCTACCTCGCTTTAAACAAAACCTCTAATACTAGGTGGTGGTATGTCCTCCTATATATTATTAATGTTTTGACAGCCACCACCAATTTAGAGACGAGATATATGACAGAAGAGTTTATATTTAAAACTAAACCATATGACCATCAATTAGAAGCGTTAAATACTTCTTATGATAAAACTGAGTACGCTTTATTTATGGAGATGGGTTGTGGTAAATCTAAAGTTGTAGTAGACACTTTTGTACATCAATATTCTAAGGGTAATGTTTATAACGTTTTAATAGTAGCACCTAAAGGTGTTTACGGCACATGGGTAAATAAAGAAGTACCCAACCACACCCCTGACCATGTAACCTATGACCTAGTACAATGGTCAAGTAACCACACACAAAAGTTAAAAGAAAAATTTAAAAAACTGTTTACTAATGATTTTAGATTAAAAATATTAGTAATGAATATAGAAGCACTAAGCACTAAAAAAGGTAGAGAGTTTGCAGGTCGTTTTGTTATGGCTAATAGAACTATGTTTGTTGTAGATGAAAGCACCACTATAAAAAACCCAGAAGCTAAAAGAACTAAAACTTGCATGGCTTTAGGTAAGTACGCTAGTTACCGTAGAATATTAACTGGTTCACCAGTAACTAAAAGTCCGTTAGATTTATATAGTCAGTGTTTATTTTTAGACCCCGCATTATTAGGTTTTAGTAGTTTTTATTCTTTTAGAGCAAGGTACGCAGATTTAGTAGAAAAAACTGGTAACGGTAGAACTTTTAAATTAGTAGTGGGTTATAAGAATTTAGATGAGCTTAATGAAAGTTTAAATAAATTTAGTCACAGAGTGTTAAAAAAAGATTGTCTAGATTTACCAGAAAAGATTTATATACGCAGAACTATACAAATGACACCTGAACAGAAAAAAGCTTATAAAGAATTACAACGTTTTGCTTATACACAACTAGCTAATAGTAAGTCAGTTACCATAAATCACATCATGACTCAAATAACTAGGTTACATCAAATATCTTGTGGATTCATAAGGACTGATGACGGGTATATTACTGAGTTACCGTCATTAAGATTAACAGAATTGTCCTCTATATTAGAGGAAACTAACGGTAAAGTGATTATTTGGGCTAATTATAGACACGACATAGAAAAAATAAAAAATCTACTAATTAAAGAATATGGTGAAAATAGTGTGGGTACTTATTACGGCGACGTAAGTAATACTGAACGTGAAGAAGTTATTAATAAATTTCAAAACCCTAATGACCCCATGAGATTTTTTGTAGGTAATACTCAAACGGGTGGCTTTGGTATAACTTTAACTGAAGCCAACACAGTAATTTATTACAGTAATAATTACGACCTTGAAAAACGTTTACAATCAGAAGACCGTGCACATCGTATAGGTCAAACTAATAAAGTAACTTATATTGATATAGTTTGCGAACGTACAGTAGATGAAAAAATAGTAAAAGCTTTACGTAAAAAACAATCAATAGCTAGTACCATATTAGGCGAAGAAAAATATAAGGATTGGTTATTATGAAGACATCATCAGCTAAAGCTAAAGGGCGTAAGCTACAACAATGGTTCGCTAAAACATTAATTAAATATTTAAACCTTGACCCAGAAGATTTAGAAAGTAGACCTATGGGTAGTCAAGGCGAAGATATAATATTAGGTAAAAATTCAAGGGAAAAGTTCCCTTATAGTGTTGAGTGTAAAAACGTAGAAAAACTTAACGTGTGGTCAGCTTATGAACAAGCTACACAGAACTGTAAAGGTTACGAGCCATTAGTTGTTATTAAAAGAAATAGAAGTAAACCGTTAGTAGTACTAGACGCTGAAGCTTTTGTTAACTTACACGACCCATACCCATACCCAAACGGGAAGGACTAAATCTATTATCTACTTCGTCTAGTATATTGTCCATTAAATTAAGTCGGTCATCAGATATGTTACGTGTTAAATCACCTAAACCTAAAGATAATTTATCTATTTGATTTTGTAATCCAATGGGGTTAAAAGTTGGGATTTCTCTTTGATTAAGTATATCTATCTGATTTTGTAATGCACTAGGATCAAACTGAGTTGGTATTTCGGGTATTAAAGCAGGTATGCCTATTACTTGTTCCCTTAAACTAGCTATATCTTTTTCTAGTAAACTAGGATCAAAAGGGGGAGGGCTGAACGGATTATCTTTTAAGTTAGCTATTTGATCTTCTAATATTTTAAATCTATCATCTATTCCTGGAATATAATTATCATTAATACCTCCTATACCTCCTATAGAGGGGGGCATTATTTCATCGAATCTTCTTTCTTCTCTATCTCTTCTTATATCATCAATAATATCTCGACGGTCTCTAGCACCACCACCAGTTCCACCACCAGTTCCACCACCAGTTCCACCACCGCCAGTTCCACCACCGCCAGTTCCACCACCACCAGTTCCACCAGTAATTAATGTATTTACTCCGCCACCTGTATTATTATCTTCATCAGGTTTGATGTATGGCGTAATGGTTCTACTGTATAATGCGTTAAGCCTATCCATTAAATTATTAGGGTCGGTAGGCGTAGGTGTGGGGTTTACTAATTGTTGTCTAGTAAAAGGTAAACTATAGATACCAGCTTGAGAACCAAAAGGATCACGTAACCCACGTGGAGGCATCATAGGAGGGGGTGGGTCTATGATATTAACGTTATCACCAGCACCGCCACCTATAAGTATTCTACCTAATATGCTCATTTAATCTTCTTCCTTTACTTCTATTAGTTCAGTTAAGTCTATATTATCTACGGGTAAAAGGCTAGGTACATCTTCTAATTCACCTTTATCAGTTAGTTTACCGTTTAAGTAATAACCTGAACTTAAAAAGCCTAAAGTAGCTAAGTTATCTGGGTCATCATAAAAACCTTTACTTTTTATAGCTTTAACCATCTCTTCTGGTTCTGATAAAAGTTTGATGTATTGGTTTTCTTTTAATCCGCCTCTACCTTGAGACACAGCAGTTAATATACGACCTTTTACAGTAAATATACCTGTATAAGTTCTAGCTATAGTATTAGCTATATTAGAAATAACTCCTGGTGGATAACCCTCCACAGTAAATTTACCATTATCTATTTGTTTTATAAAAGTATTATAAGTTTTTAAACCGTCTACCATCTCTTTACCGTAAAGCTCAGACATTAAATTACCATGACTCCTAATATAAGTGTCTAATTTACCGCTTAAAAATTTACCATCACTAGTAGTTTTAATTAAAAAATCATCGTAAGCTAACTCTTTCATTAATTGTAATGATTCAGTATCTTTTTTAGCTTTAGTCTTTTTCACTACTTCTTTGAAGACGCTAATTTTATCTGGGGCGTAAAAAGTAGTAAACATATTTTCTGGCTCAGCTTTAAACTTTTTACTTTCGTTAGCTAATTTACGTATTTGTGGGCTAAGGTTTTTATTTTCTAAACCTAACGTTTTATATAAATTTTTACCTAAAACTACTTTAGTTTGTACAGGGTCAAAAGTTTGAAACACTCCGCTCTCTAAACCTGCTTGATCAAAAAACTCACCGTATCTTTGTTTAATCAACGCGTCTTTTTCACCTGCTTTGATTGCTAAATCCTTACCAGCTTCACTTGATTTTAATGCAGTTTCATCTATTTTTTGTTGTGCTCTTACTAAAAATGTATCGGGTATAACATCTTCTTTTATACCTGCAGCAGAAGCTATCTCTGGTGTAGTTAGCCTTTCTAATATTTGTTTTTCAGTTTCTGGTGTTTTAGGATCTTTTATTTTTTTCTGTATATCATTAAAAGCTTCTACAAACTCATCATAACTTGAACCAGGAAGCACATCTAACGGATTACCACCGAATAATCTACCGACCGTAGCAAAAGCAGTAGCACCACCCATCTCCATTAAACCTATCATACCTGACTCTTTTAACGAATCTTGTAGTATTTTCTGATCTGTATATTCAGGGGTCAATAGTCCACGCTCTTTTAAGCCTTGTAAATTATTATAACGCCACACCATGTGTGATGTAGCTGCACCTGTAGCTGTTAAACCTACAAAAGGATATTTGTAAGTTACTAACCCAGCACTTACTGCTGCGGGTAAAGTGGCTCCCGTAGGTAAGTCTGTACCTAATTCTAACCCAGCTAACACAGTAGCCCCAGCTCCTACGCCTACTGCAGCTCTAGCTCTAGGGTCAGCTTTTTCAAGTTTGGTAGAGGCTAATAAACCAGCTCCACCACCTAATATATCCACTACCATGGGTTCTATAAAACCTTTAAAATCACCGTAATCTAACCCAGGAGCGTTGACGTACCTACGTTTACCGCTATCAGGATCAACATAAGTTAGTCTATCGGTGGTAGGGTCTTTTTTTACGTCAAAGTCTTTTATACCTACGTTAGGGTACTGCTCTTTTAATAAACCTTGTACGCCGTAAAAGTAAGAGTCCGCAGGTAAATATTGACTATCTTTTAATACATCTGTAGGGGCACTCTTTCTTACTTCTATATCATAAAAATCTCTAGCTACGTTGATACCGTCAAAGTCTGGGTTGAATATTCTGCCTAAAGCAGGTACTTTAAAGTTAGTTCCAGGTAAGGTAGTAAAAAACCTATCACGCCAACTACCAGGAGCCCCGACTAAAGTGTCTATAGTGTTTTTATTTACGCCTTGATTTACTAAAAGATTTTTTATATTATTTTTTATGATATTATCACTATCATCTTGCATATACGGCATCTGCATATTCATGGTAGTCATAGCTGGTTGAGGGGCGTCGGGCACTCTACTTAAAAACTCTGGTGTTAATAAAGGATCTATGTCGACTATGTTATCTTGGTTACCGTTAGCCATTAGTCCTCCCCGCCTAATTCGTCTATTTTATTTTCTTTTAGTTGAAAAAATATTCTATTAAAATAATTAAAACTTGCGTATTCTTCTGGTGTTAATCTTTTTTGTAAGCTGGTTAAAAAGTTGTTTAATTTATCTATATCATTATTATTTTCAAACGTTTGATACTGCATTATTAATTGTTTTACACTATCGCCGTTACTTAACGTAGTATTAACGTCATAATTTTGTGTTAAATTATTAATACCAAAGTTATTACTTAATACTCTAGCACTATTAGGGTCTTGTAGCATATCAGGAGTTAAAAATATATTAGTCATATCTATATTAGTATCACTAGCTTCATAACTTCTACCTTGTACGCCGTAAACTAAATCAAGCGGAGTACCTTTATAATTAACTGATACTTCTTCTAACTCAGTAATTTTATTATTTATATGATTTTTAAGTTCTTCTACTGAATCTATATCCATAGTTTGACCGTCAGTTTTTACTATGCTCTCCATTAACGGTGTGTTATCTTTTAAGTTATTTAACTTCCTAATATTTTGGTTTATTAAACTCCTAGTAAAACGGTTGTTAATAGCTATGAAACCTTCAAGTGTAGAGGCGTCTCCACCTATGTTCCTAATATTAAACACTACGTCTTTATCACTCATAGCTCTTAAATCTAAACCCTCACCTTTACTATAGGTTGAAGCACTTTGTAGAGCTAAGTCAAAGAATGCTGCTCTTAAAACTTCTTCAGTGACGTTAGTGGCTAATAGTTGCTGACCCAAAGGTCCCTGAGTGAAGCTTTGATAAGCTTTTTCATATTCCTCGTTACCTTCTATTTTATTTTTAAAAGTATCAAAGTCGACTTGATTGTTTTTAATTTGAGTCTCATTCATATCATTAGAAACTGTGTCTGATATCATAAAAATAGTGCCAGCCCCTAAACTATTAGTTCCTTCTACTTTACTGCCTTGTGGAGCGGTAAGTATAGATCTAAAAGTAGATAAATCTTTTAATACTCTTGTACCAGCACTAGCTATAAATCTAGCGTCACTAAATAAAATAGCAGGGTCAAGACCTTGATTAGTAAAGTCTTGTATAATGTTTCTAATTTCTTGGTTAGAGTCATGAAAATTTAAAACGTTACTAGCTATATTACTAGCTTTATCAAAATTTTCTGTGTAGTTTTTTCTGCCTTCTTTATATAAAGCAGCTCCTGTACCACCACTAGCGTTTTGACTTATTTCAAATGTGCCGTCCTCGTTTTGTTTAAAAGTAAAACTACTGGTATAGGCTAAATATCTTTCTGGGTCTAATAAAGCTTGTTCATGTGTAATAGTTACGGGTGTGCCGTTATTTAAAGTATCTATGTACTTACCTGTACCTGTAGGTAAAGTTATTACTTCTTTTAAATCACCTTGATTTACTTGTGCTTGTAAGTCATTATACTGATCAGTATTTAAAAACTCTTTACGTTTTTTACCTTCATTATCAGTTATTATGTATGTTTTACCGTTAGTGTCTCCTTTAGGCTTAGTTACAGTAACGTTAGGTGAGGTCTGCATCTGTTTAACTTTAAAGTTAGGTAAAAATTCTTCAGTGATAGTAGTAGTACCGTCTGGGTTAACAGTCTCTATTCTAACGTTAGTAAGTTTATCATCATCAGTTTCCATAGGTCGTATAGAAGTAGAGCCGTTTTTAGTAGCGTAAGAGTTAGCTTCAACGTTACTAAAAAATACTGGGCTACTATAATCATATTGACCGTCTGTACCTTGTAGGTAATACATCTTTCTATTACCGAAAAACTGATCATCAACTAATTTTCTAGCTAGTTCTGTTTTATTCTTTTGAGTATCAACAAATAACTCTTTAGCTATTTGATCTACTTTCTGTGCCCTATCAAACTCAAAAGTTTTTACTTCTTTATCAAAAGCTCTAGTTTCTATATTTTTGGCTTTTATATAGTTAGTAGCAGCACTTATTAATTTTTTAGAATTAGTATCACCCCTCAACCTTGAGTTTTCTAATGAGGCTTGAAGTGCATATAAAGGCAGAGCTCCGCTAGGCTCTTGTATAAATTTTTTATAGTCAGGGGCGGGTAAACTATCAGCTACGTACTGTCGTATGATACCTAGTTGTTCATAATCTTCAAGCTCATTAATACCGCTAACGGCGTTATATAAATCAGTTATCTCACCTACGTCATTAGAAGTTTGAGCTGCACCACTAAACACGGCACTTTTACTCATGTCAGCTATGCTACTGTTTTCATCTGCTGCTACTAAATCAGTAGCGTTAATTATTCTATCAATTAAATCTTCATTTACATCAGTACCTGAATATAAGGAAGAGATACCTGTATTAGTTATAGCCATTTACCATTTACCCCATACTTCGGAAGTCTTGTATGGCTCCACCCAACCCTATTAGATCACTAAGAGTGGTGCCTGTGCTTGTATCAGGTTGTGAATAACCTTGGGTAATAGTTCCTAGATTAGGTATGATATTGCCCATGATACCTGCATACTGACCTAATATATTAGCTGGTAAGTTGTATTTACCTACGAAGTCGCCGTAAGCCTCACTTAACCTAGATTGATCCATACCACGTTGCATTCTACCTATGTTTAATAATCTATTAGCGTCTGTACCTTGTAAACCGTACTGTCTAGAACCTAAATCAGCTATATTACTAGCTATACCTGAGCCTACCTGACCGCCTCTTAAACCTATATTAGCTAAATCAGTACCTAAACCACCCATAACTCTACCGAAGTTAGCTCCTAAGCCACCTAGCCCTCCAGCTACGTTACCGTACACACCTGCTAAGTTAGTGCCGATACCCGCTAATCTACCGCCAAACTGTCCCATTAAACCAGCCTGACTTAAAGCTCTACGTCTTGCTGCTTCATCAGTAGATATAGCTTGTGTCATTGCTCTATCAAAACCTCCGCTACGTATACCAGCTACGCTACGTGCTTGAGCTTCACGTAAGGCTCTCTCTCTTTCTTCTGCACCTAACCTAGCTCTACTACCGCCGAAAGCTCCCTGACTTATAGCTCTAGCTCTACCTAACTGGTCAGACTTAGCACCTTGTTCTTCAAGATCTTGTAGTGTACGTTGTACTACTTGGTCTTCAAAAGGGTTAAAGAAACTAGTTGCTCTACTGGGGTCAAAAGCTCCTAAACCAGCTTGACTACCAGTTATACCCTGACCTATAGCCCCTACACCTGCTAACGCTCCGCTCCTAGCTACGGAGGGAGCTCTACCGTATAAGTTACTAGCTTGGTCAGTAAGTTGACTTAAACCTTGTCCAGCAGTGCCTATCATACCCTCGCCCTGCATACCTGTACGTTGTAAGTTACCTAAACTTTGACCTAGTATATTACCTGCTTGTTGAAAAGAGGGTTGATAACTGCCTAAACTATCAAGCGTTAAACCGAAACCTGCTTGTTCTGAGGGTGTAAACCCAGCTATACGTGAGCCATAATCAAAAGGAGTTAAACCCTGACTTAAACCAAATAACTGATTAGTAAAAAACTGGTTAGCTACGGGCACTAGCCCAGGAACTCCAGGCAAACCACCTTGATAAAAGTCCGTAGCGAATCTAGGCGGGGTAGTAGTTTGTTGAAACGTCTGTTGAGCGTTTATATCTTGTGTATTATCTGTAGCCATTATGCTTTACCTAACCCCATGCTTTGTGCTTTTTTCTCGTTTTTATTCATCATAGCGTATAAGTTACTTATACCTTTACTATGGTTACCGTCGCCTATACCTTTTACGGCTTGTTTAGTCATTACGAACTCACCGTCCGCTAGTAGTGCAGGCACTGTATCCTCATCGCCTGAACCCATAGGGTCTTTGATATCACCACCGTTTTCCCGTAAATCTAATTGTGGTAGTTCCCCACCGTCAGCTAACCGTATAACTCCGCCGTCTTTAGCGGGGGTAACTATATCAAACTGTGGTAACTGTGATAGTTGCATTTCTCTTTTTCTAAGTTCATCTAATATTATAGCTTGTAAAGGATCAGTCATAGCTAGACCAGAATCAACCATACCTGTACTAGGTATACCGCCACTAGGGAAAGGACTTATAGCCCCTTGTAAACCACCTTCACCACTTTGACTAGCCCCTAAACGGCTAGTAAAATAATCTGGTGTTTGAAACCTGCCTGTAGTTTGACTATCATCTAAATCTGCACCCGATAAACCTAATAAACCACTAGTTAAAATACCTTGTTCTACTCTGTTTAAATTTTTAAAAGCGTCGCTAGTTAGTGACTCAGGTATTTTTCCTGTAGTTAAAAAACTACGTAAATCAGCCCCTGCCCCTTCAAAAACTCCTGATATACCACCCGATATCTGATCAGCACCCATAGGAGCACCTACTTGTATTCTGCCTGTATTTTGAAATAAACTACCCGCCGGATTACCGCCAGTTATACCAGCACCAGCTAAAAGTTTACCACCAGCAAAAACTTTACCAGCACTACCTATGCTTTTCTTTAAACCTCTGCCTTCAGCTAATGAGCCTATACCTTGACCTATCGCAGCCCCTGCTGGTCCACCGAATGCGAACCCGACTACGGTGGCTATATCCCTTACAGCACCTTTGAGTTTTTTACCTAGCTTCTTCAAAAATCCCATGATTTATCTATTATAAGGGCAAAAATCAAATAATTATAGTGGTATCTCCTTTGTTGACTACGGTAACTTTACCTACTGAGCCTAACGCTTCAAAACCTTTAGGGTTACGTGGGGTTGAAATATTCTCCCATTTATTACCCGTATAGACCTGTAAAGCCTCAATAGTTGTGTTCCATATGATACTACCCGCATTGAAATTTACCTTATTTAACGTTTCTCCATCTATTTGTCTAATATTATCGGGGTCAAACTGACCCAAGTTAAGTTCAAGTATTCTTACTAATTTATT
>Ga0098043_1000754_pt1 | contig 11548 bp, 18 predicted proteins | sample 9B_taG_FD_92581 | JGI IMG/M metagenome (GOLD analysis project Ga0098043, IMG submission 92581) | Marine viral communities from the Subarctic Pacific Ocean - 9B_ETSP_OMZ_AT15188_CsCl metaG | ecosystem: Environmental > Aquatic > Marine > Oceanic | place: Subarctic Pacific Ocean | collected 2015-01-10 | reverse complement strand
GTCATCTGCAATTTTAGTTCCATCTATAACATCTGCTGGAATAGAATTGCCTGTCTTAGTAAGTATAGCAAGAAAAATAGTTAAACTTTCATTTTGTAAAGATCCACTATCAAAAGTTACATTAACTGTAGTATTTGTTGAAAAAGATGAACTTGTTATTGTTCCAAATATTGTGCCAGTAGATGATCCAACTGCTTTGATTCTACGACCAGTATGATAAAAGGTAGTTACATCTGCACCAGAAACAGTAAAAGAACCTGCACTCGCATAAGTAATAGTAAATGCTGCATCTCCATCTCCATAAATTACATATTGTGCATCATTATAATATTCTCTAATATCAGCAGTAATAGCTCTTAATGCATTATTAATATTTGAAGGCAACATACCTTCTGCAACACTAACTCCTCCAATAGAAGTATTATTAGCTGCTGTTGTTGAATAATCTTTTATACCTGCCATGTATCTCCTAAGACATAAACCATGTAAAAACTTTGTCAGTCTCTACATTATTTTTATTTATTAAGCTATTGACAGATTCTTCTAATTGTCTTTGAAAAAATTCTTGAGTTTCAAAAGAATATCTAACATTATCTATATTTCTTTCAGTAAGATCTGCCATTATCTTAATCCTGCTTTACTTGCTATTATATCAATACCTTGTGCATGAGTAAACGTTGTGCCTGAAGGAATTTTTACATTAGCTCTAAAATATCTTCCTGATTGTCTTACAGGATTAATACCTGTACTATTCATAGAAACAGAACTAGATTCTGTAGATGTATCAGCTAATCTATCTCTTGTTTTAATAGTTACATTTGATGAAGCATCTACTATTGGTCTAACTTGTTGTATACTAGCTCTTAATCCAGGAAATACTTCAAATTCACTTGTTTCCATTTCAGCTATATTAGCTGTGCCAGAATATATAGCTGCTTCAAAATTATTATCTATTGCTCCTAAATATTTTTGACCACCACTCCAAAAATCAGTATCTAAAGCTATATTAATATTTTCTAAGTTTTGTGAAATAATATCCATTAATTCTACAGTATATGCACCTACAAATTGTGAAAATATAAATGAGGCATTAGATTCTGCTAATGACCATTTTTGTGTAGCATAATTATAAATAATTAATCTATCACATATACCAGTTGTATTAGTTGTATTAGATGCAGAAGGATATAGCCATAAAGCTAATTGATTAAAAGGATCTACTGCAGCTACTATTCTATCACTAAATGCTTTGTTTAAATCTAAATCAAAAAAACGATTAACTTTTTCTGCACCAATAGGAACTATACTATCTCCATTTAATTCAAAAAAACCATCATCTGCATAAAAGAAAACTCTCCTATTATCTTGACATACTGTTTGTCCATAAACTGCACCTCTGTTTGGAGATACCACTGAAAATCTGAATACTGTTGCGCCTCCAACAAAATCCATACGTACGATTTGATTTTGCCTAAATACATAACCAATCTCTCCAGAAGTTATAGCAACAATCTCACCACCTGAACCTGGTAAGTCTTGTGTATCAGCAAGTTTAGATCCTGGTGTCCAAGTTGTAATATCATTTATACCAGACCATTGAACTCTATTTTGTGCTGTTGCTTGATTACCTGTAACTAAAAAATCTCTTATAACTCCTGATGTTCTAAATGTAGGAGGTGTACCATCAGTTGCTATTGTTGATAAATTTGCAAAGTTTGTTGATGTTCCCATCAAATAATATTGAGGTGCATCTACTCCATTACTTGCAACAACATGATTACCAAATTGTGTAAATGTCCAAAAGTCTGTATCTCCACCTGTAAGTGATCCTTTTCTTGATGTAAATGTTCCACCAGTTAATTGATAAATGTCAGTATTTTTTGCAACAAAATTAAAAACTGCTCCTGAATTATTTCTAAATGAACCACCACCTCTAGCATTAGCTCCAATATTATTCGAGCTATAACTAACAAGAGAAGGGAATCTTTTATATGTTTTAAGTGCATGATATACATTAGTAGCTACATTAGCCCCAGGATTATTATGTTTAGGTTGGTCAGGTAGCCATTCTCCAAAAGCAACTTGCATATTAACTAGATCCTTTTCTTCTATAAAAAGATAAATCTGTTCCTACATCTGTTCTTTGTACTGTTGGTGATGCACCATATGAATCTGTTCTATCATTGTTTTCACAACGTTCTAAAGCTGTTTGAAACATAGCTAACCATTGTGCTTGTTGATTAGGTTCGATACCCCCCAAGAAATTAGATGCGTGATATAAACTACCATAAAGATAGATAGCAGGATGACTTGAAAGAATATAATTTGTAGCCACTGAACTAGATAAAGGATTAAAGGCTTTATAATATTGTAGCTTACCTGTATATGATGTATCAGGTGATGGAGCAAATCTAAAACTTTCTGTGCCATTATCAGATTCTATACTATATACTCTAGGCATACCAGTTGTACTACTTCCTTTAATTTTAAATAGATTGCCAGGTGAAATATATTCTAAATTAAATTTAGTACCATTGGATAATATATGAAATGATCTAGCTGCAATAAAACCAGTTGGAACAGTAACAGTTTCTGAATTAATAGTTACATCATCTATTTGTTCCATTTGTCTAATTCTTAGCTTTGCATTAAAGTCTGCTTCGCAAAGTTTTATAAAATCATCTTGTATTTCTGTAGTAAGATCTGATCTATTTAAAAAATTTGCAATAGATGATTTTAATTCTGTAAATGTACTTAGTGCCATTAAAATTTACCTGATGCAGTTCTAAAATATCTATAGTCACTGCTGTTTAATTTTTCTTTTAATATTTTGTTTCTAATTTCTTGTGGTAAACCAAACCAACTATTAGAACCATTATATTCTTTTGCCCAAAGAGTTAATACAAGCGTTGGAATACTTGCAACTCGTTTCATATCTTTTCCAACATTATAACCAGAGTCACCTTGATTATATAACTCTTTATTTTTTTTTAAGATTGCATTTGTATTCTGTGAATTTTTAACAGTAATTTTACCATCTTCTTCAAAGAAGTACTTTGTACCATCTTTATCTACTGATCTTAATATACTCATTATTCACTTAATTCAGTAACATATAAATTAACACTACCAATAACAGCTACTTTTTCACCTTCAGAAACTTTAAAATAATCTTCTGATTTAGCTCCTAAAAATATTTTAGCATTAGTAGCAGTTGGACTTACTCCAAATTCTATATGACAATCTGCATCTCCTACTACTCTAACGTATTCGATATTAGCACCAAAAGCTGATGATGCTGCAGATGAACCTGAAGAAGTAACTTTTTGTGTAGTTACGGGTCTCATTGCGATATGACTCATTTATTTCTCCTATATTTATAGGGGGGCTTTAACACCCCCCACATTAATTATCTTCTAATTACAAATGTTATCACACATTCACAAGCAGTTGAAGATCCACCATCAGTAATCATTTCAATAGTTCCATCTTCTTCTACTCTGTTTGCAGCAGTTGGTAATGCAGTATCTACAGTACCAGCAGCAGAACCAGATTGTGCAACAGTAATTCCTCCGCCTGTTACAGCAGTTCCACCAATCTCAAATGAAAGTGCAGCGTTAGCTGAACTAATACTATTTTTGATTGTTGTTATAATTTTAACAATTCTACCTCCATCAGGTACTGCAACAAATGTGCTTCCAGCAGTACTAATGTCTGTAATTTTAGCTGTTAAAAAATAGTCGTTTAATGTTCTCATTTTGTTTCTCCTATGTTCCGTCTATATCTCCATAAGACTTCATAGTTTATGCTGGGGAGGATCAAGGGGAGAACCCCCCCAACAATATGGTTTATTACTACGATGTAGTTAAATCGTAAACACCACCAGATGCACCCTCATTTCTAGAGATCAGTGTAAATTCGACAAGCATTTGTCTTTTTTCACTGTCACCAGTTTTTGATAGTTCATGCATAGTGAAGTCTCTTAAGAATCCAAGTGACCAGAAATCCATGTCTAATACATGAAGGTCTCTATCTCTTGAGAATCTATTTGGTACTACTTCTAAGTCACCAAAGTCTGAAGAATATACATCAATAGAAGTGTATAAAGTTTTATCTTCAGATGCATCGAATCTAGTTGATCCACCAGTAAAACCAGAAATTTTCTGTTTATTGAATGGGCCTACCATGATTACAGATGGGTTTCCACCTGAATTCCATACATTTTTGATAACTGTTTTTAAGTTAGCTTCTGTTAATGCAACTTGAGTACCATCTGTTCTTGCAGTATTACCTGCTGATCCAGATGCACCATCTGCTGCATTGAACACATCATTAGTTGCAATCCAAGAATTGATTGAACCGAATTTTCTAGCAGCACTAGCTGAACCAGTAACTTCTGCCTGGTTTCCTAATAAAGTAGCTTCCATGTCTCTTTTCAGTTCTTTGGATTTTTTTGCAATTTGATATGCTAACTCTGATGCTCTTCCAGCTTTGTCTACAGCTTCTTGAGTACCAGTAATCACGACAGTTTTGTCCATGATTTGAGTTGAGTTTGACAATCTTGCCGTTGCAGTAACTGCATCTAAAGTAGCTTCATCTCCTTCGATGACAGCATTATTTGTTGCAGCAGCAGCTAACGAGTCAGTTTGCCATTCGTGCAATGTGTTTCTTACTGCTTCTCTACCTGCTGATGACATAAATGGTGTATCAGTAGGAGCGATTGAGTAGATAACATCTTGCAGATCTTCTCTGATACCTACTGAATCGTAAGTATCAAACGTGTTTGTTGGTTGTGCCATTGTTTTCTCCTCTAAGGTTATTTAGTTATCATACCTAAGATAGCAGAATGAGCGTCTTCAATACGCCCAGACTTTCTTAGCTTAGATATTTTGTTCCTTACTTCATTACGCTTAGAGCTTTCTGTTTTGGCAACGCCAGGTTTAATAACCTTTGGAGCATTTGCTACTTTCTTATTAACGATAGGTTTATTTTTTAATAAACCTTTATAAGACATAGCATCCTTTATAACCATTAACATTCTGTGATCTGCTAATGATCCTATTTCCTGATCTGAAAAACCATAATTTTTTAAAGTAGTTTTAATACCACTTTTAAAATTGTCTGATTTATTAGGATCAGCAAATTCAGGTATGCGTTCTTGAGCTAATCTCTTTTGTTCAATTAGATAAGCATTATATTGTGCTTGTGTAGCTTCTTGTGCTTTAGCTTTAGCTTGGTTAATCTTTTGTTCTTGCTGTCTAAGTTCGAAATCGTACTTAGCAGCTTGAGCTGGATCTTCCTCATAAAGTTTTTGCAACTGAGATGGATCTAATTTTTGTCTGTTTAAAGAGTCAGCACTTGCGATTGCCTCATTTAATTCTCTAAGTTTCATGTCGTATTGTTGTCTAAGAACATTTCTTTCTTCATCAAATTGTTTTTTATCTAAAGAAAGTGAATGTGTCTTTTGACGATAATCGGAATCTCTAGAATAACCTGCCTTAAGTTCATCAAGTGTAACCTCCATCTCTTGACCTTGTACTTTGACTTGGTGGAGATTTGGTTTCTCGACTTCTTCAGATACAGTTTCTTCAGTTACTTCCTGATTTACAGCAGCTATGTCATCCTGAGTTTCTTCAGACTGAGTTTGACTCTCTTGAGATGAAACCTGTTCCTCAACAGGCTCTACTGTTGGTTCTGCTTCTTTTGCTTCAGGGGTTGATTGTCCTTCATCCTGTTTTGGCTCTTCTTGAGCTTCAGGTTGAGGATTCAATAATCCTAAAATTTTATCTGCAGCACCTTTAACTGTTTTATCAGCTTGTTGCATTATATGCTCCTTTGTTTAACGCTTCTACTTTGTAGATTGGCGTGTTAAGTTTTCTAGCTCTGAGGAAGCTAGTTTACCTGTTTCCATGACGCTAACAAGGTGGCCTTTAATTTTGTCTAGCATATTATATGCCATCCAAAGTACTTGTCTTTGGTCGTGGTCATTGTAACTCGTATTAAATATCTCTGACTTATATTGTTCAGTTAGATATTCAAAAGCCTCTTTCAAAAGAGGGTCATCAAGAATTTGTTTTGCTCTCTGACCCTGTTGAATCTGTTTCTGTATTTTGTCCATCAAAAAAATCCTTTTGTCCTTCCATTATTTTTTTAAATATATCGCCAGATTGTCTGACTTGTTGTTGTTCTATCATAGATCTATTCTTGATGGCAAGTTCATCTATCTTAGTATTATATTTTAATTCTATTTCTTTTACTTGTAATTCAAAGTCTAATAGCTTTTGTCTCATTTGAGATTCTAATTTTTTAAGGTTTACTTGACTATTTAATATAGCTCTTTCATTCTCACCTTGTACTTGAGCTAGTGCAACCTTTTCAAACTCTGTAGGTGGTTTAGGTGGTAGTTGTGGCATTTGAGATGCACCTACATCTGGATCCATAAAGTATGGTTCTACATTACCTAGACCTGCATTTTCAACTAGCTTTCTTAAAGTGTGATAAATATTTTTTACATTTACAACTGGGCCAAAAACATTTTGTTGAAGATTAACAGCTTGTAATTGTCTTTCTAAAATAGAATTTAATAATATTAATTGTTGTTCTTTTGATCCAGTACCAAGTCCTACAGCTACAGTAATGTTCATTCTGTCTCTCCATTCATATGGTCTCATAGGAATAAACTTACCTCTAATTCTAACTATATCTTCTTTTTGTTGATACTTACAAATAAGTTCAAACATTTTTTTTGCTAAATCTTTAACACCTGTTTCTGCAAAAACTCTTGCTATTAATTCTAATCTCATTTGAGATGCAGTAAGTATTTGATTTATACCTGTTGCAGTTTTTGTATTAATTGTATCAGGCATCAAACCTTGTGATTGTCTAGTCTGTCCAGTTCTAGCTTCTTTAACTGCATCAAGATAAGACAACATATTACTTGCTTGATCTGTAATAGGTTGTGCTTGTAAAGGTAAAATAACATTTTGAGGTGGTTGTTTAGTTCTTACAATACCACCTGGTCTATTTGTTAAAAGATCATCCATAGCTACTTGACCATCTTGTATCGCTACTCTGTTATTATTAGTTAGATACATATTATCTAACATCTGTCTCATAACAGTAGATTTAATTAATTGTATATCTTCTACAAGCTCTGAAACTGATCTACCATAAAATCTATGTGGCATAATAATTGGTGTTACAGAAATAAAAGGCATTGAATCTATTTCCTCAATACCTAAAATTTTATATGCACTATCTCCTGCAATACATGCTTTAACAAGTTCTGCTTTACCATCTCCATCAATATCTATTCTTGCATAACATTCATGTATTAAAACATCATCTGTACTATCATCACCTTTATCTTGTGGTGCTGAAAAATCTGTTTCTTGAAAACGTACATGTTTATCTTCTGAATAATAATTAGTATCACCAATAGGAAGGTTCATAACTGTTTCAGCATCATAACCCATTTCAATTAATGCAGTTCGACTCATATTAGTTCTATGTGCTATGAAGTTACAATCTTCTATAGACTTAGCTCTACGTTCAATTAAAAATTCTTCAGGTGGTACAGGTTCTATTTTTACTTTTCCATATTTAACAATTTTATGAATAACACAATCATGGTATTTAATTGTATCTAAAACTATTCCTTGATCGTCTTTTAATTCTTCTTCGTATTCTGTATGATTAGATACTTCTACTTCATCATCATTAACTAACATATTAAATTCATCGTCAGTTAATTTTTTATATTCTTCTCTAGTTTTCTTTTCTGATTCATCCCAGAATACTTTTAGTATTCCATTTTTTTGAATTAACGCATCTTTAAATGCAGTATATAAAGCAGTAAAGCCATTATTGTTTTTATAAAAAATATGATTTAAATAATCTGTAGCTTGTTTTGCAACTTCTTCATCTTCTGGCCCAACAGGTTCACATTCAAATACATTATCACTTGCAGTAAATATTCTCATAAGTGATGGCATTAAACCTTCAATAGTATCTGAAACATCAGTAGATATAACTTGTGATCTTCCTTCTTGTTCATTACCAAAAGGTCTACCAAGATAATACTCTAAAGATCTTTTTCTTCTACTAACTATTTCACCACCAATGTAACCTGATGATGCTCTAATCTCTCTATTTAATATTGATAAAATTTCTTGTTCTGTTTTTTTCATACTATATATTTTGTATCTACACTTATTGGTCTATCCCAATCAGTTGATCTTACTGGATCATGTACACATCCATATCTAAATGCATCTGCAGCATGTGAACACCAATCGTGCAGAGGTTTATTTTTGAATACTTGATTTTTTTCATCCCACTGCTTTCGATATTGACGCATTGCATCAATGCCTAATTTACACTTTTCTCGATCAAACCAGCAATATGGTAACATATTTCTGACAGATTCGATACCATGATCTACTTCTAATTTAGGAGCTACCTCAAAGTCAATACCTAATTCATTAGCAACTTCTAATCTAGATTTACCTGTACCAAGTTCTCTAGCTTGTATATCATGTGGAGCTACATGTCTTTCATAAGCGTACTCCTTTTGTTCTAATATATCTGCGTAATGCATTAGACTTTCTCCACTATTTTCATAGTAATCTATAATATGTAACTCTTCACCAATTCTTTGAATAAACCATATACTAGTGGAGTCTCCTATTCCCAAATCCCACCATGTCTCAACACCTACAGCTTCATCATAGGGTACATCACAAACTCTATCTTCATTATCTGCATTTGTCATAAGTTTGCCATAATATGATCCTGATACTGCAGCAGTAAAAGAACATTCAAACTCTTGGTTATATTGTTCTTCTGTCATTATAGATCTAGCATGTCTAAGTTCTTCTTTAGCAATAACTTCAGTTTCACTAGCTCTATACATTGCAGCATACCAATTAGGATCACCTCGTTGAGCATAGTCATATACTTCCCAGAATTGATTATGCCCCATTGGTGTACCTATAAAAATAACAAACCCGTTTGTGTCAGCTATAGCTGGTCTAATTATCTCTGTCCAAACTCTTGGTGCCATGATAGCGTATTCATCCATAATCACGCCATGAAACCCCATGCCTCTTAATGAGTCTGCATGATCTGCTCCAAAGATTTGTATTCTAGATTCATTCCATAAATCTATTTTAAGCTCTGATTCATTTCTTTGCCCACCAAGTTGTAATAAAGGTTTAGAATATTGTTTTAATAAATCCCAAGCAATGGCTTTGCCTTGACGATATGTAGGAGCTATGTATGCAAATTTTTGACTAGGTTTATTTGCAGCATGAAGTATAAGCTCATTAATAGCTAAAACTGATTTTCCAAATCTACGATGACAAACTAATACGTTAAATCGTTTTAAATTTTGATGAACTTGTTTTTGTAAAGGTCTTGGTTTGTAAGGAATTGAAATATCTAAAGTTTTATTCTTCCCACTTGAGATTGACTTTGATTGGGGCTGTTTCAATTCTGTTTGTTGTTGGGGCTTTTCCATGTATGTAAGGTGCAGCTTTCTCTGCAGCATAAAGTTTACGTTCAGGTGTACTCATAGGATGGTTTAATACAGAAAGCAAATAATCTAATGGGGATATTTGATATTTAACTGCTAAATCTTGCAGATCTTTCCATTTTTTTCTAAATGAAGATCCTTTAGGTCTACCAGCTCCTTCTCTTTTACCACCTCTTTGTGTCATTATGAATAATAATCCTTAGACATTGCCATTATTGTATCTCTAAGATCTCTGCCTTCACCAACTTTAGGTGATTTAGCATATCTTCTTGATGATGCTCCTGCAGCATAGATGCCTCCAGCAGCTACAGTTCCTATAGCACCAAGTTTTATACCTTTTTTTACAATAGTTTTACCACCTTTAACTACTTTTCTACCTGCACTAAGTAAAACTTTACCTGATCTTTCAAAGATATTAGGTTTTTTTAGTTTTTTTATCTTTTTTTTAGGTATAGTAGTTAGTTCTCTACTGCTTGTTACTGGTACTAATGCTCTACTTGCCATTTTTCTTTTTTGCTTTCTTCATTTTTTTCATATTAGATTTAATAATCTTTTTTTTTAAAGCTGTAGGTAATTTATGTTGCTTATCAGTTAATAATCTAGATGTATTTATTGCTTTCATTTTTTACCTTTCTTACAGTCACACATATGTTTGCACATACAAGGTATAATATTAAATACATTGCAAATTAATTCACATATTTTTTGTTTTATTTTTTTAATCATTTCTTTTTTCCTTTTGCTGCCAGTTTTTGAAACTTTTTTTTACCATATTTTTTTCTACCTATATAAGCAGCTAATGCTTTTGGATTTTTAACTCCACGTTTTTTTAACTTTGCACTAAGCTGCTTAAATCTTTTACCGCTACCTAGCTTAGGTTTATTTGCCATACATTTTTTTCATTGGCTTTTTCTTCATGCCTTTTTTCTTTGTTTTTTTAGGCATCTTTTTCATTCCATATTTCATATTATATCCTCCTCTCCATCATAGTTGTCATAGTTATCATCTTCATCTAAAACAATCTCTTCTATTTGTCTAAGAATATCTTCTTCTTCTAGTTTAATTTCTCTAAGCTGGTCAAATAAATGTTCTAAATTAGTTATTTTTCTTGCCATGCTATCTTAATAGACCTTGTGCTGCCATATTCCTAGCAGTTTGTTGCTGCATCATAGGTTGTTGTCTTTGACCCATTCTAGCTGTTTGCTGATTAGGTTGAAGTAAACCTTGTGCTTGTCTTTGCATTTCAGGCATCATCTTAGCTTTGATTACTATAGCTAACTGCTCTGACTCTTGTGGAGATAGATTAATTAACTGATCTGCTAATTGTTCTAATTTAGTTTTTTTTGCCATTATTTTATAAATCCTGCTTTTTTTAAAGCTATATAATTTGGATCTGATTTTGATAATTTTTGTGATTTTAAAGATGATACTGCAACACCACCTGTTACAAAAGCTCCACCTACTGCTAATGGTAATTTATTTTTTTTAATAAAATTTTTAGCTCTTATAGATTTTGGTTTACTAGCTAAATCTGATAACTTTCTTTTTGATTGGTTTTTAAATCTAGCAAGTTTAGCTTTTAATGGTTTTTGTTTACCAAAGCGGCCAAACTTTTCTGATAGCCTTCCTAAAATTTTTCCTGTTTTCATTCCTAATTTAAACATCATTTTTATCTTAAATCTATAATTTTAGGTTGTTTTTTATTTTTAATTGATTTTTTTAAATATTTTGCAGCAGCTTCTTTATTAGATTTATATGATGGACTTAAAAAAGTTCCTAGTCCTGGAACAAAACTTGGTTTACCTTGTTTATCAATTTTAAAATGCGAACCCATTAAACTAACTTCAGAAGTTTTAGATGTAACCATTTTGCCTCCAACATATGCAGCAGAACCTATACCAACTCCAACAGCAATTTTTCCTTTATTTTTTTTTGCAAATTTTTTACCTTTAGCTAAAGCATCTTGTGCTTTCATTTTAAAAGTTTTTTGTTTACCAAAGCGGCCAAACTTTT
>Ga0098043_1000752_pt1 | contig 11572 bp, 21 predicted proteins | sample 9B_taG_FD_92581 | JGI IMG/M metagenome (GOLD analysis project Ga0098043, IMG submission 92581) | Marine viral communities from the Subarctic Pacific Ocean - 9B_ETSP_OMZ_AT15188_CsCl metaG | ecosystem: Environmental > Aquatic > Marine > Oceanic | place: Subarctic Pacific Ocean | collected 2015-01-10 | reverse complement strand
TGTTGGTAGACTTAACAAGAATAAAGGCTTACCAAATCGTCTACCAAACTTGGTACATCTTTTTTATTCTTGTGTTAGGAAAAGGACTTACAGATATATCTACCATGCCCACTCCTAAACATGCCAAGTAGGGAACTAGCACTTGCACTAGGGATAAATCTTTAGACTATGCTTATTGCACATTCATGGTCATATCCGAGCCATTATAGTGATACCCGCCAAGGGCGTAGGTTTTCACTATTAGGATAGTTCGAAAGTAATCGGTCACTACCCTATCTCGTTTTTTGTGTTGTCGAGAACAACCACCCAAGCGTTTAGCTTTCACTAAACACTATCTCTTTTATCTGCATTGTTTTTTGCCGTCAATAAAATTTTAGCAAAGTTATCCACAGGATAAAACTTTTTTATGTAACATACAATACAATACCAAATAGTATCTGTTGCTCTTATTGTAGGTACACTAACTTTACAACTCATACACTTTTTGTTATCTGCCATACTAACCACTCCTTTAGTTCACTTCTCATTAACAGTTCTGTTAAAAAATTTCCATAACTATTTACAATATGCTCTTCTTCTTTATCTTTCATAGCGTATTGATAGAAGCCAAGATGACAAAATTCATGTAAAACTAAATTTACTGCATCCATACCACCCATACTAATTATTTCTTCATCAAAATATATTTTTATTGGGGGCTTGGCGACAAAACTACCTTGATAATCTGAACTCTCATATGCAACTTCATGAGGTATCTTAACAAGTTCTACTTTAAATGCACCTATGCTGACATGTTTTGGTAGCTTAACTATTTTTTTATTCATCCTTTATGCCCATACCATTCTACATTTTTTGCACCTTGTATAACAAGACATCCAAGGGGTGCATCTTCACATACTGGATATGATGGACAACTCATGTGTCTATCATAATAATGTCTTTTTTTCTTTTTAATTTTTTTGTTATTTTTATTTTTTTTATTTGCTGACATTTTCTTTGTTCCTAATCATTTTCCAACCTGTTTTATTTTGTCTCACATAATCTACTCTAGCGGGTTTACCTTTACATGCTTTACCATTCATCCATAGAGTATTTAATTCAGCTTCATCATCTGCATAAACATGGTAAACTCTACTTTCAACAACATCTACTTTTAATTCGTATAGTCTTTTACTCATCCGCATTTCTCCTCATCTTTTACTTTGCTACAATAAAACTCTCTAGATTTATCTTTCATTGTATTTTGTTTCTTTAGTATCTTCTTTTTCTTTTCTGGATTGGGTTCTTTTTCTAATACCTCATCTAACACTTTAACAGTTTCTTTGGCAACAAAAAAAGTACACCCGCTACAAGTAGCAAGAAGAATTAGAAGTAGTAAGGTTATGACAATTACTCTATACACTATAAATTAACTTAATAACTAAGTCTCCATTGTTTATTGCTGTCTGTATCACTAACTCTGACATTTTAACTTCCCACATACATATCAGTTTTTTTGCAAGGTGTACAAAACCTATCAAATTTACTAAATATATCAAATTGTTTTTGACAAAGATTACATTTACCCCTACCTATTTTTTTAAAATAATAGTAATGACTTGCTCCTCTCGTTTTTTGTAACTTTTTTAGTTTGTACCCATTTTTTAATTTTTCTCTATGTATCTTACCTAACACAGCATTTTTAGTAGTTCCTAATTCCCTACCTATCTCTGTCATAGTCATATTAGTTTTAGATAACCTAACAGCTTTTTTAAAATTCTCATCTGTCCATTTAAAAGGTTGGTTCATATTCTATACCTCTATCATGTAATAATTTATAATGTAAATATATTTTTCTGTATTTATGGTAGCTACCCATTTCCCCCTCAAATTCTGCATCATACATTTTATCCTCCCACTTTTTCATTTCGGTAGGTATATGTTCTAATAATTTATTATGCATAAATATCCCTTAAAGTAATACGGTATACCACGGGTAGGGGGGTTCCCCTTTTTACTGATAAAAACAAATCTGTCAACAACAAATAAATAAAAAATTAGTTGACATTAATTTTTGGTAGTTTACAAAGGATTATTAGATACTGTGAAAGTGGATAAAACCGCCACCGACTAGTGTTCCGTAAGTACTTAAAAAAGGGAGGTCAGTATCTAAACTAAAGGGGAGTATGTTACAAAGTTTTTTAAAGAATTTAAATTTAAATGTCAATGAGGCAGTCAGAATAGATTGTCCTATATGCTTTCATAACAAAACATTCTCTGCATTAAATACTGGTGAAAAAATAGTTTATAATTGTTTTCATGCTGATTGTAATATTAAAGGTAGAACTCGTAGTGAACTATCTAAAAGATTATTTAATGAAATAGAAAAACAAAAAGAACCAGAAATATTTTACTACAGAAATCATTGGGAAGAAAATTTAGAAAACAAAGATTACAGAGAATATGTTACACACTATGATTTACAAGATTACTATGAGATTATGCGGTATGATAGGCATACTCATAGAGCAGTGTTTTTAGTTAAAAAAGAAGATAAGTTAGTCGATGCAGTTGGTAGAGCCTTATACAAAAACAAAAAACCAAAGTGGTATAGATATGGTAATTCTGGTTATCCATTTATAGCGGGTAAAAGTGATACCGCAATACTAGTAGAAGATGTGGTATCTGCACTAACTCTATCTAAATTTTGTACTGGTATAGCTTTATTAGGAACTAATCTTTTACAATCTCATATTGATGTGTTAAAGCAATACAAAAGGGTTGGGATAGCACTTGACAAAGATGCAAGTAAAAAAGCTGTTCAATTAGTTGATGACTTAGCTTTAAATATGAACGCTAAGTTTTTATTGTTAGAAGAAGATATAAAAGAAATGTTAGACGAAGATATTAAAAAGTTAGTAGATAGAGTAAACAAAAAAGCTTGGGGTTGGATGAATGATACATACTGAAGTACTATCTATTTGTTTAAACCACGAACACTACAACAAAATTCGTAGGTTTATTAATGTTGACATGTTTAATCACGAATATGGCATGGTATACACCCTAATAGAGAAAATACATGACAAATATCCTGAAAAGGTACTAAATCTGAGAGAATTAAAGGTCATGTATGCTGACCTATATCCCGCAGTACCAAAGGCTACAAGGCAGAATATAGTAGATAGGATAGATGAATTGGATGAAAATAGTTCCATATCGGAACTAAATTTTGACGCTATAAAAAACTTTTGGGCTAGGCAACAAGCAAAAGAAATAGGCGAAAAAGCCGTTGACATTTACACTGGTGCTGACAAAGACATAAGTAGTCTACGAAGATTAGTAGAAATGTTAGACGAACAAAACATGGTAGGTAGCGAAACTTACCATTTAGTACAAGAAGATTTAGAAGAGTTATTTACATTAAATGGTAATAGTGGAGAGTTTAAGCACAGGTTACTGACATTAGCTGACAATGTTCCCGCTTTAGAAAGAGGACATTTTGTTATTTTATTTGCTAGACCAGAGATAGGTAAGACGACATTTTCTAGTTTTAATGCATCTGGTTACATACAACAAGGAAAGAAAGTGACATACTGGGCTAATGAAGAACCCGCAGTTAGAATTAAACTTAGAATAGTACAATCATATTTTAATCAAACAAAAGAACATATTGCTGACAACTTAGAAAATTACAAAGAAGAATACCTAACAAAAATAAAACCTTTGTTAACAGTTTTTGATAGTGTAGGTACACACATTGATGAGATAAATGAATACGCAAGAATTTATAAACCCGATGTAATGTTTATAGACCAACTTGACAAAGTTCACATAACTGGTAATTACAATAGAACAGATGAAAAACTAAAAGATGTTTATGTTAGAGCAAGAGAAATAGCAAAGCGACATGAATGTTTAATGTGGGCTGTGTCACAAGCTAGTTATGAGGCAGAAGGTAAATCAATAATAGATTATTCTATGTTAGATAATTCACGAACAGGTAAGGCGGGAGAAGCAGATTTAATTTTAGGTATAGGAAGAGGTGCTGACAACAATGATTTATCAGACCCTTATCGTTGCATAACAGTAAGTAAAAATAAATTAAATGGTTGGCATGGTTCAAGACACGCAAGAATAAGTATACAGAGGGGAGTTTTTGAAAGTGATAACGACAGTTGATGTAGAAACAACATTTGATGTTGATGACGAAAATAAAATAACATCTAGTCCATTTAACGGAAACAATTTAGTTTCTGTTGGTTATAAGATTGATGACAATCCAGTTGAGTATTTATGTTTTTATCATAGAGATGAACCTCCAACACCTAATGCACAAAAGATTTTACAAAATGTTTTAGATAAAACTGATGTGCTTATAGGACATAACATAAAATTTGATTTTAGTTGGTTAGTACAATGTGGTTTTACTTACGACAAAAAATTACATGACACTATGGTTATGGAATATATTATGGCAAGAGGTATTAAGTGGGGATTTTCATTAGAAGATTGTTGTAAAAGAAAGGGTGTTGCACTTAAAAAAAGTGAACTAATTCAACCATTTATGAAGAATAGAGTATCTTATGAAAGAATACCTTGGAATATTGTTTATGAATATGGTAAGCAAGATGTTGAAAGTACTTATCAATTAGCAATAGCACAGCTAAGTAAATTTAAGATGAGTTGGGGAGATTTATATGACAACTAGCATTGCACCAACAATACAAATGTCAATGGAACTGACAAAAGTTTTAGCTGACATTGAAATGAATGGTTTACATATTAACACTGAAATTTTAAATAACATAAAAGTTAAATTTGAAAAAGAGTTAGTAGACTTACAAAAATATTTAAATGAAAAAGTAAAAATATTTATGGGTGATACTCCTATAAATTTAGATTCACCAGAAGATAGGTCTATACTTTTTTATTCTATGCGAGTTACTGACAAAAAAATGTGGGCAACAAGATTTAATATTGGTTATGAAGAAAGAGGCAATACAAGAAAACCTAAAAGAAGAACTAACTTTGCTAACATAAACGATTTTTATGTAGAAATAAATTCTTTAGCAAGAGCAGAGTTTAAAACACATGGAACTATATGTCATAATTGCGAAGGCACTGGTAAGTACACTTACATGAAAAAAGATGGTACACCTAGTAATGTAAAAAGACATTGTAAAACTTGCGGTACAAAAGGTTTAATATTTAGAAATACAGATGAAAGAGCGGGGCTTAAATTAAGACCTAGAAATGTTATTGATTGTTCTGCTATGGGATTTAAAACTGACAAAGTAGTTTTAGAAAGTTATTTATCAACAACAAAAGGTGTAGTTCATGAATTTTTAAAAAGGTATGTACGCTATTCTGCTATAAGAACTTACCTAAGAACTTTTGTTGATGGTATGCAAAAAGCTATTAGTAAAGATGGGATGGTACATCCACAATTTATGCAATGCGTTACGAGTACTGGCAGACTATCTTCTCGTAATCCCAACTTCCAAAACATGCCTAGGGGTAATACTTTTCCTGTTAGAGAATGTGTTACATCTAGGTGGGAAGGTGGGAAGATACTAGAAGGGGATTATTCACAATTAGAATTTAGAGTTGCAGGATTTTTAGCTAACGATGAACAAGTTTTAAAAGATATAAAAAACAAAGTTGATGTTCATAGTTATACTGCAAAGATACTTGGAGTGTCACGACAAAAAGCTAAGTCAGATACTTTTAAACCGCTATATGGAGGTATCTTAGGTACTCCAAAACAGATGCAATACTATCGTGCTTTTAAGAATAAGTATTCGGGAATAACTAGGTGGCATACTGAATTACAAAACGAAGCACTTATGTCAAGTAAGATAAGATTACCTAGTGGAAGACAGTATTTCTTCCCTAATGTTGAAAGATTACGCAGTGGGAGTGTAACAAATTCTACTGCTATTAAGAATTATCCTGTACAAGGGTTTGCGACAGCAGATTTGTTGCCACTTGCACTAATTAATTTAAATAAGCTATTGACAAAAAACGAATTAAAGTCTATAGTGTGTAACACAGTACATGATAGTATCGTTTTGGATGTGTATCCAGACGAAGATAAACAAGCTATCGAAACTTTAAAAGAGGCCATGCTGTCTATTTCAGATGAATGTGAAAAGCGGTATGGTTTTAAATATACGATGCCAATAGGAATCGAATTAAAAATAGGGGATGATTGGCTGAATATGAAGGAGGTATATAATTCCGATGATTGAAAATAATACACAAACTAATGCTGTCACTATACCAAATGATGTAACGTCATTAAGTGATGCAGAACTAATGAAACTAACAGGGCAATTAGATAATAACAGCCAAGAAGGCTCAGTACTATCGAGATTGTCTATAAACTATCAAACAGAAGATGAGAATGATAATCCTCTACCGAGGGGTCATTACACTCTAAAAGTTGACGGAGATAGTGTATACGCTAAAACCGCAAAGTTTAGACCTTTTATGAGGATGTTTGCTTATAGCTATTGGGATAATAATGAGGAGGTTTTTACATCTAGTGTGCAAAGACATTCTTTAGGAGACCAGTTTCCAGATTCTCATGGAGGTTATAAGTGTGGAAAATTATCTAGAGAGCAACTTGAGGCATTACCCGAAAGTGACCCTCAAAGGGTAATTCAAAGCTCTATAAAATGTAACCAAGTTATTTACGGGGTTGCTGATATGGATGGCAAATCATCTGATGGTAAGGATGTTAGCTTAAAACAAATTCCTTGTGTTCTTTACGCTAAAGGTGTTAACTACATACCTATGAGTACAATACTAAAATCTTTAGCTACTCAAAAGAAACCGATGATAAGAAACACTCTCTTGTTATCTACTAAAAAGCAAAAGTCTGGTGGTAACACTTTCTTTGCTATGGATATTAAGATTGGGGAATCAGCAGAGCTTTCTGAAAAAGATGCTGATTTATTAAAAGAATTTGCGGCTGTAACAAAGTCCGTAAATGAAGGCGTTATGGAGAAACATAGAACTGCTGTTAAACAACAAACTAAAGATGGCGACCACTCCCTAGCTATTGAGTTAGACGAATAACAGTATGTTATCTACTCTAATAGAGAATTTTCTCTATGACGCAGTTGGGGGAAAGTCTAAACCACTTTCCCCCGCTATTATTAAAGAGTTTCAAGAATCTTGCGGTAAAGCATTAGAAAAACAATTTAACGAACAAATGGATTGGCGTATTCGTATGTCTGGTCTAGGAAAACCTTTGTGTCAACAACAGTTAGATAAAAAAGGTATTAAAAAAGAATTTCAATACAACACAATAATAAAGTTTTTGATGGGTGATTTGCTAGAAGCGGTTGCTATAGCAGTTATGAGAGGTGCAGGAATAAACATAGAAAAGTTACAAGAGCCTGTATCATTAAAAATAGGAGATATTGAATTAAAGGGTACATATGATGTTAAAATAGATGGAAAAGTTTGGGATATAAAATCAGCAAGTCCTGCAAGTTTTCTTAGTAAATTTGGTGAATATGGTAGTTACAATAAGATAAAAGAAAATGATTCTTTTGGTTACATCATGCAAGGGCATATGTATAGTGAGGCTGATAACTCACCTTTTGGTGGTTGGATAGCTGTAAATAAAGTTACAGGAGAATTTGCTATATGTGAAGCTCCAGAAGACCAACAAGAAGATAGAAAAGACATGTTAGAACAAGCTAACGAAACAATTAAAACGCTTAATTCTAAAGCTAAATTTGAAAAGTTATTTACAGATATAGAAGAAACGTATGTACCTAAATCTGGTAAACAAAAAGGAATAAGAATACCTACAGGAAATACAACATTAGAAAGTACCTGTGGTTATTGTGAATTTAGAAAACATTGTTGGCCTAAAGCTGTATTACATGAAAAAGTTACATCTAAAGCTAAATCTAAACCTTTTGTTTGGTATAACAAATTAAAAAATACAGAGGTAAAAAATATATGAACGTACTATGGTTATCAAGCCCTTTTCGTAAAGATGATATACTAACTAATAAAGATGCAGTTTGGGTATACACCGAAAATGAGTTAAGAGAAGGTGGTGGGGAAATGCGAGAGTTTATGAGGAGTGCAGAAAACTGTCATCCTCTTATAACAAGAGAAACAGTAGGTAAAGACGGGTATTATAGAGAAGATAATGTACCTAGAAAAACTAGGACAATACATAATTATTTTAATGCATTACATATAAGAATTAAACAGGGCAAGTTAGCTATTCTACCTACTATAGAAATTAACGAAGCAATAATAGAATTAGAAAAACACGCACCTATGTTAGCTAGTGTATTTGTAAATAACATTGACTTAACAAATAAATTTAGAATGAAAACGCTTATATGACACTAAGAAAAGGATTTAGGTCTGAATTTGAACGTGGTTTTGCTCATTGGTTGATAAAAAACAATGTTAAATACGACTACGAAAAGTTTTACCTAGAATATCAACCCAAGATTAAACGTTACACTCCCGATTTCTACCTAACTAAACAAGATATATACATAGAAACAAAAGGATTTTTTGATTCAGCAGATAGAAAAAAACATTTACTTGTTAGAGAACAGAATCCAGATATTGATATTAGATTTTTATTTGTAAATGCTAATAATAAACTTAACAAATCCAGTAAAACAACTTATGGTGCATGGTGTGACAAAAATAAAATACTCTGGGCAGAAAAAAGGATACCTCAAGAATGGCTATAGATAATATAGAATTAGAAACAGAAAAAATGTCTTTACTACCTAATAAGTTTTATCTTATAATGACACCATCAGCAGATGGACAAGCATTTGATGTAACTGCATATGATACTACTGACCCGAAAAAACCTATACCATCAGCTTTTTTTGTTTTAAAAGGTCTTATGGATATTATTGATACGGATTTAGATGGTGTAGTACAAAAAGGTCAAATGTCTGTAATGGATAAAATGGTTCAGTTAGAATCTAGAGAAGGGGAAATTACTTCTGAAATGCTATCTGATAATATAGAAAAAGTTAAAATAGGAAAATTAAATTGAGTATTGTATCAGAAAATAAATCTAGTAGCATAAAGAAATTAAGAGAAAGTGATTTTTCTGTAACTAAATTTAATAAAGATTTGTCATATGGTAAAAAACATGAAAAGCTTGTAATGAAATCTATGGAAAATTTTGAGTTAAAAACAGATAGAATGGCACATAAAACAGGTAATGTGTATGTAGAATTTCAATCTAGAGGTAAAGATAGCGGTATCCGTACTAGTAAATCTGATACATGGATATTTAAAATAGTTAGTAAAGGGGATAGGCATTTGTTTTCTATACATATTCCATTATCAAGATTAAAAAAATTAGTTAGTAAAGATTATAGAGTTTTACCGGGTGGTGATAATTTAACATCAAAAGGGTATTTAGTTCCTATGGGTGATTTAATAAAGGTATGACAGTTGAATTTTGGCAATGGTGGATTTTAATTATGGTAACAATAAACACTTGCATAAATACAGTAGTATTTTTTGTAGGTAGAAAGTTTAAAAAGAAAAAGAAATGAGTAACACAAAGGAATTTTTAGAAGAAGCAGTTAAATTAGTTGGTGGTCAACGCCAGAAAGATTATGGAGATAAAACACAAAATCACAGAAATATAGCTAATCTTTGGAGTGCTTACTTAGGTTATCCTGTAACTGCTGAAAATGTAGCTATTATGATGTGCTTATTAAAAATTGCTAGAACTAAATTAGGTGCTACAAGTAAAGATACATACATTGATATGTCGGCATATGGTGCTATAGCAGGTGAAATACATTTTAAGGAAAAGAAATGAAAATAGTTAGGATAAGAAAATTAGATGATATTGCTGATAATGATTGGGAAATAATTTTAGAAAATGAAGGTAAAATATATCATAGCCATAAAGATTTTTTTGAAATAGTAGAAAAAGGAATAGCTTTAGAGCCACCTAAACCAATGGAAAAGCCTAAAGATGTACAAACAAATGAGGCAATATTTTTTCCTACTGAAGAAGAGCAGTTTGAAGAAACACGAAAAAAAGAAAAAGAACAAGTAGCTGAATTTAGAAAGGATGTAAAAGAATTAAGTTATTACCAATTTAATAAGAAGTATGTTAACAAGGGAGATACCAAGAAATGATATATGCACAAAAACTCAAGTACTCTCGCTAGTTTTGAATTAAAATTAACTACTGAAGGATTGATAGTCCTAGAAAAAAAAATAGCCCCTGCAAACGAATTTACAGAGGCTATGGATAAATGGAACCCATCTTATGAAAACACTCCTGTCATAGAATCTATGATAAAGTATTCTGATGAAGTTTTTACTGTTATGCTACAAGACATACAGAAAATGACTTACTAGTTTACACCAAAAATTTTATAAAAAAATTAGTTGGATAATGGGTTGTTTCCTTTTAGTTTTATTTCTTCTATGAGCACATTTTGTAACTCATTTTCTTTTTTAACAATAGCTACATCTTTACTTAGCTGTTCAATATCTTCTTCTAATTCCCAACCATACTCTTCTAACATTTGAAGTTGCTCAAGAATAGGTTTTAAATTAGCGGGTTCTGGTAGCATAGCTATTTGTTCTCTAATTTTACCTATCTCTTTAAATACTAAAGTTAAATCAGTAGGTTTAATTTGCTCTTCTACTTTTGCAATTCTATCTATTAGGTCTACTTTATATTCGTTAGCATACAGTAAAGCACTATCTATTTTTAAATTAAGTTCTTTATCTTTTTCTTTTAGTGGGCTTAAATTAACCGCAGGTGTAGATTCTATTGCATCTAATCGTGAATTAAACTGGCCCCAAGTGTAAAAACCCCCACCTATTGCCCCAATAACGCCTAATAATGCGGCGTATGTACTTAGTTTATCCATTATTTTCATCGTCTTAGTGCCTCCAATTCAGCTAATAGTTTGTTTTTAACTGTTGTTATATTAATTAATTTAACTCTATTAATTTCAATAGGGTCATCTTCTTTGTAGGCATTTAAATTAGCACCTACATAAATATCTCCAGTATAAGGAGACAAATCAATTTGTAAAAATAAACCCATATTTGTATTTTCATACACTTCTTTTGCTGTATAAAATGCTACTTTTTTATACGCATCAAGGTCATTTCCTTTAAAAAATAAATCTTCTTTTGTTAAGTTTTGAGTATTTTCTTTTGTTACTTGTGCTATTTGTTTTGCTATAGCTTTTAAATTCTTTTTTAATTTACTTTCTACCTTTGCAACATCTGTAATAACCCCGTCTTCGGTGTCCACTTTTTCTCCGTCTTCCGGTTGTACACTGTCTTCTTCTCCACTATCTTCTGGCTGTACTTCGGATTCCTCAGTGCTTTCGCTACTGGGTTCGTCTTCTTTTGGATTTGATTCTTCGGTTGATTCATTACTTGCTACTTCTTTTTCTTCTTCTATTGGTTCTGCTTCAGTAGATTTAGGCTCTTCCATTGCCTCTTCTTTTTCTTCAATAACCTCTGGTACGCTTTCTTCGTTAGTTGCGACTTCTTCCATCGGTTCCTCAAACTCTTCAAAAGATTCCTCAGTAAG
>Ga0098043_1000751_pt1 | contig 11572 bp, 5 predicted proteins | sample 9B_taG_FD_92581 | JGI IMG/M metagenome (GOLD analysis project Ga0098043, IMG submission 92581) | Marine viral communities from the Subarctic Pacific Ocean - 9B_ETSP_OMZ_AT15188_CsCl metaG | ecosystem: Environmental > Aquatic > Marine > Oceanic | place: Subarctic Pacific Ocean | collected 2015-01-10 | reverse complement strand
TTTTCTGTCTGATGAGAATGTTATTCTAAGTCAGCCAAATGACTTTTTTAATTTCTTTGTAGTCTCTGCTTTTGTTCAGTCTGATGCTGATCCTATTGATTTATCGTGTGTAAGTTTGCGCCCAGTAAAACTAACAGCAGCTATTCCTGTTACTCAAGGTGTTGTTTTATTTAGTAGGCAGCAACAATTTATGCTGTTCTCAGATACAGGTGTTTTGACACCAGCACTTGCTGTTGTTAAATCAATCTCAAATTACGAGGTTGATGATGTTATCGCTCCTGTTGAGTTAGGAACTAGCATTATTCTAGTCAATAAAACAGTAGACTATTGTCGTACTATAAGTATGATTACTCAGGGTCAGAATGCTAGCCCTATCTTTGTCGATATTGGTAAATCAGTTACTCAGTATATTCCTAATACTGTTGACGCTATCTTCTCTAACTCACAAAACTCTTTAGTAGGGTTATACGATCAGTCTTCTAGTCGTGCCTATTTTTATCGTAGTTATGAAGAGGGTCAGAATATTATCATGCGTGGCTGGTATAGCTGGGAAATGCCTGGTGATGTTCAGTTTATGCAGACTGATAATGACGAAGTTTTTACTGTTACAAAGCAAGGTACGCAATTAACTCTTTTAACCTCACAGTTAAATACTATACCAACAAGTACTCAAGTTTCTTCAGGCAGTATTAAAGACTCAAATCCTTCGTTTGACTTTATTGCTGATCCAAAAGCCACTTCTAGTTATGCTTCTGGCAAACGCTTTGTAAATGGCGAAACACGTATTTATATTCCCTTTGAAATTATCTCTGGATTGACACCTATTGCAGTGCAGGATGCTGCTTCTGGTTCTACATTCTCCGGTTTCTTTCAAAACTGTACTACTGGTACTGATTCAGAGGGTGCTTATTTCGCCATTCCTGGTAAAGATATTTCTACTTTAGATTGGTTAGTTGGTTATAAATTAGAGTTCAAAGTAGATATGCCTTACCTTTTCCGACGCTCTGGTGAATTGGTCGATACCAGTGCTTATCTCACTATTAACCGTATTAAATTCTCACTTGGTTTGTCTGGTCAGTGTAATTTCAAGATTACTCCTCATAGACAACCGCAGTTTACGTTTGATGCCACTTCAATGATGAGTGGACAGTATGAGTTTGATAAAGTCCCTATTGAAGACCGTATCATTTTTACTGTACCAATCATGCAAAGAAATACAGGTTTTGAGCTTCAGGTATCAAGTGACAACCCTTATGTTGTGTCACTTACTTCTGCTATGTGGGAAGGAAAGTATTCTGACAAACACTATACTAGATTATAACTATGGCAAAAAAAGACAAACCAGAAACACGGTTTGAATCAATTGTATCTCAAACTAATCTTACTCCAACAAGGATTAACTACAAGAGCGGTGTAAAAAATGTAAATGATAATCAGAAAAAGTTTGCAGATGCCCAGAATGCACTGAATTTTGAATTTGCATTAGACGAAGGCGCACGTGAGTTTGAAACTGCTACTCAAACTCGTGCTATTCAAGTATCTCAGGCTAGGCAAGGTTTTATTGATATGATGAAACAACGCGACATTCAAATGAATGCTGCGTTGGAAGCTTTCAAAGGCAGCCAGGAAATGGTTGCAAATCAGCTTGCCTTTAACCAACAGGGAGCTGATCGCGCACTTAGAGATGCTGATACTGTTTTAGCTGACCGGGTCGCTCAAGCTGAGTTTCAATCACGTGAGATTGATTTCCGTGAGCAAGAGCAGGGTATGGACACTGCTGCACAACTTGCTGAACTTGATGTCAATGAATTTCAGACTGAACAGCAATTCAGGTTGACTCAAGCTGAAGCACAGCGTCAACGCAATATATCTGATCTTGCTACTAATCTAACCTTTGAAAGGCAAAACTCAGAAGCTTTATTTGAACTGCGTACACGTCAATCTGAAACAGCATTTCAAGAACAACAGGTACAAATTCAGTCAATTCTTAGCAAAGGTCAGGCTAGATCCTTAGGTCGTGTAGGTGTAAGTTCTGATCGTACTGGTCAGACAATCATGGCTTTGGCTGGTATCAATACTACAAAGTTAAATAGAGATCTTTTACGGTTTGAAACTGAGGAATCTGCACAAGCCAAATTCCGAGAACGTACTAAAGACATCGGACTACAGGAGTCTGCAGATCGTCAAAAATCTGCTGTTGACAGTGCTACAGCACAAAGAAATATTAGTAATGCTAAAACTAATATTGCACGTTCACGTGCTCAAGAGATGCAGATTATTTCTAATAATCGGTTGTCAATGAGTCGTGAAGAACTAGGTGAAACTTTGTTGAGTGCATTAAATGGATATGAGCAAACTAAAGAACAAATCTTTCTTGACAAGTTTCAAGCTGATGCACAAGCATATGGTCAACTAATGACAGAGCCACAGTTTGTGGATCCACCAAAGGAACCTTTTAAGATTCCAAAGATTGATTATATTCCACCACCGCTTCCTCTTGAAGTACCTAAAGGTCCAAACGTATATCAACCACCACAAAAGAAAACAAGCATCTTTGGCAAGATTCTTCAAATTGGTGGAATGGTTGCCAGTTTAGCTTCTATTCCATTGACTGCAGGTGCATCGGCGCCTTTATCCGCTGCTCAAGGCACCATGCTTGCAAGTGCTGGCACAAGTCTGCAAACTCTAGGTGGCGCCGGTTGGTTCTAATTATTTAATTACTAATGGCACAATTTTATACTAAAGAGCGATCCGTAAGTGGCGCATCACCAAAAATATTTGATGACACTCAGCGTGTTATCAAAGAAAGTGAAGAACTAATTGAGCGAATGCGTGCTGTTAGTGCTTATGAAGAACAGCAGCAAGCAGCGTTAGTTAACAATCTACGTGCTCAACGACAACGTGATAAAGAGTTAAATACTCGTAACCACAAAATGCTCATGGATAACATGAGGCAGGTTGCTGAAGTCACAATTGATTCAGAAATTGAAAAAGCTAGGCAAGACGATTTAAAGGCGAAGGAACGTGCAGAGCAAGAGCAACGCACTATGCAGGCTCTATCTTCCCTCTCAAAATCTGCAGGACAGTTTGCAGGTGCGGCTATCGAAGATGCAGAGCAAAAGGCACAGGCACGTCTAGCTGAGATTACTGAAGATAAAGAGTTAATCGCACCTGCCCTTTTTGATACAAGGGGGATAGGTACGAATGCACAACTAAACGAAGAAGAAAATAATTTTTATGCTCGATCTGCTGGTGCTAAACTTGCAAAGATATTGGGTGAAGAGAGAGGTACTTGGTCTAAAATTTGGTTAAGTGAAGATAGAATATCGCGCCTGGCTCACCAACATGCAACTAAAAATCTTGCAGACAAAATTGAAAACGGTGGTTTTTTAGAAGATGTATGGCGAAATACAGAGGGCAGCCTTACTTATACTAATCCTTATACAGGTGAACAAGTAACTCGTACGCATCAGGATATTATAAAAAACAGCTTTCGTTCGTCTGAAGAGTTGAACCGGGCTTACACAGCACAAGCCAAGAAAATGCTGGATCAAATCAAAGGTTCAACAAAAGGCACTGGACTTCATTTAGAAGCCAATACAAAAGTTCGTAATTATATTAACTCTCGTGCTCATGCATTTAGCTCACAAATAACCAGGAATTTAGAGCGTAAGCAGGAGGCTGCAGCATTAGAAGAAATAATGTCGGCTGATACACCTAAAGATCGTGCTGAACTTGCTGCTAAGTTTATTGACACTGCTATCACCCATCCTCTTAAAGATAGAGCTACCGCTCAAAACCAAGTTTTAACTCAGGTTTTGGCTAACGATAAAAATCCTCTTGCTTTTGCTGACGCTTTTGATAAAACACCGGCTCCACATTTAGGTAAAGGTAAGACCATGAAAGGGTCTCCTATAGCTGAATTGATCAGAAAAGATGCCGAATTGTTGCAAATTGCTAAAGACAAAGAATTACTTGCAACTAGAGTTGAGAAAGGTACTCGTGCCGCTAAGCTTGTTGCAGAAGCAGCTAGAAGTGATAACGGCTTTATTGATCTACAAGAAAAAGAAAATGCTTATAGAAGCAATGAAGATAAATATTTTCATGGCGCCATTTCCTATGAACAGTTTAAAGCCTTTAATGATGAACTGGATAAAAATTATAAGGATAGTAACGAATCAAAAGCCGTCGTAACTAAACTTCAACTTTTACAACAACAACAAGATCCTTCTTTAATAGCTGAGGCTAGGCAAGCATTTGCCTCTGGTCATATCAATGCAGAAACAAAAGATGAATTTGTCTCTTTTGGTGAAGAGTTAGCAGAAGTAAAATTACCTAATGGTCTGCAGTATTCTCAAAAAAGTATTCATGCTCAAGCTTTACACATTGCCAGCGATAAAGTCACACGTTTTGACGTAAGTGGTCAAGCTAAAAACTTTACTGCTAGGGCTGCTGCTGATATTGCAGCCGATATGTACCTTCAAAAGTATGAGAAATATCTTGATGAACTAACACCTGGCGCTGCTGCAAAACAAGCTTGGGCTGATGTTCAAGCTGCAATGCTCGATGAAACAGGTGTGTTTTTTGTTGATCGTACAGATTCGCAGCGTGGAAATGTCTATTCACGACTTTCTACTGGCACTCATACAGGTGCAATGGAAGGCACTGCTGCTCCACTTATGTCTGCTTCAGAGTTCGGGCAGTCATTACGTGGTAACGGTTTATCTCAGCTTGATGCTGACGTTTCTATGGATATTGACCGCAACCTTGCTGTTTATGCAGCTCGAAGTAATTCTGGTCTACGTCCTAAATTTACACAGTATGACCAGGAAGCTGCAGATGCAGCCGGTATTAGCGCTACCGAAATGTTTAACCGTCGTTTCAAAGCTCTGGGTATAGATGCTGAAATTAAAGAAGATCCTATAGATATTTTACGCAAACAAAATGCCTCCAATCCTGAGCTTATGCGTGTTCTTAATAGCCCTAAGACATGGAATAAGGAAAGCAGTGTTGTTGATAGAACTCCAAATGTATATCCACGTTATATGGGTACTGGCTCACTAAGTTATCAAAATGCTAGAAGTATTGCTGATAAGTTAAATAATCCTAACCCTGAAGCTATTGCTGCTGCTTGGTATCTAAAAACTAATGGCGGTAACATTTCATCTGATTTGTCACCTATGCAGCAAATTCAACAAGTTATTGAGGAAAATCCTGGATTTAATATGTATTTTAATTACGCAGAATTAGCTAATGCTAATCCAGCTTTAGTTACGGTCATGCAGCAATACGGTGATTCTCATAATTTTATTTCTGGCACTAGCAAAACCATTGCCAGACTTTCTAATTCTATGGGTCCGCAAGATATGCAAACTGGATTTAAATATATGCAACATCAATTAGGCTTTACTCGTCAAGGTGCTGCTTATCTTGTCGGGAATATTCAACAAGAGTCTAGTTGGAATGGTACAAGATCATGGGGAGAAGTTTTAAATGACGGCTCACAAAAAAATTCTGGTTTAGTTAGTTGGGCTGAATTTAAAGGTAATCGTCGCCGTGTAAAACAGATAGAAGATTATCTTGGTAAACCTATTGAAAAAGCTTCACATACAGAGCAATTGAACGCTATTAAATGGGAACTTGAAACTTATTATCCAAATGAATATAAAGTTTTTACTGACCCAAACGCTTCTGACCAGCAACTTAAATCTGCTAGTGAGAAATATTTACGATATGCTCATGAAGGAGATAGATTTGAGTTTGCTAAACAATTATTAAATCAATGAATGAAATTGACGACATCAATTCATTTGTATCGTTGAAAGAGGACATGGAATCTCAGTCTAAGGATTGGGATTCTTCTCTTCCGGTCAAATTGAAAAAAGGTTCTCGCGTTATTGCTAAATACCGAGGACAATCCATTGTTCAACTGCCAGACGGCAGCATCTATAAAGTCTAAGGATTTATTTAAATGGATAGTTATAACCCTTCTGGTTTATCACCAGAGGAACTAGAACGTCTTAATCAGACTGAAATACCTAGATATACTGGTGACCCAGACGATCCGGCCACGCCTGATACAACACCACAACAAACACGAGCAGCTAAAAGAGAGGCTGAAAAAAATCCCCCGAAAAAATCAGAGGATATTGCTACTGACATAGTCAAGGAAGTAGAGCAACGCGAACGGGCTAATAAAAGATTTGATTACAGCACACAGTCTGGACGTTATTCACCTGGCACTGAGGCTGATTTCAAGGCAATGGAGGTTGTAGGACCTGCAGTTGCAAGTCCTGTATTAGCTCCAATTGACCTTGCTATGGACGTTGTTGGTCTTGCAGGAGGGCAAGCTATCGATGATGCATGGGATGAAAAGACAAAATTTTCTACTCCTTTGGCACAAGCAACCCGTGACATTACAGGTCTAATTGTTCCTACTATTGCTGGTAGTGCACTTGCAGCACCTGTTGTTGGTAGTGCTGTATTCCGTGCAACTGGTGGTAGCGGCATTGCTAGAGGACTATCCAAAGTTTTTACAAGTGCAGCTATTGACGCGACTGTCACTGGTGTAAGTGATTATTCAGAACGTGACGAAGGTATTGCGACTGGTTTAGATCAGTTACTTGACAATATGGGCAACCCATTAGGAATGAATATTCCTGATGCTTGGCAAGTCATGGATGGTGACTCACCACCAGCCCGTCGTTTTAAATTGATGATGGAAGCAGGTATCTTTTCACTTGCTGGTGATGGACTGGGTTACCTCTTGTCACGAGGTAAAGGTCCTATGGAATGGATGATTCCTAAGGAAGAAAAAGCAACTAACTACAAAATTAGTGCAGCTATTGAGAATCCTGATCCTTACAGTGTAAAGCGTACTCATGAAATCGATGATGAAATTCTTGAAGCAAATCAAGCTCGTCTTGGAAAATTCCTAACTAACGACGAGGCAGATGCTGTTGTTGCAAAACTAGAATTAGAAAAGTCAGAGATTATTGATGAGGTAGCAAGTACTGGTAACTCACGTGTTACTCAGGATCCTTTGGATAGTTACGTTCAAAAACAAGATGCCTCGCGTGATTGGCAAACTGATGAAATCGGTAGCCGAAAACTATTAGCAGATCCTCAATACACCAAATATGACCCTGACATTCAATCAGAGTTAGCTGATCCTAGTCAGACAGTTCGATTTAGTTCACCACCTGGTGCTGTAGCTCGTAATGCCGCTGACATAGCGACTATGGAGATGATGCCCCAGAAAGGTGTTCCTAGTCCTGTTGTCACTGATCCAATGCTGCAAGACGGTATAGGTGTCAGTGGAAGCAGCAGAGACGTGATTGTGAGTATTGCAGAGGACAAATCGCAAGCAGGTGTCTATGACGCTGCATGGGGTGGCATGAAGATTTCATATAAAGAGATTGAAGATAGTGGTTGGCGTACCATGCGCGACATTCTCGAAGCAGAGGACATTGATCAACTACGAAATCTTTTTCTTGATAAACGTGATATTAGAACCCTTTCTGAGGGTGTAACTGCTAATCCTATTAGTGACCCCACTGCATCACAGGTTGGACCTGCTTTGCAGGCTTTGACTTCTATGTATCTAGACGGAGACGTTGCTAAAACGTCTGCACGTGTCATGAAGACTACTGGTCTTGAGATTGAAGCTATTTCAGAGTCGCTATACAAGTTTAAAGGTGCTGTTGATCCTGATCGAGCAACTCAGATTATTACAGACAAGATGTCATTCCTGTTTGAAGAGTATGGTCTGAACAAATCCTTGGCTGGATGGTCACTTGCCAATAAAAAATGGTGGAAAAATTTAGGCACAAAAAAAACTCCACAGCAGGTTGCTGAAGAAATCCAAGAACTGGTTACAAAAAACAGGGAAAATGCCATAAATATGCACCAGCGTATGAAGGCGTTAATGGAGAAAAATCCTCAAGCTGCACACACGCTTGCCATGGCATATGACGTTACAAATGGCGAAGTAGACACACTTGTCAAGATGACAAAGTGGGCACGTAAGCAGATGAACCCTGGATCCTTACTATATAACGCAGATGGTCAACTTAATTTATTTGCTAAGGGTCTTAAACAGATTCGATATAACAATGTTCTAAGTGGTCTGTCAGCTATGACAGCAGCAGTAGGTAACGGAGCTGCACTATTACTTAAACCACTTGAATACATGGCAGGTGCTGGTTTACTTGCACTAAGCGGTGATACCCACAGGCTACGTGCTGGTTTATATGCCTTCAATGCTTTTGATGCTCAAGGTCCAGCTTTAAAAGATGCTTTTGAGATGTTTAAACGAGCAAGCAGTGATCCTCAGTCTGTTATGGCTCGTATCCGTAAGGATTATCAGTTTTCTGATGATGCCAGATGGGAAGTGCTAGAAAAAATAGAAGACCTTGCTGTTCAGGAAGGTAAAACTGGTGATGCATTTATGATTCGTTGGATGCGATGGAACCGTGATATTGGTCATAATCCTGTCATGCGGTGGGGTACAAATGCCATGCTTGCAATTGATACCTATACCAATACTTTACTTGCTACTGCTAACAGTAAATTCCGTGCTTACGATGAGATATTGACAGGTGGTGGCAACCTTTCTAAAGGTAGCCTCAAAGCTGCTGCTAAAAAACACTATAACAATATCTTTGATGATGGAGGCATGATTAAAGATACCTGGCTTAAGCATACGTCAGGTGATGTAGCTTTGAATGCTGATTCTAGTATTGCTGATTCAATTACAGATCTAACTAACCGCGTTCCTGCATTAACTCCTTTTCTTATGTTCCCCCGAACTGGTGTGAACTGGGTACGCAAGTCGCTTACTTATATGCCTGTTGCTAATCTAATTGATGGTAGAACACGTAAGCTGCTTTTAGCTGGTGATAATCAGGAAAAAATTGTTGAGGCTCTCATGGAGCACGGGATTGATGCTAGTAAAGAGCCTCAATTCATGATGATCTATAAGAACCTTAAAGCAGAGCAGATGGGTCGCATTGCGATGGGATCTGGGTTAGCACTTGGACTGGGTCAATATGCACTTGCAGGAAATATTCGTGGCAATCTTCCACCAGGTAAACAAGATCAACGTTTCTGGAGGCAGAACGAAATTCAGCCAAAGATGATCAAACTTATGGGCAATTGGGTTTCATATGAAGGCATCCTTCCATTTGATCCTGTACTTTCTATTATCGGTGATATGGCTTATCACGCTAATAGTATTAGCCCTAAAGTTATAGAAGACACAATTGGTCAAATTACTTGGACGTTTGCTCAAAGTTTTACTGGCAATACACCTCTTGGTGGTTTGGAATCATTAGTACAGCTAGCAGGTGGTGACCGTGGTGCAGCTATGCAGCGGTTTATAGCCAATGAAGCGAGATCTATGGTTCCCTTGTCTGGTGGTTTGGGTGTTACTGCAAATGCGATTAGTTCAACTCAAAAAGACATTTATAACGACTGGCGTACTTACCTGATGAATAGGCTTCCTGGTGTCAACACTATGTTGCCTGAGCAAATTGATGTATGGACTGGTAATGCAATACGCGAATTTGAACCTATGCTTCGTATTATCAATGCTTTAAGTCCTATTAAGGTAAGCACCGCTACTGAAGAGTGGCGCCAATGGCTTCTGAGTACTGGATTTAACGGGACATCTATGCTCCGTAAAGATTCTAGCGGTGAGTATGAATTTACTCCTGAAGAAAGAGAAGTAATTATGGGATATGTTGGTAAGCAAGAGCTTTGGAGGGAGATTGAAAAGATTTCTAAGCGTGATGATTACAATCAGTTCTTAGATGATTTACGAAATCACCGTAAGTCTGGAAAAGACAGCCGTGATGTAGATCTACCTGAACAAACCGGACCTGTATATACACATATTCGTAAAATTCTTAGACAAGGATTGGAAAGAGCCGAACAACAGGCACTTCGTGATGAAGTATTCCCAATCGACACCGTTCTCGGTGCCAAACTTGCTAAAAAATATCTCAAGTACGGCAATGTTCAACAAGCCATCCAAGCCCAACAAGACACTCTTAATCTACAATAATGGCACAATACGCACCATTTACCGCCACAGGTGATGGGTCTACGACAACATTCACTATTGGCTTTGAATATATCGATACGTCTGACGTAAAAGCACGTGTCAATGATGTTGCTACTACAGCATTTTCTGTTTCTGGTAGCAGCGTTACCTTTACTACTGCTCCGCCTAGTGGTCAATCGGTAAAAATCTTCCGGGATACGGATAACACAAATATTCAGGCTAATTTTCAGTCTGGTAGTGCACTCCGAGCAATTGATTTTAACGACAACTTTACTCAACTCTTGTTTGTAACGCAAGAGTCCACTGACGTTGCTGACACTGCTACAACTGATGCTGCAAATTCCGTTACAGCATCAAACAATGCTGTTGCTACTGCAAATGCTGCAAGTGCTAGCGCAACATCAGCAGTTAATACGGCAAATACAGCGTCTACCAACGCTACCAACGCTGTAAATACTGCGAATACGGCATCTACTAATGCCACAAACAGTGTTGCTACAGCAAACTCTGCGGCATCTGACGCGGCTACAGCTATCTCCACGGCTAATACCGCCTTATCAACGGCAAACACAGCTTCTACAACTGCTACTACAGCTTCTACAAGCGCCTCTAACGCTGTATCTACAGCAAACACGGCATCTACTAATGCTTCCAATGCGGTAACCACTGCAAACTCTGCCTCTGCTACGGCTACAGCAGCTCAGAACGCAGTCGCAGCAGTGTTGGTCTATGACCCAATAGCCAATGTTTCGTCCATTCCTGGCTCACCTACTGACGGGGACAGGATTGAAATTGCTGATTCGACTGGTATTCAATCATTCAGCCCTCTTGCTGGCTTGCCTAGTGGTTTTACTGGTAACAGTCAACTTTCTGTACGCCTTAACTACACCAGTAGTGGCAGTACATGGAACTGGACTGATTATTCAGCACAGGATCCCGATGCAAGGTACTACTTAAAGTCCAGTGGCACTACAAACGCTACTAATATTGCCACCAACGCCACTAATATCGCCACAAAAATGCCTTTGGCAGGCGGTACATTCACAGGTGCTGTTAACTTTGACGATAATGTTGTTATTAAGGGTGATTCTACCAATGGTAGTGGCAAACTAACCCTTAATTGTGAAGTTAATACGCATGGTGTTCACATTAAAGGACCACCGCACAGTGCTGGTGCTTCTTATACCTTAACTTTACCTAATAACACTGGAACCAACGGCCAAGCTTTGCTTACTAATGGCTCTGGTGCGCTGTCCTGGGGCACTGTAACCACTGATTTGTCAGGTGTACTGGCACTAACTGGTGGCACCATGACAGGTGCTCTGACGCTATCTGGAGCACCCACAGCAAACTTACATGCTTCAACTAAGCAATACGTTGATGCAAACAAAGTAATCGCTATTGATGCAGGAAACTTTGATAACGGCTCATCTACTATCTCTTCTACTTTGACTATTGACGGAGGATCATTCTAATGCCAACACCATCATCTCGTACTCCCGTGCG
>Ga0098043_1000750_pt1 | contig 11575 bp, 11 predicted proteins | sample 9B_taG_FD_92581 | JGI IMG/M metagenome (GOLD analysis project Ga0098043, IMG submission 92581) | Marine viral communities from the Subarctic Pacific Ocean - 9B_ETSP_OMZ_AT15188_CsCl metaG | ecosystem: Environmental > Aquatic > Marine > Oceanic | place: Subarctic Pacific Ocean | collected 2015-01-10 | reverse complement strand
TCTAATACAGTAATGTCTTCTATACTTGGTTTTGGTGATACATTCCATTGTGATTTCATCATATCTACAACAGCAGTAATAGCATCTTTGGCCATTAATACTCACTCCACAATTGCTTCAATAGGTCTTGAATTTTAGACCTATGGGGGTTACTATCTATTTGCGCATCTACTACGGCCTCGATTTCATCTTCACTCATTTCAATGTCGTCCAATTCAGCCATCAGTTTCTCGCGCTCAACCGTTTGTTGACGCCAATCTTTTTCATCGGCTATGATAGTAGATAATTTAGTTTCAACAGTTTTAACAATGGCTAATTGCCTTGACAGTATACTCTCCCAAGAAAGCAAATTAACCACCCATCCCCGCTACTATTATTGATTCTTGATATGGAATTAACATTCGCTTTATTTCTTCATCTAATTTTTGAATTTTGGCATTCAAGTCAATGTTGTTTGTCCCTTCAGGGAATAAGACTGTGTAATCATCACTCATTAGTATGTCCATGGCTACTAACTTAGTACAAGCGTCCTCAATAGTTTTTTCAACATATCTCTCCCCAAAGATATAGCATATCTTAAGGCTGTGATTTTCAAAGAACGGGTATTGGTTATTGAACATGATAGCACCGTTGTCTTCCATTGACCACCAGTCCTTCTGCCTCTTTTCCTCAACAGCATCGGTATCAAGTCTCTTTTGGGTAACGCGAGAGATATTTACCGTGGCAGTGGCTCCCGAGCCGCCCCCGCCGGAAAATGTAACCGCATCGGTATTCAAATAACCGCTGCCCGGATTTGAAATGGCAATACCAACGACTTTGTTATTATGGACCACAGCAGTCCCAGCAAACGCACTACCCGTGCTGCTGGTGACTGTAACGGTTGGAGGTGATGTGTAATTGGCACCCCCGTTTGTAATTGAGAATTTAGCAATAGAGCCTTTTGCAGCATAGGCAGCGAAAGTGGTTGTTACATCTGTAACTAAAGTGAAATCCTCATTATCGGTGTATCTTCTAACAAAACCAACATGGTTGTATGGCGTAATGCCGTCCCCTGCAACGCTTTCTATGAATATTAATGACTCCCCTTTGACAAATTCGGATGGGTCATCTAATACAAGAGTTGAACCCGCAAAACTTGTAATTGCTGAGTTAGACCCTTTTCCTAAAGTTGTAGACATTCCATATGTAAAAGCAAGAGTAGCACTATCGCCCTCATCTGTAGAACGCATACTACTGAGCAATATCTTGCCGTCTCCTTCATCACTATTGGCTGTTGCAAGAAATTCATGGTTTACATTCAACGGTCTTGCATTGCCTTCAGAATCGACCCCATCAGTTAAAGAGCCTAATTGAATTGAATCTTTACCTTCAGCGTTGATCAATTTAGCGATGTCCAGTGCTACACTTTTTTGTCCAAAGTCTGAATTCCACCTGCCTGCATTGGCGTTATTCGAGGCCCCCGTTAGTGTAGCAAAGGACCCTGAATTTGGTGGGGAGAGATAAAGATTAGATTCTTCAGTTAGTTTCTTGGTAAGGGTGCTAATATTAGGTTGCACCTGAATACATATCCTACTCGATGCTAACTCTCTATAATAATCCCCTTGCCATACTGCTAATCTTAATATTCTTTGAACAGCCCTATTCTTGAGATAAACGGCACCAACATAATCTGTATAGTATCTCCTTCTATACGGTTTAAATGTAGTAAAGTTTTGATATTCATCACTGATAAGTCTCGGCCTCCATGCCATCCTTGTAATGCTGTCAATGTAATCCTGCCTTATCTTAATCAGGTTTTCTACATGCTCTTTGTTTATCCCACGCTCTTTACTATGAGATATTGCACTCGTTGATTGTATGACTGCGTTGTTGGCGGTTGTATAGGCTGTAGAGCCATCCAATGCTATGAGATTGACTTTACCGCCCGAGCCTGCCGATTGAATGGCATGTACCTTAAGCGTAGAACCCATTGCGTCAGCATCATCGTATATTGTAATGTCATCATCTTTGTTATAGCCCCAGCGTCTATAATCCGCCCCACTTATTGGGACTTTAATGAATGTCTTTGAAGCGTCTGCACCTGCAAAGCCAAGTGCACTTCCTAACGCAGTGGAGGTATTATCTGATAATGAAACAGGGTCAGGCAGTGGTAACTGTAAGAAATCTTCAACCTTAGATACCGAGGTATAGACTAACTCGTCAGGATAGAGTGGTCTGTTCGGTAAATGACCGGGGTGAAAATCTCTTGGCATACATTACACCTCCCCCGATTATCGCATTCTTCGAGGGACTCTCATTTTGTTGTCTTTACTTCGAGGCTTTCTTATTTGCCTCATTGCGTTAATCCTTCTTGAGCAAGCCACAGGGGGTTCTCCTGCCGCACAGTCCATAGGACCGTCTCCCGGTCCAGCACCACATATTGGGCAAGGCATTGCCTTCGCAAGTAACATTTTTGCAATTTCTTTTTGTTTTTCCGAGCATGATGGACAACCTCCGCTATCGGAATTACAGTCGCTACAAGTTACATTTTTTTGTTCGGATTTCTTAGTGTCGCTACCCTTTGGAACAACGCCTCTACCTATTAGAACATCTTTCATTGTAACTTTACCGTCACCTGAAAGGTCGGGCATACTACCTCCTTTCTTCTTCTTCTTCTTCTTCTTGCCTTCTTTATCCATCTCTAATATATTGACGGCATCAGGGGATGAGTCTCTAATCTGTTTAGGGGGTTTATCGTCGGCTTTTTTTACTTCTTTTCCGCACTCTCTATTACACTGAGACTTTTGTTTCTCGGTGCATTCGGAATATTTACACCCAAAATGCTTTTGACAGTATTTGTCCTTTTCTTTCATATCTGCTTTCAATATATCATACCACAATTTTGTGGGGTCGTTTGTTCTTGGATTCATAATATCACCCTATTATTTATGCCACCTGTCTTGCTTTCTTAGAGTGGTGGCTCCCTAAGTTATAATCCATTGGCCCTCCACAAGTAGCGCATTGTGGCGTCCAGCAAAAATGCAACATTCCACAATCTAGGCATCTTGTTCCTGAACCAATGTTTTGAATATCCATTCTACTATTTCCTTTAATTTTCATACGAATATCGGTTGAGTTTTGGTCCATCCATGCTTTACTGAATGGTGCTATTGACTCATGAACCGATGAATTGTGCGTATTTGCAATCTCTAACATACGAGATTTACGGCGTTTCTCAATTTCAAACGCTTCATCCAAATTAACGGTGTCAAGAGACAATTTAGCCAAGGAGGCTCCCTCCTCACGCTCGGGTGCCTGTTATTAATGCTCTAACTGTCAAAGTTGACAAGTCTTGTGCGGAAGGCAGTACAAGGCTCACGGTTGATCCATCGTCTTGCCCAAGTGCAACTAGATTTTTAGTTGATATGTCATAAGAAAACACATATCCACTCTCAGGGTTTAATTGAACATTTTCTACTGTTTTTAACCCTAAAGTTGCACCGAAGTCTACTGTCTCCCCTGCATTTGAATGGGTTGCTGATAATCCTGTTATGTCTACTACGAATGTAAGTCTTGTTCCACTGACATTTGTTCTACCGATTTGCGTTACTGTTGGCATAATACTCACATCCTGTGTGTGTGTTTTTCTTTATCAATGTTATGCTCATGTATAGAGGATGGTCACTCGATATTTAGTTTCAGTATGGAATGTTACCCCACCCGGATTGAGCAGACTAAGAGTGAATGTAACTTTACCCGCTACTAATCCAGTCCATGGTTGTGTTGTTAATGTTGAAGCAACAGCACTGCCACTGTTAGCAGTAGTTACAGCCGGACCTGCCATTGAAGGTAATGCTGGCGTGGAATGCCCACTGTGCATAGGATAAGCGTCAAGCAATTGCTGTGCGCTATCCGAGCCTTCTTTAGTTTGAAGCATATAGGTTCTTTTATTGATTATACCTGAGTTTGCTGTTGGTTTATTTGTAAAGTCAAGACCCGTAACAGGCGAGCACAAATACATAGGACTGCCATCAAGAGATGTATAGTCGCCATTGGTTATTGAAAAGGTCCCCATGACCGTTTGTGAATCAGTATTTGCAGTTAACTTGCCATCTGTGCAATCAATGTATATTGTCTGTATTTGACCGTTTATGTGTTGTGTCAGGCTGGCTGTGTCGGTGCCGCCTAATCCGTTTTCACCTTCAAAATCAAGCACTAATTTATTCACTCTTGTCCTCGAAGCATAACGGGCTGCGCCATCATCAATACTGTGAGAGGATATACGAACCATTACTCATCAGCCCCTGCATTAAATGCAAGAGCCTTTTCTGTCAATGTAGACTTCGTATCTTTAGTAGAGGTTTTAATGCCTTTACTTTTACACCATGCCATCATTTCTGCTCTTGACATACTTTGATCGAATTCAGGAGTAGACTCGTTAACCGCTGCCAGCATTGCTTCAGACTTTTCTGTTTCAGTCTTAGCAACAGGTTTTGCTACTACGCTCTTTTCTTCAGTTACTACTGAAAGCATTGCCTCACTCTTTTCGTTGTCGTTGATAATTTTCCATGCGGTTCCACCATTGGCAATCAACGGTTCAATACGGTCTCGGATATAACCCTCAGGGATATCATCCCTGATTTGTCCTCTCGAAAACCAATATTCACCTGTGTCGCCCCAAGCGTTAAGTCTAATCTTAACCACTTGTCGGGAACCTACATATTGTAGTTTAAGAGCCACTGGCTCACCTCACAAATATAAGAATGCAATTCTGTGTGTTTGGTTAGCACCGGAGGTTGCGTGTGTTGTGAAAGAAATCTTCGAGTCACTGTGTCCGACATTGGTTGGTTGCTTAGTAATGGTTTCTACATTTGATATTGCTAAGACTGCTACAACGGTTTGGATTGCACCTTTGATTCCCGGGATTTCACTGGTCTTGACTGCAATGGTGCTGGCAGTGTTTTGTGCTGCTGCCTCTACATCGATAATCATGAGTGATACGCCTTTGTCTGCTTGCTTGTTCGCTTGAACTCCAGCGATGCTGCGTCCAGTGATACCACTTAACCAATTTGTTGAAGAGTCCAATGAACCCATCCACATATTTTCGTCTAAAATTACTGTTCCTACTGTATCTACTATATTGTCTACTGTTGCCATAATATTCACCTATTTTCTTTTTACTCCTAATTATCCTCAGGCACTGATGTCTCTAATCTTTCCGTGTGCTGCGAAGAACATTTGCCATAGGTTGCCCATTGTGTGGAACATTCCCATTTGACCGAGCCTGTTGATACCGAATGGGTCTCCAGTCTCAATACCACTCTCATGGTACAATGTTGGTTTAGCGGTGCAGAAATATGTGTAGTCAGTGTCTAAGAAATACATTCTGCTGATACCTGCTCCATCTTCGTCATAAACATCCTTAGATGGGATAATTGGAACGCCATTGTAAGTTGCTACGATGAAACCTGCTTCCATACCCGGAACACCTTTTACACCGTTAACACCCGGTACAACCTTCTTCATTTCAGTGAATCTTTGTTGTGGCTGTAACAATTGTTGCATCTTTTCAAGAGTATCGTAACCAGTTAGGATAACCTTTGGTTGACCTCCTCTTTCCCAAATACTTCTGAACATACTATCCATGGTGTTTAGGGTTAAGGCTCTTTCAGCAGATGCTGCTCCAGCGTCGACATTTGCATCATACCAATTTAACTTGCTTACAGGTGCTGTGTTAGGTCTTGCGAGGTTGTAAGTAGCGTGGTCTCCGATTGCAACATCGGTAAATCCTGAATTTTCAACAAATGGTGATGATGTGATTCTGTCAATAGACTCGAAATCATTCAATGTTGTGCTTCTAAGGCTAATGTCTTTCAATAGCATTTTGTTGATTGTCTCAGCGTGATGCTTTGCCATTTCCATTTTCATGACTGCTCTTGCATCGCCAAGTCCGTCATCTTTGTCAGCAAGGAACATTGCGGTCTCAGTTAGATCGAATGTATGTGCAACAGTACGAGGCTTATCGTTAATGTGCTCGAATGTCGGCTTGCTTGTGTCAGGCAATGTTGCGTTCTCAGGGAGTCCGCCACCTTTGCTTGAATCAGGCTTATCGGTAACTACTCTCCAACCACTCTTTTCCCATGGTTTCTTTGGTAGTATAGAAAAGGCGTTAAATTCTTGGTTCAATTGTGACCATACCTTTCTACCGAAAATTGCGTTGTATGTTCCTGAGGTGGTGGACATTAGTGGTGAATCTGCCTTCAAAAGGTCTGTTCCACTGTATGCCCACGCATTTTGTCCTGCTCCTGCGCCGTAATATAGGCGTTCCATATCTTCAATTGTTCTTAAATATCCTCTACTTCCACTCATTTATTCACTTCCATGTTATATTTTGTAAGGAGAATTACTCTCCTCTTAGTGCTCTCCTTCCAAGGTCTTCGGCCATCTTCCAACCATCAAGTCCGTTGCCCATTGCGTTAAATTCGTCATGGGTCGGTACTCTCACTGATGTAGTGGATGGAGTAGGTGTGGCAGACTTTTGCAAGTCGCTGTTTTCAAGAGATAGAGATTCTATCTGCTTTCTTAATTGAGCAATTTGTCCGCCGTAATCGTTTTCTTTCTGCAATGCCAATGCGTTTGCAGTTTCTGTATCATATCTTTCAGCCCATTCTTTTTGAACCAAAGACTTGACCGCTTCTTCATCTCTAATATTTGCATATGCACGGTAGCCTCTTTCAAGTGAGGAAGGTGTTAGGTTTAATCCGCCTTTGATCACATTTTGATTACCAGCCGCTGCATTCATTTGCATTGAACCCGGTTGCTTGATTACATAACTGTTACCGGATGCTGCTGGTAGAGCAGGGTATGTTGGTTCTGACGCATCTTCGCCGGAGCCAACTTCGTCTCCTTGTCCACGGTGAGAGTAGCCGCCACTGCCTTCTTGCAGATATGCTTTTTCAAGTCCAAAGTGAGACCTTAGACCATCCAAGTCGACGCCTGATTCGTGAGCGAATTTTTCCAAGGTGTCAATGTAAGCCAAAGCATCTTCTTGGGATTTCTTTGCTTCCGTTGGGTCCTCTTCATCTTCTTTAGGCATACCTTTTTCCTCTTTATAGGATTTAGGCATTCCTTTATCTTCTGCTTTTGCGACATCATTTTCATCAATGTGCTTCAAAACTCTACTTAGGCCGTCTCTAATTTCTTCTAACGCTTCGTTACTCATGTTACTACTTCCAGTTTCATTATCCATCTTTAAGATTGTATATCGGGCCTCAGGATTAATGCCCTTTTTGCACAAGGTAATTTCGTGCAATTCCAAATCAGTGATTTCTCTATGAGACCCATGTTCGGGGGTAGTTTTACTAACCCTAAACAGTGCCTGACCACCGATTGAAAACGCTCTTAACTCACCATTGCGAACCTGCTTTTGCACTTCCCGTGCTTTTTGTATGTCGTCACGAATTCTGCATACTACAAACAATCCGTGCTCATCTACTTCGGATTTCCATATTCGGCCTTCCGAGTCTGTATAGTCTGAGACTACCTCTCCAACTTGAATTCCACTATGTGCTAATTGCACATTTCTAAAGGCTTTATTGTCCATGAATTTCTCAAAGGCCTTAGTTAATGCGGATGATGGGATTCGGTCTCCTTGCTTGTCAACCATATCCACGCTTGCATATCCAGCAATGAATAGGTCTTGACCGTCTGCTGCCTTCAATAAGAAGTCGCTGCCAATAGCGGAGAACCCGGAGGTTCTAACACCGTTTCTTGACATTGCACTGGTCGCCATCAAACTTTGCAAAATGTGTCTATCTATATTAAAGAGTAGGTTCTAAGATAGCGGCATATCTACTGCCTCTTCATCAGGGACAGGCTTTGCGTCTGCTGGTATTTCATCTTCCTCTCTTTGTTCCTGAGGCGTTCTCTTTGGATATCTTAATTTTGCTTTGCCATTTTCTATATCTATTGTAGCGAGTCCATCCTTTTCAGGGTCGCCCCTTATCTGAAGGTGATACGGTTTTTCTTTAGGCATTTGTTCATCATCATCTACAATGTTAGGGTCTGCTCCAATTGTGGTGCCGGATTCTTCGGTTATTTCAGTAGGACCCGTAGGGGCGGTAATATCCGCCTGCATCCCTGACCACGCACCTCCATCAGGCGATGCCCTATTCATTCGAGGGAATGACTGTTTTTGTGCAACATCATCATCAATTGCTTCATTGACGGTCCACATATTTTCTGAATCTTCTACTTTGTCAAGACCATACTCCCCTGCGTGAACATCTAATAATTTAGGCGTCAGACCCTCAATTTTAGAGCACAAATCTTTTGTCGACATTGGTTTTTCTTTATCCCTCAACAAATGTAATGCTTGTTTCATCATTGCCTGAACCTTTGATACATCACCTGAGTTATCAAGTAAAGCAGGGGCCTTGACTACAACTTCGCCATTGTTAATTCTTCTACGAGGCTTCTTTCGCTTGGCCGGTACAGAATGAACCGGGTTATGAGAACCCCCGTCGGTAGATGCAAATGCTTCTTTTAGAAGTGATATTGACACCGGGCCCCATACTTTAGATTGTTTCTTAGCATGTTTTACTAAATAATCAGGACCTTCATACTTATCTATACTCATCCTATATCTCCCGTCAAATGCTCCTTTTACAATAATAGGCATCAATATGCCGGGATATGAGAGTAATATAGTATCACGCTTGACCGATATTTCCGGCAATAAGCCATGTATAAACTCTTTTGATATACTTTCATCAATTAACTTGATCCATTTTGGATGTGCTTCTTTACCTTTTATGAAAGTAGAAGTAGCGTCTCTTATCAGATAATTTTCGCCATCCATTGAATCAACGGTCTTGGACAGTCCATCGATGTCGGTTGTGCTACAATTCGTGGGCATCGGAAAGTGAATGTTTTCATCTGAATGGTAGAGGGTTCTCAAAACATTCATTCTATCTTCTAAAGGCTCATATGATAAATCGGTGCCTTTGTGGACTAACAAGTCCACTACATTCAACATATCTTTATCGACATAAGCATCAAATGTAAAGTCACCACTCCTCTCTTTTAGTGCTTTCTTCACCCCGTCGGGTAATGACTTAGGCTCTATTTTATTACCAGTTTTCTTTACCATTACCCTCTTGCCTTTCGGCATTTTTTGAACAACCCAATCGCCACTAAAGCCTTTGATGGTATTTACATCTCCAATGTCATAGACAGTATGAGCAGGTTCAATCAAATTTTCATACACTCCTGTTAATTCATAATCGTCCGCTTTTCTTAGCATATTATTTTGAATAGGGGAATAACCAAACTGGTCCACAGCAGATAGCGCATTGATGTCTTTTTGTTTGCCTAATATTTTACTTGAAGACTCTACTAATGAAGGAGAGACCATATTTACATGGTTTTCATGTGCTGTGCGTTGCATTATTGTAAATGGTTCATCGGCTTGTCCGAACACATAACTTCCTTGATTAGGGTCAAATCTCCAAGTGAGTGTTGCTGGCATTTCATGACCCCAAGCATCTGTGTCTCCACTAAGGTACACTGGAGGGACTACAGTGTGCGAGTTAGGAGATACTGGGCCAATAGGACCCATTACTTTCTTAAATTCGGGGTCAATGCCCACGCTTCTATATGAGTCATCTATTGGTATTCTCATCAATGCGTGATTTGCTGCTGCCGCTATTTGTTGCAGATTGCCTCTTGCTATTGTGTGCGCCATTTCATCCGTAGAACCCGCTGGGTTCAGTATTTCAGGGCCGAATTGATTTAGGACTTTCTGAGACATCTGTTGCATAACTCTACCTATATGTCTATCCGATTCTCTAAAGTGTTGATTGTGCATTGCCCAGTATAATTCATTTGAAGAAGGGTGTTCCTCTCTTTTCATACCGACTCTTGGAGAACCCATATCAGCCTGAGATGCGATTGCTCTACCCAATCCTGAGAATAATAGTGCATCATCAGGAATATCAATCCGGCCACCTGTCCCCTGTATTTCGCTGGGGTGTAGATATTGACGGTTTGCAGCATGGGAATACATCGCCCGTCTTGCTTCATAGTCATCGTCAGGCGTATATCCTGATGAAACCGCAGGGCGCATTGGCGAGTCCATACCCATATTGTTAGCGGCATTAGGGAAGTGAGAGCCGCCGTGGCTATGCGCCCCATTTGGAGATGTTTCGTCATATACTGTATTAGTAATCAAAACATCATTCAGCCAACCATTGGAGCCATCAAACACCTGAGGGTATGTTTGTCCGAGTATTGACTCAAGAGAATCTATTGAACGACCAACGCCGCCCCATGGTTGAAACAAATCCCACCAATGATATGTTGCTGATTCATTTATTGCACCTTGACTTGACTTAACATAAGGTGAGTGATAATGCTGTAGTGGACCCCCTTGATGAGGTTCTGTTGGACCATGGCGGTCAGGTGCTCTTTCCCACCACGAAGCAAGAGGTTTGAATCTTGCTCGCCAATTTCTTAATGCACGGCCCCAAGATATTCCGGCTTGTTCTTGAAACTTATTTTTAATACGCCTTGAATCAGCAACATCTCTATTACTGGTTTTAGACAATTGAGACAACAAATCAAAGAAAGAGCGTCTTTGATCATCCGTGTTGTATTCTAAACCAAACAAATATGGCATCATACCATACCCTTTTTGCAAATCGTTTCTTTTGAAATCCATGTACTCGTCATCAGACTTGAAAGCGTGTATGTTTCGGTCCCTAACATACAAATCGTGCATACTTTCTATGGGGTTGCCAAAATAGCCCTGATATCCTTTGGGGACCACTTCAACATTTTTCTCAAGAGAGTCCATTTCTTTCAATGGCATTTGGTCATTTTCTATCAAAGATAGTACATGATTTACATATTCAGGTTCTCCGTGTGCGGCCCCGTGAAGTAATGGACAGCAATTAGATTTGTAGCCAAAAGGGTGGTGGTCGCCAAATAAATTGTCGGGTGCTGCTTGTGGCCAGTCTGATACTGGGTCATTCATTATTTTAGCATGACCCGCTAAATAAGATGTCAATTGATTTGGAATTACCATTCTTGCAGCAGACATAGGGCTGCTTAAGTCAAGCATTGAATAAGGTGGTTTGTTATTGGCTGCATCAACCGCTGATGATATTGCCATGTCATTATTAGATAACATTTCAGCGTTCATCATCGCATCTTGATATGAAGGAACATCAACATCTTTGAGTAATAGAATAGAGAATAAGGTATCTGTGCGAATTCTTGCTAACTCATCCTGAGACATTTAACTCCCCCTTATCTTTGGCGGGAGTTAATTTGATTGAGCATTTTTTCGATATCTGCGACGATTTGGCTTCTTTCTTCATCACCCTCGGCTGCTTCTTTAATTAGACTTAATGAAGCCATTGTTTGCTCAGTAGCATCGATATAGCCACTTTTTTTAGTCCCGCCATCATTCATTTGCATATGCAAAGACGAACCATTTGCATCATGTCCCGTTCTAAAAGCAGCGGGCATAGAGTACACCTCGCTGATAGTAGTCTTTGCAGGAGCATTTGATTCATAGTGAGGTAGAGTTTGA
>Ga0098043_1000749_pt1 | contig 11576 bp, 6 predicted proteins | sample 9B_taG_FD_92581 | JGI IMG/M metagenome (GOLD analysis project Ga0098043, IMG submission 92581) | Marine viral communities from the Subarctic Pacific Ocean - 9B_ETSP_OMZ_AT15188_CsCl metaG | ecosystem: Environmental > Aquatic > Marine > Oceanic | place: Subarctic Pacific Ocean | collected 2015-01-10 | reverse complement strand
CCCGACATCGCCATTTCTTTCGCGACAGATTGTTTGGTGTGTTTGGGTCGTTGCGTTTTTTGGCAGACACTCTCTTCTTAATACCTGCGGAACGGGCGCAGTATGAGTCTCCCTTCTTGGACCCAGGTTGTATACGATCCTTTCCAGATTTGCTCTTGCCTGCTTGCCCATAGGACACCTTCTTTGTGCGACCAGTCTTCTTATTCTTAACCACTTTGACGAATCGCTTTCCACGCGCTGGGGTCCGTTTCTTTCTAGTTGGCATTGTCCACCCGTATCAATGATGCTTTAATCTCACTTATCATTGTACTCAATGTAGTCACACTTTGCTCAAGTAATGACATCCGTTTGTCGATGTCTGTCATTTCCTGTACGATGGTTTGACGTATTGTCTCTTCCTTCTCTTGCATGTCCTTGATCACACCATCGTATCTGGCTCTTAGTTCCTGTTCTTTGACTTCAGCTTTGGCTTCACGTTCATCAGCTCTACGTTGAAGGTCCTTGTTCTGAGTGTACAGGAAGATGGCAAACGCTACATTGGCTCCACCACTCATTAACAGTTGGACAACCTCTCCTTCCATAGAACCTCCAATGGGAAAAAGGAGTGCCCCGAAGAACACTCCCCAACAACTAATCATTCAATCAAGAAACTTGGAAATACATAACAGTAATTTGGTCGCCTGCATTTGGAGCAGCCCCAAAAGTCACGCGAAGTCGACCTGACGCACCACCAGTAGCAGACAATGTGTATTGGTCCTGTCCGGATGGAGAAGACTCAACAAGACCCATAGCCAAACCGTTACGGAATACGATAGCACCACCGAGCATGGTAGCATCAGCAGCAGCACCAGCATCGAATGTGGTAGCAGTACCATCACCAGCAGACAATGTTTCGTAAGATGCCATGAAGTTCAGTTTGGCAGCAGTCACATTTGCATTGGCAATCTTTGCTGTAGTCACAGCATTGTTATCCAGGCGAGCACTGTCAATAGCAGCATCGGCAATCTTTGCTGCAGTCACAGCATCGTCAGCAATCTTCGCTGTCTCTACTGCATTTGAAGCAAGTTTAGCAGCAGTTACTGAAGTTGCAGCAAGTTGAGTACTTCCAATACCACCAGCAGCAACACTAAGACCACCAGCACCGAGAGCCAACGTAGAACCATCAAGGTCTACTACCAGGTTACCACCGTCTTCTTTGACACCGTTACCCAAGTTGAGTTTGTCGGCAGGAATAGAACCAGCAAGTTTCTGGGCAGTTACGGCTGAGTCAGCAATCTTTGCTGTGGTTACAGCATTGTCTGCAAGTTTGTCAGCAGTGACTGAAGTTCCAGCAAGGGCAGCAGTTACAACCGAAGCGTCAGCAAGTTTTGCTGAAGTTACAGCATCGTCTGCAATCATCAATGTAGAGATACCACCAGTAGAAACTTTAAGTCCGTTGGACCCTGTACTCAAACTCGCTCCATCTAAGTTGATAGAAGCAGATACAGCAGCAGAACCGTTGTAGGTAGCACTGAGACTCAAGCCACCTGTTGCAGATGCTGTCAAGCCTTGCAAACTAGAACCAAGTTGTACGCCACTGATTGTTGAGTTGACAAGCTTACCATTCGAGATGGTGCCGTCAGCAATCTTCGCATTGGTGATACCAGCGTCCTTCAACTGAAGAGCATCAGATACAATCTGAATAGTAGAATCATCTACCTCAACATCGAGTTGGTCACCAGTCTTGCTTAAAGCCGCTCCAGCTGTGATGTTAGAAGCACCTGTGTACTGGCTGAAAGACAAGTCATTTGTTCCAACAACGTCAGCACCTTTGTTTGATGTACAAACAAATCCCATTTCTCCATTGACAGTACCTTGCTCGATGAACATTGAAGCACCAGCAGCAGCACTACCAGTTGCCATATCCGATGAACGTGACCATGAACCAGCATCGCAAATGTAGATACCGTTGGCCGAGGAGCTACTTTGAGCCTTGACAAGAACTCTGTCGCCTGCAGAAACAGATACACCGTCAATCGTTTGTGTTCCACTCAATGTAATGTTTGCTGTCGTAGCAACCTTACATGAATCTTTAGGGTCAAGACCAGCAGCAACTGAATCTACGTATCCACGCGTTGCCAAAGCTTGTGTGTTTGTATCAGAACCCGTGTAACGAATCTGACTGGAGAAAGAGTAGTTTGATGACCCATCCAGTTTGGTTGAATCAATCGCATTGTTTTTTACCTGCTCTTTGGAAATTTGAACTGCCATTGTTGGCTCCTATTTAAGTATGTATATCACAACAAGTGAGTCATCACTTGCTGGGGTAAATGAAGTTGTGAAATTAGTAACAGACAACTCTCCAATGTCCGTAAACAGTTGGAGGAGTCCATTCCAATATACCTGTAACGAACCGGATTTGTAGTCACTGCTTACTGTGAAACTTTGGGTGGAACCGTCCGTCTGTGCCGATATGTCTTCATACTCCAGATTGACTTCACCACCACCAGTCGTTTCAAATGGACTGGCAACTGGCATTATTCACTCCAAACGATCTGCGAATAGTCAATCGTGATGTTTCCAGAACCATTGATTTTGAAGAACAGGTATACATCTGCATTGTCAAAATACGATTGTACTGGAAGCTTGAACTCATATGCAGCACTACCTGTTGTGGTGGTGGTTACACCCAGTGCAATGGTACCTGCTGTGTCTGGAAACCATACGTGATCACCAGCGGCATCCCAAGTGCCCTTGACTGTAAGACTGGTATTGCTACCGCCCAAACCTGTACAGCGCACAATAATAGACTCAATGCGCCCGAGAAACTTACCGGATGTGTCAATCTGTTCTGGCACTACAAGTGTGTGTTTGTGGAATTTAGTAGCGTCAAAGTTTTGGGCTACTGTTGCTACGTTTGTATCATTGATACTTGGATGGTCGTTGTGTCTAATGTTCATTGTTCCTCCGATGGGTTTTGTTTGGTTTCAACATCCTTGAGTATATCACCTTTACGTAAGTCCTTCTGTATGTTTTGTTCTTTGCGTAGTTCAGAACGTATACGCTTTAAGTTCATGATCTGTTGGTCTACTATGCTCTTTTGGCGAGCTGGTGTCAATACACCTGTGAGTGCAAGCATACGCTGTTTCATTGACAGGCCTTGATACGTGGTACCACTCGGAGCAAAGGCTCTTACATAATCGTTGATCGCTGTCGTTGCCCCTATAAATGCAATACCATCTTGAATCACAGCCCATTGGTTTTGCTGTTGATCATTTAAAGGATAGATGTATCCGTCTACATTTCCAACTGCATTGTGACCTACAAACTTTGGCTCTATCTCTCCAGTGACTAGCAATGACAACTGGTCCGCAATCTCTTGTGGACTGTCAGCATTTGTTTTTAATACACTTACATATTCAGCATTGATACGCTTGCCTTTGTACTTCTCATCTTTGCCACCAGCCAACAACTTCATGCTCGGAGCCAACAACTGATTGTATTTTTCTCTAACTATTGGCAATGGACCTTGTGATAGCACATCGGTTACAAACATAGCCGCTTCAAGTGGCGGAACCGAAGGTGACATAAGCAACTGTCTATTGTTGGCAATGCCTTGTTGCTGACCATATATGATACGAGTCTGTGTATACTCCGGCATATACATTTCATATGGGTATCTTTTACCATCATTGATGTCAGCAAACACCGCATTCATGTCACGCTTCAATCTGTAGATGCGTACAAAGCGTTTAAGTTTTTCTGGCTCAAACAATGACTGGGCAAACGAGGCTATGTTCTGTCGTTGAAAGTTCCAAAACACAGTCGCTTTTATAATGTATTCACGTTCCGGTTCGCTTAGATCATTGTAGTCAAACAATGATCTACGTGCCATGCCCAATGCTTCTTCCACTGAACTACCTTCTTTAATGGCATCAATAAACACTGATGAACGCCACATCATATCCGTATGTGTACCAAACTGATTTGTTGCTTCGGCAAAACTGGAAAAGTTGTTCATTATCCATCTACCATAACCAACACCAGGCTTCTCGTATTGCTTCATAAAACGAATTAATGAACCGTCATTCATTGCACTACGAATAAAGTTGTATTCTGACTTTACACCACTACGTTCAATCAGTTCAAAGATTTCTCTATTGGTAAACGTCAACCCATCTAAACTTCGTACTGCAATATCATCGGCACCTTTGGCACCAATACGACCACCTTTCAGTACAACATTAAGACCACTGATAGGATTGCTAAATCGCCCCAACGTCTGATAGGTAAGAAGAGGTGCAGTGATGAAGTTCATACCATGAAATCTAGTACGGGCACCAAGTATAAAGAAGTAGAAGGTGGGAGTCATTATGTCCATCATTTTATTGACAAACTCCCACCCACTTTGCTCTTCCATGATTATCTTTTTAATGTTCTGTTGTGCTGCCGTTATGGTCTGCTGAGTATATTTGTTGCGGATGTCCTGATACGAGGAACCCAATAATGCTTCTGCAAATTTTTCGTTGTTTGGTCCAAACACCTTCGACAACATATCATCTATTTCTGTTAGTGTTGCTGTTGGTTTGGTGTCTAGTTTTGCATTTCTTAACGTTACTTCTGAGTAGTCAATGCTTTGTCTAGCAATCTTATCTACATCCTCAGTTGACAATGATTCTGTCTTTATATAGCCTCTTATTTTATCGAAGTCCCTGTTTGCCCCTGGGTACGAACGAGTGTACCATTCCAACTGCTCCATGACATCTTTGTTTGCCATGTTTAATTGAAAGTTTTCCCGTATGCTTTGTTCTGTTTCTTTGATTTGCAAGTCTATGTCTTGCTTTTCACGCTTGTTGTTTGCAATCGCTTGTTCCAACTGTCGCTTGGTGTCCGTGTTTTTTCTATTACGCAACTGCCGTACTCTATCATCGTACTGCTTTACATACTTTTTACCGACATCCCCTAACGCTTGTTCACGTTGCTTGCGTATTTTAGTTGCCTCTTCGCTACGTCTACCGGCTTGCTCAATCAGTCTATTTGCACGTTCACGTATGCGTGACTTGGCAGTCTTTTCCAACTGTATCCTTTGTTGTTTTAACCGTTCTCTGGCATCGTCAAATATATCTACATTGCGTTGACGTATATCTACAAGTTCTGCTTTTAAGTCATCATCGAGTTGCTTTTTTAATGTAACAGCCTCTGCTTGTATTGACTGCATTTCTTCTTTGACGATTCTATCAAAGTCATCATAAATAGACTTCTCGATGTCCAAAGCATTCACATCTACTGTTTTATTCACTTCTCGCAATGATTGTTCAAACTGTTCACTCTTGACTAAGCTCTCAACACGTTCCAACATATCTTGATATGGCTCACCGTTTCTCCATGTTACCTTTACAGTTTCACGTACCAGTTGCTCAAACAAGTCTTGATCAATCTCCACACCAGGTAAAACATTCTGTACATTCAACTGCGCAAGTTCTTTGTCTACTACATCTGTTAAGTAACGATGATTGATTCTGTTGCCCTCTGCATGGAAGTATGACCCAATAGTAAGTTCTTCCATCAAGTTTTCTAGTTCTACGTTGGATACAGTTTTTAAACTTTCGTAAGGTTGAGTTAACCTTACCAACCTTACCCGTATTGTTTGACCAGTATCAGGGTCTGTCAGTTCTTTGTATGGGTCTGTTTTAAGTAAGTCGTCAAGTTCATTGACATACTCTTGAAAATACTCCCACATACGTCTGGGGTTTTGAACAGAACGTCTCGCCAAATCTTGTAGTTCAGAATCAATTATTGGGCGCACTGCTGCAGCCCATATGTTTGAGTTGAGTGTTGTTGTCAGTCCAGTTACAGCATCTCCGGCACTACCAGCAAACTGCATTTCTTTGTTGTAAAAGCAACGGTCCAACATCCATTTTAAAGTGTTAAACATTTCTTGTTCTTGAACACCAACACCACCACCAATTTGGCGTGGACCAACAATCAATGCACCTAAGGCTTCAGACTTAGACAATGGTTTGTCGGAATCCGTTACATACTTTGCTCGAATACTAGGACCACCCTTAACTAGCTCTTTAAAGTCACGGTTTAACCTTTGGTCAAGTTGTCCAACCTCTTTTTGTATTTCCTCCAGCATGCGCTGTTTTTGGAATGTATCTACTTGTTTAGTCACTGGTTCTTGAGTGACTTTTAAAATTTTCTTACCACGACTAATTACATTCTGTAACGTTGTGGATTTACCAACAATCTTATCGATAGCCTGTCCAAAGAAACCATTTCGAAAATCCTGTCTAGCCTGTGAACCAGCTGGCTCCAATAGTTTTCTTTGTTGTGATGCCGGAAGTTTGTTTATTTCTTCTTCAGTAAATACGTCTCGTCTGCCAATACCTACATCATCACGATTTTTCATAACCAGTTCATTTAGGTCTGATTCAAAAATACGATTGTTGTCCAGTTGTGTCATTAAGTAGTTTCGATATGTTACTGGTGCATCGAGTTCTTGTATGGACCGTCGAAGTTCTAACTTGTCTATGGATGTCAAGTTCTCCAGGTTGTATGACAGTTCCATTCTGCCTTGCTTGGCAATCAGGTCATCGCCATACAACTTGTAGGAAGCAAACTGTGCTGGTTTGATTTCTCTTGCTGCTGGCAACTCACGCACTCTGCCTATGCTTTTGGATAGTCTTGTGCGGGATGCTGTGGCAAGCAAGTCTGTACGTGCTTGTTTTGTACCAAATAAATTACGTGTAATCTGTACAATGTTCTCTAGATCGCCAATTACAGGACTGGCTTCAAAGAACATACTACGCCCAACAATAGTTGTAAGCATACGTTGTGCATTGTTTACCTGATCCATTGTATCTGTAACATCAGGTTGCTTTCCGGCTCTTTTGTAGATGTCTTCTAAGTACTTATAATCAATACGTTTCTTTTGTTTTCTTGACTTTTTGACAGCTTCCTCAAAACCAATCAATCTTGATTCTTGAAGTACATCCTGCATTTCATCGTATTGCTCAAGTTGTTTGCCAATCTTATTGCTCTTTTGCTTCATTTGAGAAAAGAATATGTCGTCTGCCTTTTGTTCACTACCAGATTCAACTAAAGCTTTGTAGTACAATGTATCTTGGAGTCCTGCTGCTTCTAAGCCTGCCATATCAAACTTTTTTGCTAGTTCCCTGGCTTCTAAGTTTCTAGCCATGTCATCTGCCATGTACAATCGTACATCTGCGTGAGCAATGTTATCAAGTTTCTTTGCTTTTTTTGGAGACATCATGCGTTTGGTTAGCGATATAAGATTCGCATCGTCCATGACTTCTTTGGTAAAAGTACGCTCTAACTGTTGAAGACCCTTTTTAGCCGCTTCCCAACTAGTGGCATCGTGTACTGCCTTCTGCGCACCATACATTTTGGCACCGGCTTTACCACCCTTTACCGCACCAGTAAATACAGCCATATCAGCAGACAATAAGTCCGCACTCAAACCAGCCGCTTGCATACCCAACTTGGTTGCCCCATCAATATTTAGACCATCTGCCAGTGCAGTATTAAAGTCAAGATGTCCTCGATTACGAGCAACTGCATCTACCATTTCTCCAAGTACACTATCCGGTTCAAACTCTATGTCCGTATCTGTAAACGGTATCTCTGCTTTCATGCGTTCCGCATAGAGTGGTGCTTGCTCTTTGCGCTCTTTCATGCGTACACGTGCTGCCATGTTTGGGTCGAAGTATGATTCACCCTCCGGCAGTTCTGGTAGCACACCAACTGCTTCAAGTGCTTCTGCACCTGCACCCATCGTAGCCCCAACTGCTGCTTCACCAAGCCTTTGTGTGGCTACGGCAAAGGCATTGAGTGGTGAGAAGGCAATACGTGCATACTGCCCAAATGCACTCTCTGCTGTACCACCTAGGCCAGTTCGTGTCTCCATGATGCCAACGTCTTTAAACTTGTCAACATCGGCTAGTATGCGTTTCTTTTGTTCGGGGTCTTGAAACCACTGACCAGCACCCAAGCGTTGAATGGCTTCTACTTTTGCCATTGCACGTGCTTCGTTTGGTTGTACAACATAGTCAGGTGAGTTTATCTTTACTGGTGTAAGTCCTAAATATGTAGCGTCGTATTGTTCTCTAATCGAATCATCAATCTCTGGAGAGTAAACAATCGCTGCTGTTGGGCTGGAAATAATGTGCTCCAACACAGGCTGACTGATTGTACTTCTAACGTCACCCTTTTGTACGTAAAACATACGCGGTGCAGAACGCATTTTATCTTGGAAGGTTTGACTTACGTAGTTCTCTATCTTGTTTTGGTTAAGATTCTCAAAGTATGCCAACTGAGCAGATGTGTAATCTGGTATCGCACCTGGTGTCACTTGCTGAGAATATGCATTGATATACGGAGTGGCAGTTAACCCTTGCATTTCTGGGTCTACTTGTTCTTCACTAAGTGTAGGTATCTGCCCTGTCAAAATGTTTGAGTATTGTCGTAGTGCTTCTTGATACAGTTCTACTTCATTTAAGCCTGTTTTATCAGCAATGTTGTTGATTCTTAACTGTTGAAAAAGGGATGTAAAAGCCTGTACTTGTGCCGGTATTTCTTGTTCTGAAAATCCAATCTCTGCCAACCGCTGTGGCATTTGCTTTTGAATAGTTGCTGACACGTTCGCCATCGTCTGTGGCTTACGTCCAGATATATCCTGTTGTTGTTTTAGTGCTGTTGTTGCTGAAATAGGAGGAGCACCAGTAGTAATGGTTTGTAGTGGAGGAGCTTGCTCAGTTGTGATACCGGTACGCTGTGAGCGTTCTGCAAAACTACCGTACTCTGGAGTCTGCCCAGTACCAAGTATTGAATACACTTTATCAAGTTTGGCTTGACGTTCTTCTTCTGTGTCCTTCTGTACTGCACTGGTTTTGATAGTTTCCTTAAGTGTGGCTACCAATTGCTTGTACACTTCAGGCGGCAACTTAGCCAGTTCAATCTCACTAGGAGGATTGACTATTCCAAACTTCTCAAGGTCTTTACTGGTAATCGTATCTTGTGCCATTTACTTACCAAAGTTTGCGTTTTCATCGATAATAGCCATGTAATACAATTCCAAAAACTCCAGTGCTTTCTTGCGTTCACGTTTATTCATATTGCCATTATTTGAAATTTCATTCCGTGCGCTTTTGTATAGTTTGTCGATGTCTTCTAGTTTGGTATCACTAGATACGGCAAACAATGACATAACCAATCGAGCATCCTTTTCAGACAATCCACGAACAGTCTTGGCGAGTGCCATGTAGTCTTTTGGATTCTTGTCCATGACACGCTCAACCTTCTTTTGTTTGCGATACTCTTTGGGGTCCATCGTCTTCTGTAACTCAGTAAGTATCTGCCTCTTTGCTTTGTTGTATTCAGGACTGGTTGGTCCCATTTCTCTACTGGCATCTATAATAAGTTCAAGAGCTCTGCGTTGCTTTTGTGCTGCTGTACCAAACTTTACATCCTCAAACTGTGCTGCATAACCCACTTGTGGTGCTTCAGGTTCCAAGCCAAGTATCATCTGTTCTACAAATCGTTCGCCCTGGTATGGAGTAGGTGCAGTCTCTGGTCTAAATCCACCAAATTGTGCAGGTCCAAAGTCACTTGGCAACGCTTCCATAAACTCAGATGACCTTGACGGTTGCATTATAGGGTCTGCAATGTCATCGGTAAATGTTTCTTCTACAACCTCAGGTGTAGATGGTTGAAACTCAAAGTCCATACCCAAGGCTTCCATTTCTTGCTGTCTTGGTGCTGGTTGCTGTTGCATCATCGGTTGTTCATCAGCACCACCAACCATCATTGGTTCATCAGTAACACCGTAACTTTCCATCTGCCCCAAGTTAGGACCTGGCTCAACGGGTGCTTCCATTGGTTGTTCAATCATTGACTGCTGTGTCATTGGTTGTGCGCTTGGTGCTGCCTGTGGTTCACGACGAAATCTATCACGCAGTCTCTGTCTCGGTTGCTCCGGAAACGACTCTCCGTACACCCGACGCATTTCGTCGATGCCATTAAATGTAGGGCGTTCTTCAAACTCTAGGGCATCCATTTCTGCTTGAAGTGCACGCATACGTTGTTGTCTGCGTTCAATCTCAGGGTCAAACCCTGTAAACTCTCCTAAGTCTTCAAGTTCTTTTGCAGCAGGCGTTATTGTTGCACCACCACCACCACCATCACTACTACGAATCGTCTTTTTTGCTGCTTTCTCCAGCAATGCAGGTCTGGCTGTGGGTGCAGCACCTTCATACGTGTTTAATTTTGCTTGAGAGATTGCTTGTGTGTTTTGACTGTCTGTAATAGACTGATCTATTTTTGCAATCGCTTGCCCTATTGTTTGTAAATCTCCCAGTTCTATGGCAGTTAACAACTCCGGTGCTATCTCAGCGTATGTTTGGTTTTCTTTTTGTGCTGCAACAAGTTTGGCGCGGTCTGCACGAAGCAACTTTTGACGTTGTGATGACTTTGATGTAATCCCTTGCAACTTACTTAGGTATTCTTCTTCTGTTGGCACAGTTTTAGTTACAGATGTTCGACCACTACCAGTTGTTGTCTTGGTTGGCTTGTACTCTGGTGAAGATGCTTTTAGACGTTGATTAAGCGTGTCTCGTGCTTCATTCACAGTGATTTGTCTGATACGAAGGTCTTCAATACCTTTACGCTCCGCTTCAATCTGACTCTGTAGATTCTTTTGCAGTTGTTGCTGTCGTTGTTGGCGGTCTTGAAAAGACAGTTGTTCTTGCTCCATTTGGCGCAATGCTTCTCTTTGGGCTTCCTTAATCAACATGTACTTCTGTTGAGTTACCAAGTCAGCCCATGACTGTCCACTGGTTGTCTTGCGGGGGTCACGACCACTACCAGTGATGACGTATACCCCTTGTCCCCCTACTTGTTGAATCGCCATTTTACTGATCTCCTAGCAACATCTGTATTGCTTCCAATGCCTTTGCCGCATCTTCTTGTCTAGCAGTGTCTGTTGCATACATTGATGTTGGTGCCACACCTCTTAGTGTTGGTGTTGCTGTGGAAGTAATCAATAGTTGTGACTGTTCCGGTGTTAGGCTGTATTGAGATTCTAGAATCTGTGCCTGTTCAGCAGGAGGCTTGGTTGCGATAGCCGTTGCCAATGCCTTACCAACTTCAGCCGCCTGTCCACTTCTCATAGCCTGTTGTGTTTGCTGTTGCCCTAACTGACCCAACAAACGCTCCATACCTAACTGTCCAACATACGTTTCAGCAGCAGACTGGAATGGTGCAGTCAATCCTTCTGCTCTGCTTCGCCTGTATTGTGCTTGTGCTGCTTCGAGGTCTTTGATCTCTTGTTCTTGCTGTGCTTGACGTGTCAGGTCCATACCCAGTATCTGTGATGCCAAATCTGCTTCTAGACGCTGTCTACTCTCGTCTGCCATCTGTTGACCCAACAATGCCATTTGTGGCTGTGCTGAAGGCTGTGTGAGCCTTGCACGTTCTGCATCTGCAAACTGTTGTGCTTGTTGTCTAGTGCCACGCATCTGAGCTTCAATCTGAGCACGTTCACGGTCTGTCAAACCAAGTGCACCCATTTCTTGTTT
>Ga0098043_1000748_pt1 | contig 11581 bp, 12 predicted proteins | sample 9B_taG_FD_92581 | JGI IMG/M metagenome (GOLD analysis project Ga0098043, IMG submission 92581) | Marine viral communities from the Subarctic Pacific Ocean - 9B_ETSP_OMZ_AT15188_CsCl metaG | ecosystem: Environmental > Aquatic > Marine > Oceanic | place: Subarctic Pacific Ocean | collected 2015-01-10 | reverse complement strand
CTCCTTGAGTTCCTGCCTCTACAGTATATATACCTACAGCATTCAGCTCATCCCAAGACCACGATTTAAATATGGCTCGTGGATGTCGCACATCGTTGATAACCATACCTTTAGGAAACTTAATTATTTCCTGTATAGTATTGTCTGTTACTAAAGCCCACATATTTTAATCTCCTAAAAAGTATTGTTATATTTAAATGGCACGTCACCCCAACAGCCCCAAACAAAAGTGCTACTTTGATTTATAGTATTGTTACTAGTTCTAATTTTAAAACCATTTGAAAGTATATCTATTGCTCTTGTAGCTCCGTCAAATTCAACAACGTTACTCTCAAATCTAACAACTCTTGAACTACCTCTATTAAAAGGGTCTCTAGCTGTATCATAGACTACCCAGTCATCAGCACTATCTGCTTCTTTAATCCAAAGCATTCGTGGTCTAAATCCTGTGTAAACAAACGGGCCGTCATTATCTGCATTTCCTTCATAAAGTCCAAACTTACTATATCCATCTACATTATGCCAAGCATATGCAACATAAGTTTGACTATTTGCATTTACTCTGCCTTCAGTACCTAAAGATATAACAGAGGTAGTAGGTTCTGTATCATTCCAAAAAGCACTATCAGTACCCGCAGCAGCATTACTATTTAAAGCAAGATATTTTGTAGCTCCTAAAGCACTGTGATAAACTCCCCAAGTCTGTTCAGAACTTCTTCTTTTGGTAAGTATAAAATCTGGTTTAGCTGATAGTCCATGTCCAATAGTAGCATTACTTCCTGTTCCTGTATAAGTCATAATGCTAAACCCACCTTTAGTATTTGCTTGTACTGTAGAAGTTATTGAACCATTTGTATTGGAGCTTGTCACTCCACCATTAGCTTTCCAACACCACGCAACATAAGTATGGTCACTAGTCCAATTATATTTATCATTAGTACCAAGAGTAAAACCATCACTAGTAAAAGATTTTAAACCATCTGAATCTGTTGCTTCTGCTATAGCAGCATATGACTCTATTCTTTTTGTAGCACCTCTTGACGAATCAGTAAGTATACCGGGATTTGAAAAACTTGCTCTTTGTTTAAGCCAGACGAGGTCAGGTTTAAAGCCACAAGTTACTGCTCTATCATCTGTTTGATTACCAGTGTAAGCAACAGCATTAAAATTTTTAGCCGGATAGTCGTCATCAGTTTGTGCAGGGTCTATGTCATCTGATACAGGTAAGTTAGCTGTACAGGGTGCTAAAAAACCTGATGGTGGAGTATAATAAAAATCACCAAAACCATTTTCATCAGCATTTCCTTGTGCAGTAGCCCTACCAGCAAATGAACTATCCTGTCCAGCATTCATTGTATGCCAAGAAGCATTGTGAGAGCCTGACCAAAAAGCCCAACTTCCACTAGCATTTGCATTTAAAGTTTCTGCATTACCTTCAGCACTACCATTTCTATAAAATTGAACTGTTTGTGTACTACTATCTAAGTCTAGTGCTACTCCAATAATAGTACCATCTGCCCACCACCCACTAGTAGTTTGAGATGGACTACCACCATCTGTATCATTGTTAAAAATAGCAGCATAGTCGTCATCTCCATATCTACCTGAAAAGTATACTGTATAGTCATTAACTGTAGGGTCACGATGCCTATTATCATTATATTTTGCATCTATGTGAGGATAGTAATGGTCTACCACTGCTACATAACCTATACTTGCACCAGTTCTTCTATATATATAAAACTCACAATACCATTTACCAGAGTCAAAAGTAAAATTAGACGGCCAACCCCAGCCTCCTGCAGTTGCATATCCTTGTAGATTACCAGTATCTAATTTACTATAACTAGCAGAGTAACTATTTTGATAAGCTAGACTATTAAAAGTCATAAAATTTCCACTACTTGCCATATCTATTTAAGCCCCCCATGTCGGACTATCAAGCACTTGATGGTCTGTGCCAAGATTACTCGCAGAATAATCATTATTGTTTCCTGAACTATCATCTCCAAGTGCAGAAGCAGATTGAAATTTAAGATGTGCTCCATTCGTGCCAAATGTAAGAGAGCTTGGGTCAGCAGGAACTAATACACCATTCTTAACATCTGTTACATCTGTATACTGATAAGCAGTTCCATCAAATATTAAAACCTCTGCGAAATATCCATCTAAACTTGTTGTTGTATCATTACTTGTTGACCTACAACCTATACCATGTGCTACTGTACTATGAACAGCAGTATCTCCAGATATACTTACTGTAGTAAATTGCACTCCGTTAACATGAACAGTATTAGTGCCACCTGTATTTCGCCAATGGATATGATACCATCCAGAAATATCCCTTAATACCCCACTACTTGTAACCAAGTTAGCACTACTATTAGTAATCATTATTTGGTCACTACTATTAATAACTAATCTAAGTCTTGTATCTGAACCACCACTAACACCAGCTTCATATAAAAATACTTCGTCACCTAAAGGTGCTGCTCTTTTTACCCACATTGATATAGCCCAAGTTTGTCTATTACCAGCACTACTAGGTGTTCTTCTCAATCTTGTTCCAGCAGATTTTTCATACCTAATTGACTGCTCGACTTGATAGTCATAAAATTCTATTATACTACTGCCTGCTGGTTTTTGCCATAACTCACTATTTAACATATGTCTATCCTATCCAAATGCAATTTGTGCCGCTCCTAATTTAATGGAATTTGCTGCTGATACAAAATAAGGTATCACATCTATTGAGTTCGCTGCTGTACTAATAGTCAACGCAGCCGCTGCTGGAGTTTCATAATCCGTTCCTGTACTTAGGGTTCTACTCCCAGTGCCGTCTTGAATAAATACTATAATACCAGATTGTCCTACTGCTTCTGTAGATGGGTTTGTTAAAGTTACGTTGCCTGTTGCTGTAAGTACAAAGTTTTGATTTGCGTTAAAATCTAATGCTACATTACCACTTTGCGATCCTGCTGTCAAGGTTTTTCCACGAGCAGCACCACCAAAGGTTGATACTAAGTTTTCATCTATGGTTATTGCTGGTGTTGTTCCTAGTGCACTTCCTAAACCTATAACTAAATCATCTGCACTATCGTCCAGTCCTATGTGAAAGTCTTGAGCGTTACCATCGAATACAATCTTTGCATCTTCAGCACCGGCATCACCAATTGTTAAAGTTGGTGTACCACCAGTTATAGTTACGTCTCCGTCTATTGTTAGTAAACTATCAGCTACTGTAATCAGATCCGTATCATCAGTATGTCCTATGGTTGTTCCGTTGATTAAAACATTATCAATATCTAGTGAACCACCAGAGATAAGTCCTGTAGTTGTAATTGTAGAAGAACCAGTATCTATATTTCCAAATCCAGAAGTTATAGAACCAGAATTTAAGGCACCTGTTGTAACGATACTTGCACCACCGGCTACTGGACTTAGTACAGAAGCTATTGCTGTACCATTGATTGTTATAGCATCTGCTTCTAGTGTACCGTCTACATCAACGTCTCCGGAGATGTCTAACTCTGTAGCAATAACTTTATTATTAAAGGTTGCCGCTCCAGCAGCACTACCATCTATTGTTAAGAATGTTGTGTCAGCACCACCGTCTGTTCCTTTAAATATAATGTCACTATCATTAGCCTGTGCGTCTACGGTTATATTACCAGAAGATGTTGCAATAGTTACAGCAGCGTCACCAGTTCCTATATCATCAGCAGCAGTGGAAGAGGCTACATATGATTTTATCTGTGAAGCATTTATATACTTAGTAGCACCGCCATCATCTACTAACAGCTTGTCACTATCAGCAACAGTTATACTTGTTCCGTCTGTACCACTATCAATCTGTATAGCACCACCTGCAACTTTATCAGCTGTACTTATAGTGCTAAGTTTAGAATCTGCAATAGATCCTGCAAGCATTCCATTACTTACAGTTCCTGAATCTCCTGTACCTATTAAGTTTCCTGTTGCTGTAGGCAATGTCAACACTGCAGAACTACCAGCAGAGTGTGCAGGACTTTTTAATTGTACACCATGTGAATTGTTTTCACAGTTAAGTTGAATCGTGCCCGGATTGTCATTACCCTTTACAGTTACATGACCTGTACCATTAGGAGCTAGTTCTATATCTGCGTTAGATGTACTAACAATATCGTTACCATTCATGTCAAGGTTGCCACCTAATTGTGGTGTGCTATCTTCAGATACATTTGATATCGCACCAGATGTTGCAAGTCCGGATACTACAGCACTTCTTGTAATCTTCTTCAGACCACCACCGGATGTGTCTACAGCTAGGAATACGTCATCGTTAGCTACAGTAGATATTTCGGATAAGTCACCTACAGCTACAGGATTAAAGTTAGTTCCATCTGCAACAAGTATGTGCCCTGAAGTGTTTGTGCCCATAACAAGATCGTCACCAGTTATTGTAAGGTCTCCACTTACAACTACGTTACCTGCTACTGTTAGTGCACCATCAGCTAAAGTCATTAGATCCGTATCGTCTGTGTGTCCTATGGTTGTTCCGTTGATTAGTACGTTGTCAATATCCAACGATCCACCGGAGATAAGACCTGTAGTTGTAATAGTAGATGATCCTGTATCAATAGTTCCAAAACCTGAAGTAATAGAACCTGAGTTTAAAGCACCAGTCGTTACAATGCTAGAACTGCCGGCTATAGCACTATATATAGAACCAATGGCTGTACCATTAATTGTTATAGCATCAGCTTCTAATGTCCCATCTATGTCAGCATTACCTGATATATCTAGTGTTGCTGCATCTAATTCACCGGATAGGGTAATATTAGTAGCACCAGTAATAGCACCGTTTAGAGCAACCGCACCGTTGATGTCCACAGTAGTTGCTGCTATTTGTATTTCAGTGTCTGCTACTAAATCAAGCTGTCCGTCAGCTGAAGAGTAGATGTACAATCCAGTATCTCTAAACTGTAACTTCTCAGTTGTCTCTATTAGTAAGTCATCTGATATCTTAAAATAATCTTCATCTTCCATCCATGTGATAACGCCATCGTTGGTCTCCCCATCGAATGTCATTACGATATCAGTACCTGCTGTTCCTACTCCAAACGTAGGTTGAAGAAAAGCAGATGCTACCTGATTAAATTCATTATTTAAATCAGAAGCCTCAATAACTCCTCCGTCAACAATTCCTGATGAACTTTGTCTTGTATAAGTTGCCATCTTATGCCCTTCCTCCCGGTGTAAATTCTAATTGAAATCCTTTTAATGAAAAAGGAATGTTATTGCTCGTGTCTGTAATCTTAACAGCTACAGCAAACCCCGAGCCCTCTACTGTCTGTCTTGTTATTGGTAAGTCACCTTGTCCAAACGCTGCTGTTCCAAATAAACCTACCCCAAATATAGCACCACTTCCTGATGTAGATAGAGAGAATACATTTGGTTGTGGTGTGTTAACGTCAGCGTAGTTATATATAACAAACAAACTAGCACTAACTGCACCTTCTGGTTTCCAGTTTAAGTTTACTCTCTGCATTGTTTTTCTAATGCCCGGATCTCCCATTGTTATATCTGGAGAACGGTAGGTAGCATCTATGTTCGCTGTAGTTGCACCCCTAGTAAAAACATTACCAGAATCCTGTTTGTAGACGTACCCATCGTACCCTCCGCTGATAGTAGTCTCCACGTTGCTAATCAATTCAGAATCACAGCACGCCACTTTCATACCTTTAATATCTGAATACTCATAGCCCATTTGATTTGTATTCGGGTTGGTTTTAATCACAGCAATCAGCCCTTTCTGACTTGATTCTAATCCACCTGTTTCTGGGTAGAACAATCTATACTGTGATTTATTTCTAATTATCGTTGCTGTCACGTTGTCGTAACCTATTTCATTAATCCTATCTTGCACCTGTTTAGAAACAGTACCTAGTTCCACGTCACCGATTCTAGCTGTACCAGCAATTGTACGAATACCATCAGCTGCTAGGAAAATAATATCACCACCTATTTCCTGTATGGAATGATGTGCAAGTGTACCAACATTCTTCGCCACCTCGGCAAGTGCAAAGTCAGAAGAACTCTTCCCTGCAAGTTTATATATACTAGATTCCCCAAAGATAAATAACTCATCACGGAAAACTTTCATACCTGTAACTTCCACACCGATACTAAAAGAACCTGCACCAGAACCTGATGTGAAGTTATCTTCTTGGAATGGTACGCTAAATATTATCTCAGCTTTGCTGTCGCTCATGCCTGCGTAGAACATATGGTTAGCAAATGATTTTACAAACTTAGGATTAGTAGGAGCTGTCCCACCACCTGTAGCATTTATTATATCTTCTGTATAGCTAGTATTAAGTGTAAAAGCACCTGCAGACCCTGTTGCTATTATTATCTTATCCCCTGAACCATAGTTAAACTTATCAAAATCGTAAGTGTATTCAGTTCCTTTACCAGTAGCTCTACTAGTCCAACTACCACTTGTAGTTCCTGTATAGACAGTGCCACCTCTTCCTGCTATTACTAAATCATTAAATATAGCAGTTACCATTATTCTTTCTGATGCAGACGATACCTGTGGTACTATATTAGAATTGAACAATGTCGTACCGTTTAGTCTCCTATACCCACCTGTTATGTCCGGCTCGAAGTTTACAAGTTGCAAAGCCTCTCCGGGATGCATAGCAAACACATCTTTGTTCAGAGTTAAGCCTCCTCCTAAACTAGCCTTGAATGGTGATATAATCGAGGTATCAGGCATTTACATGTATCCTTGTATCTGTCATATATGCTTTAGTGTTTATATATTCTGATCTCATCAACTGCAGTTGGTACTGATATTCAGCAAGAGCCATCTGTGCAGCTTGAGCATCTGATCTTAGTATGTGTGCGTAGTATTTAGCTCTGGTTATTATTACATCTTTAAACCTATCGTCTAAATCCATCGTGTCACCGTGGGCAGATAAGTCTGTGTGTACTTTCCAATATTCATACTGGATGCTGTAATCACTCTTATCAGGCACAGGAGACAATCCAAACTGTTTATCCTGTGTGGGGTATACATGTGTAGGTTTCCCTTGAGAGGATTCGTTGTTTGTCAGATCTCTTGTTAAGAACCTTTTGTTCCAATCATCGTAGGTCATATACGTCAATCTAGATACAGGAATGTTTTCTGATATCCTAACATAGTCCACATCTAAATTAGTAGAGTCATCGTTGTCTAGTGTTATAAAAGTAGTAGAAGCAGATGCTGTAAACACAGAGCTTAGAACTTCTCCTTCACCAAAGTTTGTTACAGTTATTGTTTCACTCAGGTTAGTTGTATCTGCAGCTGAAGTACCTACTTGTACTTTCAAACTTGATCCTCCTGAAGAGGAGTCAAACACTCTAACTTGTATCCTATATTCTTTATTCTTCACAGTAGATACAGATTGGTTTGCTGCTGCAGCATTCAGTCTTAATCTACCATTGCCTCCTGAGTTGTAAGCAGGAGTACCAGATGATGTTGACCAACTAGTGATTGCAGATGTAAACTCACCGTTAGTAATTAATTCTTTAGGAACTATGTTGAAAGAGTCATAGTCTATTTTTCTATACGCAGCATCGCCACTTAATGGATAGTCTGTACTAGGCAGAGGATAAGTACGCTGTCCTGCATATGTAATTTGTTCTGTTGATTTGTAAAGATCAGGTATTTCTGATATAGAGTTATACACCTCGTGCATAGCTTTTAATATAAACTTCTTAACGGCTGTTTGTATACCCCTACTAGTAGAAAACGTAGTAGAAGTAAGTTCAGCTTCGTTCATTTCGTTTAACACATTATTAACTAATGTTAAGTAGGTAGTTGCCATTAATTTATCCCCATTGTTTTCTTGCTACGCCTTGTGCAGTTTTAGATAGTTCTCCGTAGTGATACAATCTTACACTGCTTTTATTATGTGTCTTACCTGAGTGTAGTTGACCGTTTGGCATTTTATGCATGCCGCCCTTGTGAACCTTACCCTGTTTAGTATAATGATTTACGCCTTTCATCTAACAATTCCACTTTCGTAATGATTTATTAATTCTTGAATTAGGATCATTCTTCTTCTTAGACCCTGTTAATTTCTTCTTCATGCCTTTCATACGAGCACAAAAACTAGTTCTTCTTTTAGCCGACTTAGAATTTTTCTTTAATTTAGAAGGTTTTGTAGTCACGGCTGTCTTTAACTTAGATCCGGGGTTTGCCTTTCTGTAAGACTTCACACCTTTTTTGTTCAGTCCTCCCGCTGGGTCTTTCCCTTCTTTTCTTTGCCATGCTGGTGTTTTAGTCATAGTCTAAGTAGACTTCTTTTTTTTCTTCTTAGGAAAACCAGCCTGCATATTTGCGTATGCTTTAGGGCTGATAGTCGATTTCTTTTTACTTCTAGATATTCCCTTTTTCTTTCGTGCATTTATATTTGCGTATAGTCCTCTTTTAGCCATGTTAGTTATCCAGTTTTTTTAAGATTAAGTTTAGTGTTTGTTCAATTATCTTCATACGGTTTTCCAGATCTTTTACTTTATCTTCTTCAACCGTTTTAGGTCTTCGTATTTTTTGTGTAGATGTTAAATTTATTGTCGACATGTTTTTCCTTTGTTTAAATTGAGGGAGAAGAATAACCCCTCCCTCAAGATTACTTAGTGTTAACTCACAGTATCGTGCTGTGCATCAGTATTGTTGTCGTCTTCATCAACACCTGAAACGTCACACATTACAGCCCATACTCTAATCTTACCAGCGGATGAATCTGCACCACCAATAAGTATGTCTAGAGTGTCTGCAGATGCTGCTACGTGTCTAGCAGTCGCAGTCAATGTGCCATAACCTGTAGCATTAGTGTCACCGTCAACATATATATCAACGTCTCCACCTGTAATACCTAAGTCCATAGTAGCAGAACTAGAAAGTGCAGTTATCACTTCTATTCCAGCTTCCATAACTAAAGTCTCTGCAGGTATGTCTATTACTTGTAAGACATCTCCATTATCAGGCCCAGTATCGCTTCTAATTGCTGATAAGTCGATAGTATTCTCAACTAAGTAAGGTGTCCTCCCATTAGAAGGATGACCTGTTGTGCCACCGGCACCAGTTACATTAATTGTACCCATTTTTTATATCCTTTCTAATTAAGTGTTCAAGTCAACTACGCCAGTGAATACAGCTTTGTATCCATCACCGGAGCCTCTAAGAACTTTTCTGCCGAAGACATGTAAACCTCTTACGATGTCAGAAAAACTATCTGGATCTCTTATTACTTCTGTCTTAGCAATATGAGATGCAGTAGCTGTTGAAGACATATGTCCAAACAACACATCAGCTTCACCAGATGTTGATGAAGGGCCAAATGTATTTGCTTGTGCTGAACCTGTTGATCCAACGACCATAACATTAGTTTGATACAAGTCGAAACCGTGTATCTTTCTATCTGTTACTTTACCGTTGAACAGAGCAGATGGTCCTCCTGTTACAGATTGATCCATAATTTTTGAATCTGCTTGTCTTAGTATTTCAAAAAATTGTGGAGATGCAACCATCCATCTATTCTCAGCAGGAACATCATTGTCGTCTAATACTCTAGCTGCTGTACTAATGTAGTTTGCTATTTCGTTACCTGTATTACCAGATATAGCAGTACCTGCAACACCTAATGTTCCGTCTATAGTAGCGGCTCCATCATTCATTGCATTTAGTACGTTAAAGTCATAAGACTTCTTCAAAGCATACGCTCCTGAAGATGTTGCAAGTGCTTCAAAGTTTACGTGTGACTGTCTCTCTTCGATATCGTCCACTTTAAACGCAAAGTAGTTGCCTTGGTCAACAGTCAGTGTAATCTGATCGTCTGCAAGAGTCTGTGTATTCACAGTTTGTCCTCGTGCATAAGATGCAACAGTAACTGTTGGTTCTTTTAGTATATTTACAGTATCGCCAAAATTCTCGATTTCCCCAGTGTAGTCGGTGTTAGTAATTGCTTCTACAACCGATGCTCTACGGAAATATTTAAGAACCTTTTGACTGTAAATAGCTGGTGCCCAATTTCCAGAAGGTAAATTCTGGTAACCGGCTGCTTTTCCCATTGTAGCCATATTTAGTTTCCTTTATATTTATTCATTAATAACACGACCAGACTTCATAGCCTGATCAATTTCCGTTTCATACTTCTCAAACTCCCAAGGTCTAAGTTTCTGAATTTCAGACATCTTCCATACCTTTCCGTTTTTGCCAGTTGTGTTAATCTGCTTTGCAGTAGATTTGCTCACAGCTCTGGCAGCATCGTTAGATTTGTTAGAGGTCTGTTTCCTAGTTATACCAACGTCTGCTTTATATAAATCAACAGTCCTACTCGCCCAATTAGGATCGGTATTATTTTTCGTAATACCTTCAGAAATGCTTTTGGGCTGTTGCTCAAGCCAGTCTAAAAACTCTTGAGAAGTCTTTAGCTCATTAAAATCAGGATGGTCATTTAAAAGCTGTTTGTAAGCTGATTGAACCTTTAGTTTCTTTTCCTTATCAGTTAATCTGCCTATTTCAGCTTGGAGATCTTCCACTTGTTGAGAAGCCATCTTATGAGAGATAGTTTCTACAACTTGGTATACGTCTGGATATTGATCCTTAAATTGTTCTAGTTCTTCAGCAGTCTTTGGTGGAGCGTACTTAGGAGCTTGCTCTATAGTGCTCTTTTGAGCTTCTAAAGTTTCCTTTTCTTGCTTCCATTCAGATAGCTTCTGATCGTAGTACTTTTTAAGGTCATCGTATCTTTTCTTATACCTAACTTCAGTTTCAGGGTCTCCTTGAACCCCATCCGACTCTTGTTGAGCAGGCTTGGAAGAATCCATAAAACTTTCTACTTCAGGAGTGGCTTCCATCGTGGCCTCGATGTTAGTGTCCTCAGTTTCTTCAGTTGCGTCATCTTCAGTTAGTACTCTATCTTTTCCCTTGTACATATCTACACGAGGGTCGCTATCGAGTACCGTTGCTTTATTATGTGCGTTAGTCTTTCTTTGTTTTGCCATTGTCTTATTCTCCTTTATCAGTGCCTCTTAATTGAGGGTGGCTGTTTATGGTTGTAGAAATCCAGTGCCGGGGCAAACGGGTGGCTGGATGGTTTTTTAGTTTTTTATCAACTAAAATTTTGTTGAGCTCCTTTAAATGGTGCTGCAATTCCTTGTTGAGGCTGTTGCTTACTTTCGTATTCAGCTACTAGTTTTTCTGTTAACTCTGTACCTCTATTGTTCATCTTCTCTAATCTTTTATATCCTATTTCTTGTGCGATAATGTCTGGTATCATTATTTCACCATTTGATATTAATATATCTTCTGCTTTTTCTGGTATCTCTCCTAAGTCTAACTTCATACCTTTCTTTTGTAAATTATCTATAGCTTTTTGTATTACATCTTTTATATACATTTTACCGTTAGCAATTACAGAACCTTTACTCAGTATAAAACCATCACTTTTAGTTTGTACGTCATCTGCCACACCTGAGTTGTCTTTTCCGGCTACGTTTACTTCTCCCGTAGGCCCTGCCGGTATAGCTTCTTTATCTGCAGGGGCTG
>Ga0098043_1000745_pt1 | contig 11594 bp, 13 predicted proteins | sample 9B_taG_FD_92581 | JGI IMG/M metagenome (GOLD analysis project Ga0098043, IMG submission 92581) | Marine viral communities from the Subarctic Pacific Ocean - 9B_ETSP_OMZ_AT15188_CsCl metaG | ecosystem: Environmental > Aquatic > Marine > Oceanic | place: Subarctic Pacific Ocean | collected 2015-01-10 | reverse complement strand
TTTTGGAAAGATAGTGTAGCAATAGAAAGGTTTAAATACCCTAAGACTATTGAGTTGATTGAAAGTAATATACAGAAACTAAAAAAGAAGGTCATTGAGTCTGATAACGCTGATTGGTATGTTCCACCTTCATCATATTATGTTGGTGAGGAATACACTATGGGTTCTTTAACTTCAGAACCTAACTTCAATGACTATGATGAATTTTATACATTTGGAATGTCATTGGGTGCTTGTGTTATGATGAGTCCATATGGTTATTGTTATTTACCTATGGGTAAAAGATACATAATAAAAGATTGTTGTATACAAGAGGATTTTGGTAGTAGTGGAGTTGTAACTAACATTAACGAATACAATGACTATTTACAATATCACAATCTTACTTTTAAAAATTCAGAAAAAAAACACAATGAACAATTAGAAATAGAAATAAAAGAATATTCTAAAATGGGAGCAGCAAGAGCACACACAACGGCATATCTTGCAGAACCAGATAGATATAGATTTAAAAAAGAAAGTCTTTATGAACCAATAAAATTTAAGGAGTTAGATGAAATTTATAGTATCATATGACGTGTCTAAAAAAATAAATAATAAACCAGAAAGATTTGAGGGTTTTTCAGTTCCGTATTTGTATAAAAAATTTAAACAAAAAGATGACTACAATATTATTGATTTAGAAAAATTTAAATCATTAAAGTTTAATGATGAAGATATTGTGATAATTCCCTTTTTTAACAGACATCACTTACAATTAGAACATAAAATGTTATCAGAACAATTAGTTGAAATATTTGGTGATAACTTGTTTAGAGAAAATACTTTGGTAATTTTAGGAACACATGCTGAGTCAAACGGGAATCAAGTTAGAGGTGATGATAAACTCTTAAACACAGAAGCTGGGGATTTGATATACTCAAATATACAAAAGAATAATCAAAAAGTCAAGTTAATTGTTGATGGTTCTAACACCTATGGAATGAATAAACCAAACGATAGTAAGTCTTCATTAGTTAGTGCTCAATTTTTTGTTGAGTGGGCAGAAACTTTAATGAACGACTACAAAGGAAAAGAAATATTTCAACACAATTTAAAGAAGATAGAAAAACTTCAAGATAGAGATAAAACATTTACTTGTTTACAAAGACGACCAAGACAATGTAGAGTAATTAACTTATATAATATTTATAATCAAGACTTGCAAGATACTGGATATTATTCTTTAAGATTAAATAGTTTAGATAGTGTCAGACATTGGAAATTTCAATTATTAAAAGATAGAGAGTGGAGAGTTGAATCTGATGATTGGATTAATTTTAACACAAAATTTAAAGACTTTTTAGAAATAATAAAAGAACACGGTGATTACACTTGTGATGAAGCTAACTTATATGTTAATCAGGCATTTGATTTAAACCAAACACACTATCTAAATAGTTATTTTCAAGTGGTAGCAGAAACATTAACAAACTCACATACAATATTTTTTACAGAAAAAATATATAAACCAATCATATGTGGCTCACCATTTTTTGTTTTGGGAAACAGACATAGTTTAAAATCATTACAGAATCTTGGTTTTAAAACATTTAGTGATTGGTGGGACGAATCTTATGATGAATATTATTCCCATTATGAGAGAAGTAAAAAAGTCTTTTCAATAGTAAAGGATTTAAGTAATAAACCAAAGAGTTATCTAAACTCAATGTTATTAGAGCAAAAAGAAATATTAGTTCACAATCATAATAATATGATAAAATTAATAAATGATAATTATTATATAGACGATATGTTAGATATTTTAGTAGGAGACAAAAAATGAATATTGGTTTTATAGGATTAGGAAAACTTGGATTACCTTGTGCATTAGCGATTGAATCTCGTGGACACAATGTTGTTGGGTACGACCCTTCAGAACAAGTCAAAGATATTGTTGATACAAAAAAATTACAATATCAAGAAATTTGGGCACAGGATTATTTAGATAAAACTAATATTAAAATAAAGTCGGTAGAACAAGTAGTAGAACACTCTGAAATAATCTTTGTTCCTATTCAAACACCACACGGAGATAAATTTGAGGGTATTACAAGAATACCAGACGAAAGAGAGGACTTTGATTATACTTACCTTAAACAAGGAATAAAAAGCCTATCAAACGAAATTGAAAGACAAGGAAATGACAAGATAGTTGTTATCATATCCACAGTTTTACCCGGAACAATTAGAAAAGAAATAATACCTTTACTGGGAAAACACACAAAAATATGCTACAATCCATTTTTTATTGCTATGGGAACAACAATGAGAGACTTTTTGAAACCAGAAATAGTATTATTTGGTGTTGATGATAAAAATGCAGCAGAAAAGGCTAAAAAGTTTTATAGAACATTACACCATCAACCATTTTATGAAACTACTATTGAGAATGCAGAGTTAATCAAAGTAGTTTATAATACTTTTATAAGTTCTAAGATTGCAATAGTAAATACAATAATGGAATTATCACATCACTTACCTAACACTAATGTTGATGATGTGACCAATGCATTAAAAATGTGTGATGATAGAATTATATCGGACAAATATTTAAGTGGTGGTATGGGAGATGGGGGTGGTTGTCATCCAAGAGATAACATAGCATTAAGTTGGTTGTCTAACAAACTTAATTTATCTTATGATTGGTTTGATAACATTATGAAGCAACGAGAACTACAAACAGACTGGTTTGCTGATTTGATTGAAGATAATTTATTGGAAGGTGGTATAGTTATTTTAGGTAAATCATTTAAACCAGAAACCAATATTGAAACGGGTAGTCCTGCACATTTATTAGCAAACATACTAAAAGAAAGAGGACATACTTTTGTTCATTATGACCCATTGGTCGATACATATAAAATTAGTGTTGATACTCCAAGAACATTTTTTATAGGAACTAAACACGATGACTTTGTTAATTTTAACTTTCCAAAGGGTTCAATCATAATTGACCCTTGGAGATATATACCAGATAAAAAAGATTGTAAAGTAATACAAATAGGAAATAGAACTAATGAACTATAAAGAAAAGCAAATAAACTTATGTTGGACACCATTTGGGTACTCATACTCAGTACCACTATCACTTGGATATTTAAAGTCAAACTTAACAATGAACGGATTTCAAAATACAAAAGTTATAGATTTAAACCAAGATTTTTGGGTAAAGAATAGTGATGAGTTAGACAAAGGACAAAACAACTTTGAACAACGATATCAATCTTTATTACAAAATGTTACCAATTGGAATAATCCAGAAAACTATTATGAAAAGATTCATTCGATTGGTGCAGTAAAAGATTTGATTGACGAGTATAGTGATACTTTACTTGAAAATAATCCAAGTATCATAGGGTTTTGTATATTCAATACAAACATATGGTTCACATTGGAAGTTTGTACGGCATTAAAAGTAAAAAGACCAGATATAAAAATTATCATAGGTGGGCCAGAGGCGACGGCATCACACTATGACCCAAATCATAAAATAAAATCCATAATAGAAAGTGGTGTTATTGACGCATTAGTTTTTGGTGAGGGAGACCTTACCGTAAGTGAAGTTTGTGATACAATTTTAAAAGAGGAATATGATTATGAATCAATTGATGGACTATATTATTTAGATAAAGAGGGTAAAGTTGCTAATACTAAGTGGAGAGATTTTATTCCAAAACTTGATGATGTTCCAATACCAGATTATTCAGATATAAATTTTGAGTTATACCGACAACCTGAAATACCAATCGTGTTAAGTAGAGGTTGTAATTATAGTTGTATTTATTGTGGTGTAAAATTATATTGGAAAAATGCAGCTAATTTTAGAAAGCGTTCATCAGACAATTTATTAGAGGAAGTAAAGTATTTAGATAGTGTTGGTTATTTACCAAGAGGTAAATTTAACTTCTTATCTTTCAAAGGTGCTTATGTAAATACTGATGTAACAAAAAAGGCAGAAACTGAAAGTGGTAAATCAATATTAGAAGAATTTTGTGAAAAAATAATTGACCACTTTGGAGGGCCTTATCCAGAAGTTCCTTTTTTATGGGGTGGTTGGGCCAGAGTAGATGATAATTTAACACCAGAACTTTGTAAAAAAATGTATGACGCAGGGTGTCATCATTTAACATTTGGATTTGAAAGTGGAAGTCCACGAATTAACAAAGAGATGAGAAAGGGATATAAGTTTAGAGAGTATGATAACGAGTATGCAGCAAATGTATTTAAGAATTGTATGGAAGCAGGAATACAAGCAGTTTTATTTATTATTGTAGGGTATCCAACAGAAACAGAAGAGGACTTTCAATCAACTATGGATTTCTTAGAGGAAAATAAACAATGGATAGACGCAGTTTATTGTATGAGTACATTTATTCTTAGTAAAGAAATGATGTCTGATGAAGGTAAAGGTAAAATGTCTAAGTTTGCTATTCGTTCAGCTATTGGTGGTGGTGGGGATATCGATATGAAATTGCTGGAAGAAAAACCAAGTTATTTAGCAGGAGATGGAATACACCCACACGCAGTAGAGTGGGAAAGTGAAACTTCAACTTATGAAGAAAGGTTAGAACGATTAGAAATATTCAAGGAGTGGGCGGAAAAAAATGATAAAATTTCTACTTCACCAAGAGTTGAGGATTGGGTAAATCCTAATGATGGGACAACAATGGACTAATTATGAAAAGGTTATATGTTATAGGAGATAGTTGGTGTGTAAATTCTTGGCCAGAATTACTAGGAAAGAAGTTAGGTTATGAGTTAATAAATGATTCAGTAAATGGTTCTTCTAATGATTGGATATTTAGAAGATTAATTGAGTGGATTAGTTGTCAAGAAACTACTGATGATTTATTTGTCATAGTGGGATTAACTTCACCAAGTAGAAGAGAAGAAAACTTTAACAATTATCACCCAGGTGGTGATAAATATAGTAATGAAATTGATAAATTTATTTATGAAAAACTATATGACAATGAATTAGCACATTTAAAATCAATAAGTTATATTTTAGCTATACAAGAATTCTTAAAAAGTAAAAAAATAAAATACTTACTATTTGATAGTTGGTATGATGTTTTGGAATGTGAATCTGAATTAATTTCTAATAGAAAAGCAAAAAATAGATATAAGTTTTTTAATTTTGATGGAAATTACTTTTACAAAAAAGACAATAAGTATGATGTAATTAAGGGACAATACTATTCTGATGAACTTAACATAGGTAAGATGATAAATAAAATTGATTCAAATTATTACATAAGACCAGATAATAATTCAATACGAATAAGAAAAGAAAATGAAGACGGACACCCAACAGAAAAAGATTGTGAAGATATAAGTTTAGTTTTACACTCTAAAATAAAAGAGTTATACGATTTATGAAACCAATAACATACGCATACTTAGAAACAACTAACTATTGTAATTTAGATTGTAGTTTTTGTAATCGTGATGAAGTGATTGGCCCACTAAAACATATGTCATTAGAGAATTGGGGTAAGTTATTGGACGGAATAAAACACCACCCAATCAAAGAAGCAAAACTTATGGGTATGGGTGAACCAATGCTACACCCACAATTTGATGAAGTGTGTCGTATGTTCAAAGAAGTCTTTCCAGATTGTTTTTTAATCGTAGCAACAAATTGTCAATATAAAATTAGTGATAAGTTTCGTGAGTGTATGAAATATATTGATATGTTGTATTTGTCTATTGACGGATATAAAGAACATTACGAAAGAGATAGAGCACCAGCAAAGTGGAGTAAGTTGATGAGATTCCTTGAAGAATTCAAATCAGTAGATAGACTTAATTGTAATGTAGTTGTTAATTATGTGGTAAATGCTTATAATGTCCACGATATACCAAAAATTGATAAGTTGAGAAAAGATAATAATCTTGGACAATTGAGATTAAACATAGCAACCATTTGGAGTGCAGATGAACTAATGGCAGATGATATTGCAACATCAGGTTATAAACAAGAAGATTTAGACTATTTGAGAGAAAATTGGAGTGAACAAATTATGGGTAAATCCAAATGGGATTTTCCTGATTGTTATTGGGTTCAAAATGGATTATATACTACGGTAGAGGGACACGTTAAAATGTGTTGTATGAATACAGGAGCAAAACCATTTGGAAATTTATTTGCAAACTCAATAGATGAGATAAGATTAATGGACGATTATCAAAATGTAAAAAAAGGTTGTGAAACAAACAATCCTACATCACATTGTAAAAATTGTTCTTATAAAGAAATAACACCAATGTTAACTTACTTACAAGTAGAACCAGAATCAGATATCAAAAAGGGGACAAGAGTAAAATTATGAAACCACACTTACATAAAGTAAATAGGATTATAGATTATACGGATAAATCTGAATATGATTATATTTTAAACCAATCAGAAAGAACACAACCAATTCCACAATCTTATTATACAAAATTTTTAAGAAGTTTAAAACAAGAGGATTTTGCATATTATCCCAATACAAAAAACTTCAAAGAAAAAATATGTGATTTTTACAATGTTAAATTAGAAAATTTATTTTTAAGTGATGGCTCGGATATCGGTATCAAGTCTATATTTGAAACCTTTACAACTTGTGGCAATATCGTTACATCTGAGCCGTCCTTTCCTATGTATGGAGTTTACGCTTCATTGTATAATTGTTCATACAAAGGTATAAATTATGATGTAGATACATTAGAACTATCAATAGAGAATATGTTAAGTTTCGTAGATGATGAAACTCAACTGATTATATTGGCAAATCCAAATAGTCCTATCGGTGATTACAAAACCATAGATGAAATCAAACCATTATTAGATACAGGTATTCCGGTATTGATTGATGAAGCATATATAGAGTTTTTAGATACAGAAGACATATATTGGGATAGTTTTATTAAATATATTGACGACTATCCAAACCTAATCGTAACAAGGACTTTCTCAAAGGGTTTCGGTGCAGCAGGTTCCAGGGTTGGTATGACTTTTTCTAATCCACACTACATAGAAAACATTTCTAAATTTAGACAAATGTATGAGATATCAGGTGTATCTATGAAGTATTGTGAATTTTTACTAAACAATCATCATTTAGTTGATATCTATTGTCAGGAAGTCGTAGAAGAAAAAAAGAAAGTAGTTTCAATGTTAAAAAATTATGAGGTTGTAGATTCAAATTGTAATTGGATACATTTCAATAATCAAGACGACAACAAAAAAACAAAAGAAATTTTAGATAAACACAAAGTATTGGTAAAGTATTGTAAACTACACCATTACGGATTTAGAGAAAACTGGTGTCGTATGACAATACAACCAGGACTTTCAGAACAACAATTTTTTAAGGAGTTGATAAATGTTTAAAGCAATAAAAAAGTGGTTTCAGAAATGGAATACAGACAGAAAACTTAAGAAAAAACTTAAAGAGCTTCGTAAACGAGACCCTTTCATTTATAAATAAAACTTCTAAATCTTATATTTATAGTTGTATACAAACATATATTTTAGGACTAAAATGATTAAATTATCAGAATTATTACACGAGGGATATAGAGACCCAGGTATTTTCAAAGCAGTGTTCTTAGCAGGTGGGCCAGGAAGTGGTAAAACCTATATAGCAAAAGGATTGTTCGGAATACCGGAAAAGGTAAATGTATCTCGAACTGGTATGAAAATGGTCAATTCTGACAAAGAACTCAAATTTTTACTTAATAAATACGGATTTGGAACAAATTTAGACGCATTACCAGATGAAGTATTTCACAACTTAACAGGTGATGGAAAAGATACAAGTGGATTAAGACAATTCGCAAAAGAACTAACCGCAGAAAGAAGAAGATTATATCAAAACGGAAGACTTGGTATGATTATTGACGGAACAGGTGATGATTTTAAAAAAATTGCAAGTGAAAAAGCAGAATTAGAAAAAATTGGATATCAAACATATATGGTATTCGTAAGCACTACATTAGAAGTAGCACTTGAACGAAATGAAAATCGTGATAGAGTTTTACCAAAAAGTATTGTTGAAGCATCACACAAAGAAGTAAATAGAAATATTGGTGCATTTCAAGGATTATTCGGTTCAAGTAATTATTTGATTGTTGATAACAATCAATACAAAACAGAAGCAGAAGCAACAAAAAGATTTAAAATGTTGGTCAAACAAGGATTAGATACATTTATAAAAAAACCAATCACAAGTAAAAAAGCATTGAGTTGGATTAGAAAACAAAAAATATTAGATAAGTCAAAAGGAAGGAAGAAATAATGTTAATATCATTTGATGAAATTATAGACATAACACTACACCACGAAGGTGGATATGTTCACGACCCAAAAGATTTAGGTGGAGAAACAAACTTTGGTATCGCAAAAAGATTTTATCCAGATGTAGATATAAAAAATCTTACAGAGGACGAAGCAAAAGAAATTTATAAAAGAGATTACTGGGTTCGTAATCGAGTAGAAGAACTACCAGAAAACCTTAGACATATATTTTTTGATATGTGTGTTAATCAAGGTAGAGGAACAGCAGTAAAGATTTTACAACGAGCATGTAATGCAAAAGGTGCAGACTTAGCAATTGACGGAGGTTTTGGGCCAGGAACTATGAACGCAATAGAAACCTATAAACCTTCAACAGATAGAGTTCGTTGTTATAGATTAAAACATTATTACGATTTAGTAAATAAAAAACCAGAACAAGAGAGATTCTTGTATGGTTGGTATAAACGAGCAATATCAATTTAGGAGAAAAAATATGGCAACACCAGTACAGGGTTCTTTCATTGACAGAACAAAAAAACTAGATAGACCAAATTCACATACTGCTACTTTTGAGGTAGGAGCATCAACGACATATGAACCAACAGGTTCATTTAAAAATACTGCATTTTTAATTGAAGCAGGTTCAAATTACACACTATCATTAGTAGAGGGTGGAGATTTAACAGCAGGACTAGTAACAGGTCAAGTATACCCAATGGCGTTAAAGAAAGTTGTTAATGGTTCAGCAACAATAGTTAAACTTATAAAATAATGAACGAACAAATATCACAAATCATCAGAGAAGCAATCACAGAATTGATTGACGATAGTCGTTGTGTTAATTGTGGTTCAATCACAAACGAAGACCTAAGAAAATGGTTCGGTAAAGGTGGAGCCGGTGGAACAACCAAAGGTGGTTGGGATAGATATGGTTCAGACGGACAAAAGTTAGGTAAGTGTGGAGACGGAAAAGAAGGTGGTGCATATGCCGCTTGTTTAAGTGCCGAGAAAGCTCGTAAACTTGGCAAAAAAGGTAGAGCATCATTTGTTCGTAGAAAGAGGTCAGCACAGAAAAAAGGTGGAGATGCCAAAAAAGGAAAACAAAGAAGTAAAGGTAAGAAACCAGTATATAGTAAGACAGGGGCATAATGGCAGATTTAATATTACCAAGAGGAAAGATAAAAGTTCTACAAGCAGAGGACAAGGATTATAAGAGAGGTTTACTTGTAAGACTTTTAAAAAATGGTGGATATGATATGGCATATTGGTTTAATAAACCAAATAAAGCATATCCAGTTGAAGTATTAGTAGATGGAAAAAGTATAAAAAAAGATGCGAAAGTAGTTGAGATGAAATTTCATCCAAAAGATTATTATGATAAAAATGAGATGTTAAATAGACCCAACTACATTAGAAATCAATCACCAGTTCCAGCAAACCAAAAAGACGGAGAACATACATATTATAATCCAGATGTTAAAGGACGAACAAAGAGGGAGACGATAATGAACTTAAAATCATTAGTTAAAGAAACAATAAAAGAAGTTGTAGCAGAAAGAAAATTAAATATGTTTTTAGAAAAAAACACACCAACAAACCCATCAAAGTGGTCTTATTATAAATCACAGGCAAAGAAAAAGTTTGATGTTTACCCAAGTGCATACGCTAATGCTTGGGCAGCAAAAAAATATAAAGCTGCCGGTGGTAGTTGGAGAAAAGGATAACACTATGAAAGAAGCAAGAGGTACTTGTTGGGTAGGTTATCAACAAGTCGGTATGAAAAAGAAAAATGGTAAAATGGTACCGAATTGTGTAAAAGAAATTACAGAACTTTACTATGAGGAAAATGGTAAAGGACACGGATATACATTGGAATATCTAAGATTACCAGAAGATATCAATGAAGCAGAATATCAAGGAAGAAAAGTAAAACTTGGTAAAATTATGCAAGGTGATGCTAAAAAATTCAAAGTTTATGTAAAGAACCCAAAAGGGAATGTTGTTAAGGTAAACTTTGGTCAAGGTGGTGATGCTAAGGGTGGAACAATGAGAATTAGAAAGTCTAATCCAAAAGCAAGAAAGAATTTTAGAGCAAGACACAATTGTGATAATCCAGGCCCAAGACATAAAGCAAGATATTGGTCTTGTCGTAAATGGTAGGTAAGTTATGAAGTCAAAACTAACAGAATGGTTAGTTAAACCTTATCTAAATGAATCACCAGACTTAGATATTAAAGTCGGTGATGATATTTTAATGGGTAGGTTTAAAAACAAACGAGTAAAAGTTAAGTCAATCACTTACAATGAGAAAGGTGATTTATTAATCAATGGTCGTCCTGCATTAAAATTTAGAAAAGTCAGAAATGACAAAAAGTTATTACCAAATAAAACCACAAACAAACAATCAACAGAACCAGATTCAGATAGAAAAGGTGTTGATGATGAATATCCACATTACAAATTAAAAGAAGACGAATCCGACAAAGAAAAATTTCGTTCAGTTCATCTTAAATCATCATTTGATTCTACATTTGGTGGTTGGTATTCACAACACGTTCCATTGACTACTAAATTTATGCAAAGTGTATTGGGTAAAGAACGAGTAAGTGTATTTCACGTTGGTTCAGCGGACTTATCAAAAGATATATTGAATGTTGGAAGAATTGTTGGAAAAAGTGGAACACTATCTACATTCACATCAGTAGACAAAGGTGAGAAACTTGCAAAAGGACAAGGAATACAAAGTAGAGGTGGTATCATTTATCAATTAGAAGGAAGTTTATTAGTTGCAAGCACACGAGATATGCAAACACATCCAGACAAAACAGGTCGTAGATGGGTAGAACCACATTATTTAGCAGGTAAAGTTGCTGGTATGAAAATGTATAAAGAATTAGAAAAAGGTATTGAAAAAAATAAAATAGATAGACGAGTTTGGGACAAGATACGAGATAAAGTTGATGATGAAGTGAGGAAAAAAACAGGTTATGGTGATACTCAATATGACCACCAAGCGCACGATGAAAACCTAAAAAAAGCATTAGGGCCATACAAAAGAGATTGGATTAAAAAATATATTGATATGTGTTATAAAATAATGAGAAAGTATAAACCACAAATCAAACGACACATATTAAGTCAAAAAGATAAACCATCACAACACGGGTGGAACGAAATACTCGTTAATCAAATTAAAATTAAAGATGTATTTTTATTAAGTAGAGAAGGAAAATATCCAGCTATCAGAAAAGCAGCTGAAAAAGTT
>Ga0098043_1000744_pt1 | contig 11597 bp, 9 predicted proteins | sample 9B_taG_FD_92581 | JGI IMG/M metagenome (GOLD analysis project Ga0098043, IMG submission 92581) | Marine viral communities from the Subarctic Pacific Ocean - 9B_ETSP_OMZ_AT15188_CsCl metaG | ecosystem: Environmental > Aquatic > Marine > Oceanic | place: Subarctic Pacific Ocean | collected 2015-01-10 | reverse complement strand
GTCATCTTTGTTGATGTTGCGTTGATTGCTTCTGCAATTCTTGTCGCAAACAGGGTGGTAGTTCCAGCTCCATTTGCTCCGATAACTCCAGCGGAACTAACAGCATCAGAATTTTTGCACTGAATTTCTACTATATTGTCCTCTCCATCGGTTAGTCGAATGAACTCAAGATTATCCATGAAAGGAGCCGTGCCGGAGACTGTTATTGTTGCTGTTGCAGCAGTAGCACCAACTGGTGTTGTATTCGGTGCGACAAAGATACCAATTGCAGATTCAACCTCAGCAGGTGTAGCAGGTGGAGATGCGAAGGTTGTTTGTTCGACACTCCAACCAGCTTTCTCTGCTGCACTAGACGCACCGAGAGCTTCGAGTCCCCCCAAGCGGATAAACTTTACTGGTCCAACGCCAGAAGCCAAGTAGGCTTGCGCTGCATATCCAGCATATGAAGGAGCTCCGGTGTTTCCGTCACGCCAAGGATCTTGGCTTTTAACACCGTCCATTGGATTTCCGAATACATCAATAAAGTTTTCCAAGCTGTTAACCTTAATTGGTTTCATCGCAGGGCCTTTTCTTGATCTACCGATAAGAAGTAGTCCGTCTTCTTCTGACACCGTGGTCACTTGTGATTGGTCGATCTCTCTCAGTTGAATACCGGGAGACACAAAGTCAAACTTGGTAGGCATTAATTTTCTCCTATTAAAATTTTATTTTCCTAGTAAATAGTTAAATAAAAGCCCAAAGTCATAAATCTCGAAATTTCTCGCCTGACTTGTCCCAAGGTTTTGAGTCCCCAACAATCACACGTTCTCTCGAGATCTTAACTTCAACAACTGACTCGGTAGTTTGAATGAATGGTTCATTATCGCTTGAGTTATTTCCAGTAAGATATCCTAAGATTTTTATCGTTGCTTTTGAGGTAAACATTCTCTCTTCATCGCCAAGATTACCAGCACTTGTGATTGAGAAATCAGAGTCAATAAATGCCTCATACTTATAGCCATCATTCTGTACAATAAAGTTTCGTCTTCTCTCGGAGATGAATAGTGGCATAATGTGATTCATTTGTTGTTGGTATTCGGTGCGAATAAACACTTCAAACGTGCAAGACACATAAACAGGTCGTGGAATTGTAACTGTTTCGTAGACAATTTTTTTAGATGTTGTTGGTCCCGTGTTGTCGCCCTTTGTTCTTCTGCGACGTTCTGCATTTTGAAAGTTTTGAGTCTTATCTTGTTTGATTACTCTTTTAACTTGAATGCGATCATTCTCCAGTTCTTCTGATTGAACTGATCCTTTAAAGTTGTCTTCTTTGGACATGGAAGTCCTCGCTATGGTAATTAAGGGCAACCTTAGTTTTCCAACGCTGTCTCTCAAGTCTTTGTTGTTTTTAATCTGAAAGGCTCTTTCCGAACCAAACCACAACACCTTTACCTTCTCGATCCCATTGTTTGTCTTAACATGTGGATTAAGAGTTTCATCGACAAAGCGAAAAACTGCTGTATCGATATTCTCTAGGGTAGATGGGACTGATGGTATTAAATCTTCACTCGGCATTGAATAATCCGTCTCTTGCTCTTATACAGTCGGCTGAAACTTCAAATCGACTCTCTGGTTGCCCAAAGAGAAGTTTGGGTTCATTTAACTTTACTATCTCATAGTAGATAGGTCCAAATCTTACGAAGTCACCTTCTCGGACGAATAAGTTTTGGTCCTCGGTCAATCTTCTCTTATGGAAATTGACGGTAATTTTTGTTGACTTGTCGAGAGCAAGATTGTCCAAATCCGCAGTTTCAACGCCACCATATGTAACAAGGGCGTAAACTCTTATCGGGTGAAGAAAGTTTTTCTCTATTGCCTCACCATACAATGGGTGGAAATCTGTGTTCTCAACATCGATTGGAAAATATAGAATTTGCTGTCCGACAACTCTTTCAATTATTTCATCATTTACTTGCTTAACAAGGTTTTTTTCTTTTTCTCCAAGGAATAACGGTGGAGGAGCCTGTGTTGGTCTTTCCCATTTTGACATCTAACTTATCCTACGAAAATCTTAAGCGGAACCTTTTGAACGATTGCATCCATGTTTTCAACCATAGCCTTATCCGTCTCGGCAAGTTTGGCGTACAGCATCTCATCCAGTTGCTTGTTCAATTCTTCACGCAATGCTTGTTGCTCTGAAGAGGCTTGACCGAGAAGATCTGCAGCGTTCAGGGACACATTGTCTCCCGGAATTGGAATAGATCCTCCAAACTTCCCTCGGACTTGTCCAAGAGTCTCTTTCGAAAGAGCAAGGGAGAATCTGCGAATCCACTGTTGTCCAATTGAGTTGATCTTGTCAAATGGGATGTTCTCCATTGGCATTGTGTTCATGTTGTTTACGCCGTCTACACCAGAGTCGTAAGATCCTGTTGCGAATGCTTCGTTACCTGTCTCTACCGTGAACCTAAACCAGAATGTGGTTTCGCTAACTTCGTCAGGTGTAGGATATAGTCTAAGCTTGTTGTCATTTATCTCATATGAGTAGTGCGAGGTTCGCGTATAAAGATGGTCTTCGTATTGCATTGCTTGAATCTTATTTTGCCATACTGGTATGACGTTGAAAGAAGAGTCGTCTGCATACTGGCCATAGTTGTGCATGTCACCAACAACGTTGAGTCCACCGTAGTATCCATAGAATCTCCACATTTGTCGTGGTGTAACATAGTACACTTGTCTAATCTTAATTCGTTTATTACCCATACCAGCCCAGTCAGATCCAGATTGTGAAGACGAAACAATATGCTGAAGATCATAGTCTTGCACATCGTTTTCGATATCAAAAGAAGCTGAGTAGAGGGGTTGTGTTCCTCCAACCATTGCTTCTGTTGAAAACTTGTCTGCGTTTCTAAACGCATAATCAAATTGAAACTTTGGATATTTTAGGGAAACAGATTCTGTCGATCCAGATATCTCGCCCTTGTGGTCAAATGACCCTGTAGGGCCGCCTAGGGCGCTCCCTAAGGAGTTTCTAGCTTGATGGAGGTTCACGATATAGGAGTATTCCAAAACGGCCTCCTCGTAGTGATTATAGACGTTCTTGTTCGTTATCTCAATATCAAGAACATCGCCTCCGAGTCTCTTATATGTATATGCCACTTGAGCAGCGGCGCCGGATACGAATGCATCCGAAGTATAATATCCAATTGCTAATGAGCTAACAACTTCGCTTGTAGTACCTGTCTCGGATAATACGATAGCAGACAGTGTGGAAGTTGGTGTAAGATCAGGAAACGACATGAAAAACCCTCCGTCAATCTAAATAGTTTGCATTAAAGTAAACCTCCGAATGCTAAGGCATTCGAAGGAAAGGAGGTTAAAATGAAACTTAATTATTTTACTTTGTTGAAGATTTTCTAGAACGTCTGCGAGTTGTCTTTTTTTGCTTTACTTCCTCAACAGCTTCTTTTGTTTCTTCAACGATGTCTGCAGCAGTTTCAATTGCTTCTTCTACTGCTTCTTCAACAACCTTAGCTACTTTCTTAGCGGTCTTCTTAGTTTTCTTCGCAACTTCCTTGACCTCTTCGACGGCTTCTTCGATTGTCTCTTCAACTGCCTCTGCTACTTCTTCTATTGTCTCAACGACTTCTTTAAGAGCTTCTGCAGCTTCAGCTTTAATTCTTTCTTGTTCGTCAATTATATGACCAAGCCCTACACGGCGAGCCTCTTGGGGATCTAACTCAATCCCCAAAAGACGGCGTTTGCGTAATAAAAGCTTTTTTCTTTTTGATCTACGACCCATTAATCACCTCTTAGGATGCGTGGAACTTGCCAACAACGTTAGCATTATCAGTTCTCAATAGAGCAGAAACATACCAAGTTTCACCATCGCAATAAACTTCTACGTGTGAACCAGCAAACAACTTTTGTCCAGCTCCAGTTGCTTCGATAATAAATTGTGGGTGATTATCGGTCTTCTTTGCTGTCTGGTGAGTCCCGTGAGCAGGGTTGGCACCATCAAGCAATGTCATACTTGAGCCAACAAGTTCACCATTTGCAGTTCCAGAAGCTGCGGATTGAATTGTAATTTTCTTTGTATCCAAATTAGTCAATTCATCACCAATGATAAATTTAAAATAAGCACCATCTTGTCTCGCGGGCAATGTAATGACGATAGAGGCTGCGTTACTGTTAATTAAATATAACTCACCAGTTTCGGCAGAAGTAATATCTTTTGATTCAGTGATAGCCTCAACTCTTTGACGACTTGCGACTCTTGCCGCTCTTCCAACTTTAGCCATAATATAATCTCCTTAAATATAATAAAGTTCATGGGCTAGAGCCCGTTTTCATAGTAAATAGTATCTAAAAATAGAAAACCCCCGAACCGAAGCTCGAGGGTCTTTTTTTTGTTAGCATTCTAACTTTCAGAAGAAAGTTATGAATTAGGATCCAGATTCACCCAATAAACCACGGCAGATAACAAGACCGTACATATCAGGACGAACCATTTTCTTAGCGTAACGAGTCATCACACCTTTGCGAGGAACGAAGTCTTCTGGACCAAAGATGGTTGGTGTAGTTTGTAATGGCACATATGGTGCATATACATAACCAGACTCAAGGAAAGAAGCTCCTTTACGTCCAACCAAGATAGCGTTACGTGGGAAGTAAGGATCAACGATAACGTCAAACTTACGATTCAAAGCACCAACCTTAACAGCACCGATGTCACCTTTGTCAGCATCAGCAGTTACGTTTGCACGGAAACCAGCTGTGAATTCCAAGATGTTTGCAACTTCAGGAGAAGTAACGATGTAGTTAGCTCCACCACGCAAAGTCTTACGATGGATTTGTGCAGATACGTCATTGATAGTTTCGATCAAAGTTTCATACCATTCAGAAACTGTTCCAGTGAAGTCAGGAGCAGCAGAAGTTGCACCAAGCTCAGCACCAGTTTCACGGTTTACAAACAAACCAGGTGAACGAGACCAGTAGTAAGTAGCAGCTGTCGCGCCGTTTACAAGGTCAGCCAAGATTTCACGATCCAATTCAAGAGCGATTTGCTCAGAAAGGATAGAAGTCAATTCTACTTCAGCATCCAAGTTGTGGTAAGCGTTCAAGTCTTGACCCAATTCTGGAGTCCACTTTGCTTTCAACTTCTTGGTTTGAGCTGTAATAGCGATACTGTCTACCTTGATGTCGATCTCTGGGATATTTACATTATTCTCAAGCAACATCTCATATGCGTTGATAGCACCTGCAGCAGCATTTGCATCAGCACCAATAGAATCTGCAACAGCAATTTCAACTGCGATGTCTGCACCGAAAGAAAGAGAACCAGCTGTAGCGCTAGCTTCAACGATTACGAAGCGAACTGCTGGAACGTTTGATGTTAGTGAACTTTGACCATCAGGAACTACAGAGGTTAAACGACGTACGATTGTAGCGGCGGTAGTAAGACCAGTCAGTGCACCCAATGTAGTTGCTGTAATATTAAAAGCAGACAAGTTGTCAAAGTCAGCGTTTCCAGTATCAAAAAGGCTTTTAGCGATATCAACGACAAAAGCATCTGTAGCTGCAAGATCTAAAAGATCTGGATCGTATTCCAAACGTTTCTTTTGAGCTTCTGTAGCAGCTGAGATTGTGAACTGCTCAACAAGCGCACGATGCGCAGCACCTGAACTATTCGCAGCTGTAATAGAGCCGGTTGGTGAGGCATAAGCATAACCTACCATATTTCGAGGACCAGAAAGGTTTTCGCCTAAAGCACCAACCAAGTTAACACCACCAGTTACTTCAGAACCAACACGGTCAGTACCGTAGATTGAATCATTAGCAGCGTTGCCAAAACGACCAGTAGTAGTTGTTTCTCCAATTTGACCTGAGTAGGTGAAATCCATGAAGAAGATCAGACCAGATGGCAAAGACATCGGCTGAACGCTTACAAGATCGTTAGCAATAAGTCCAGCGAATACACGACGAACGATTGGGAATGCAACAGCAGCAAAACCTTCAACAGATCCACCTGTTCCCATTGAACTAGACTCACGAAGTAATTCTTTTGCTTGGTTTTCAAGCAAACGAGCCATTGAGGCTTTTTGATTGTCATCAGACAATCCTTCAAGTAAGCCAGTTTGGCTCCACTTGTTTAAAAGAGCAGCACCTTCTTCTTGCATATTGCGGTTGACGATGCCCTCTGTTAGAGTTTCGATAATAGACATTGTTAAAATCTCCTAAATTATTTTTTTATGCCTGCAAGCTTTTGCATCTTCTCCATAAAAGGATCAGCGCTTTGCTTGCTTTCGTTAATGTTTTGTCTCGAATTCAGCATTGAACTTAAGTTCGATCTTCGGTTGACTGACTCGCTCAGTGATTGTGGACCTTTTTTGCTATTAGGCGTCGATCCCACTGTAGCTCTGAGTGTCTCATGAAGTCTTTTTGCTTCTTTCGGTGACTCCGCATTTGCGATGGCTTCGACAATTTTAGATTTTTGTCGCTCATTCAGGGAGGCATCACCCAGAGTGCGGTTCTGGTATAGTAACTTTGCGTTAGACAATAAGGTTTCCTCAAGATATAATTCCATCTTGGATAGGACGCTTTCCATTTGATCGTTTTGTTGCGTCAGAAACTTTACTGTTTCGTGTAATTCATTTAATTGTCCTGTGGCGTCTTCACTTTCTTCCTCGGACTCTTCTTCATCTTCTTCGCCATAGACGACATCAGCCATGACTGCATTGGCCTCTTTACGAGATCTAGATCCGGCTCCACTTCCTGCCATGCCATTAAGACTATCTTGGATTGGATCGTAATCCACTTTCTCTTCAATAACTTCTTCTTCGAGCATGTCTAAAACTTCTTGTAGTTGAAGGTCAAGTTCGTCAGCTTCATTGTCATCTGTAGTGGCTGCTGTGACGTCTTTATCGTCTCCACCTACCAAGTCCCCTCCAAGGTCCCCTAGACCTCCTAGATCGACTCCTGGGTCGCCCTCTGAGGCTGCAATCTCGTCTTGCTCAGGTGAAAAATCCCCAAGGTCAAGATTGACCATTCCGTCTTCCACTTCTGGAAGATTATCGATCATCGCAGTAAGTCTTGTGTACAAGTCTTCAGCGCCTGGTCTAGTATCATATGCGGGCTGTGCATCAATTGTTGGTGGCGCAGTTTCGGTTGCTGCTTGAGCAGATTCTTCTTCTTGCATCAACTCTTCTTCAACTTCATTAATGATCTCATCTACTTTGTTGGGGGCTTCATCTACTTCAAGCATTTGATCAATAGCTTCTTTTACTTGCTTTGAATACTTGTCGAGAACGGATTGTTCCGCATTTTTGATTGCTTGCTCTCTTAGAGCTGCTGCATCGGCAATTGCTTGTTCTAACATGCTAGACATTAATTTATCTCCCGAATTTTGTTTTTCTCCAATAAATAGTGTAAATACAGTTTAAAGTCCAAAACAGAGCTTAAAAAGAAAAACCCCCACACCAAAGGCATGAGGGAATAAGTTTTTTAAATTAATTCTAACTTAAAAAATATTTTTAACGTCCAGTAGAGTGTATGTCATAAATTTCACTAGCCGTCAAGATAGACTTGTTGATAGAAACTTGATCAAGTTCACCAGGGAAGAATTTAACTAATGCACCCACACCTCTTGTTGCTCCAAAAATTAATTCAGTATCTGTTGAATCATTTTTATATGGAGGTAGCCAAGAACCAATGCTTTGTCCATTTAGATAGATTGTGTAATCTCCAGAAGCCGGCATTGTAAGTGCGACGTGATGCCATGTATTGGCGGCAACACCACCAGCAACTGTAGCCCTGAAGTTGTTTGGTTGAGCTGGAGCTCCACCAATTCCCTGACTAGATGCGAAAACACCAATTCCACCATCAACCATAAGCGGACCAGAATTTGCTTGATCTTGTCTTTGTGTTGAGTAAGCAATAACCCAACCATTCCAATTGTGTGCACCAGTTGGTTTAGACATTAGAATGTAGGTATTGTTTGCACTTGGTAAAGAATTAGCATTGAACCAAAAGTCAACAGTCAAATCCCCAGACTCCCTATCGTAATCGGTAGAGTGAGGCAATGAAGCATAGGTTCCGCTTGTTCCATCAAGAGTCAAGACTCCATCAATCAATTGAGCATTTCCATGAAGAGTTAGGCTTGAATCCTCTTCCAATCCTGAGTTGCTAGGCGCACTTTGACCAGCAGAAGGAATCACAACTTCTCTATCAGATCCATCATTATAGATAGTGGCAATTTCAGAGTCAGACAACACATATCCTTCAACCATCTGGAATGAATCGAATTCAAATGCCTCACCAGTAGCAGCATTAGCGTTAGCATTACCGGTTGAACCTAGACCAAATTTTCCAGTAGGACCTCCAGCAATCCAGTTTGCAGTAGCAGTGATTCCTGTTTTTTCAGAAACTACAGCTCCATTCAAGTAAGTTTTAGCAACTCCAGCAACCTTATCTAAAGTCATCACAACATTGTACCAAACATTACTTTGAAGATTGATGTTATAATTCAAAGATGGTGGTGGATTAACATTGCTTGCCGAAGAGTAAGTTGATTTAAGATTAATGCTACTTCCATTTCCAACAAGTTTAGCCATAACTCCTTGATAACCACTTCTAGCACCAAACAAATCTCTTCGAATGTTGTTGCTAGGCACATCTAGACATTTAAACCAGAAAGATGCAATCATCTGATCTGGATTTGTGTCGGTTAAGTGCTGCCCCCAAGTGCTGTTAGCGTAACCTGTGGTGTTGGTTTTCATAAGATTACCGCCTGCCCCGTCATCGTGCAAAGAAGCGTCTCCGTGAAGATTGAAGTTACCTTCCCAAACAATACTGTTGTTTTTACCATCATCTTCTGCAGGAATGGTGAAAGATTCATTTTCCGATAACCACTGCAAGGTACCATCCGACATAACAGTCAGAAATTTGCCTTGCTCAGAACCTCTATATACAGGGACATCATCAAAGTGATGTAATTTCCTAGTAGCGCTTGTGGATCCAAAGTCAAAAGCGTGAGCGTCTTCGACCTCTTCAGAAGACAGAAATGAAACACGAACAGTTTGTTGAGCAACTGTTTTAGATTCAAAGTAGTATTTTTGATAACTTACGTCTGCGATGAAGTCTTCAATAACTCCATCAGTATCGTGCAACATTGTCCAACTTGTTCCATCGAAGCCATACACTTTGATGCTGATGTTTCGAAGACTAACGGACATTTTATGACCATACCCAGCTGGTGGAGCGAAACCATCAGCATACTGTGGGCTTGCTGGATATGCCGTCTTTCTTAGTAATGTAGATTTTTTCATTTTACCACCCTCCTTATCTGGCGATCCAAGCTAAATTTCCTTGAGCATCGACAGAAAGAATTTTTCCTGCATCTGCTTGGGTAAACGCCGGGACATCAGATACATCTTCAAGCTTTAGAGGATCCGGTGAATTCTCGAGCGACAAGTGTGGTGCTACAACAGCATCTTCAACAAAGAAGTATCTAACAGTTTCTTCATATCCAGATTTTGATACAAAAAATACATCTTCGTAATCAGCTAAGTTTACAGTGGTGTGGTCTGGACTCACACTGTGAGCAGTGTTGTCGAAAAAGTTTTCAATAGTATCGATCAAAGACCATGTTCCGCCATTTAAACCGTAAACTTCAATTTCAGCAAATCCAACAACGATAACAGCATTTGCGGAAGCAGCTTCGCCCCCGTTTCCAAAACCAGTACTGCCTGCGTCAGGTATAGTTAAGCCAGCAGTAGATTTATTTAATTTCATAGACATTTTATTTCCTCCATTATTAATAAGTGTCTTAAAAAAAGCCCCGAAGATTTCTCCTCGGGGCCAAGTGAGCAATGCTCAATAGCATTGAGGACTACTCTAAGATGTTATTACATCATGTAGTATACGCCACCGTGCTCAACGAAAGTAACAGAAGAGCCTGGGAACAACTTAACCATTCCATCAGCTTCACCATCAATAGACATTCCAGCAGGAGCTGAGAATTTCACTGGCTCAGCAGATGCTGCAGCCAAAGAAACTGTCACTTTGTAGTTTGCTTGAAGAACAGGAAGTGTCGCACCAGCATCTGCACCAGAATTCTGAACGATTTGGAATTCAAATCCAGCAGGCATCATGATAGCAGCAGAAGCAACAGTGTTACCGATAAAGTTAACTTTAACTTGACCGTCAACCATTTGATCTTGCTTGGCTTCGATATCGTTCTCTTTTGCAGTTGCACGAGCGATTTCGTTAGTCAAGTCAGTTGACAATTGAAGATCAGCAGCTTCACGAGCGTTCTTTTCAGCTAAGTCTGCAGCTTCGAAAGCAGCAGTTACAGATAAGTCACCAGCAACACGAGCAGCGATTTCGTCAGACAAGTCAGATGCCAATTGTGCATCTTCAGCTTCAAGATCAGTCTTCATAGCCAAATCAGCAGCTTCGAATGCAGCAGTTACAACAGCGTCAGCAGCAGCCATTTCACCTTGAAGAGTTGCTTTTTCAGCAGCCAATTCAGAGCGGATAGCAGCGCGATCAGTAGATGCAGCAGCAAAAGAATTTACATTAGATGCTTCGTGCGCAGCCAATGCAGCTTCAACAGCATCGACCTCTGCTTCAAGAGCAGCTTTAGCAGTAGCGATATCACCAGCAACAGTAGCAGCAAAGTTCTGATCGTCACCGATAGCAGCAGCCAATTCGTTCAAAGTATCCAACATTGCAGGTGCAGAATCTACAAGACCAGCAACAGCAGCGTCAGTGTGAGCGATAGCTTCAGACTTAGCAGTAGCGATATCAGCAGTTAACTGAGTGTTCATGCCAATACGTGCTTGTTCAGCAGCCAAGATGTCAGCGTTGGTAGCAGCGATCTCTGCGTCAAGAGCAGCAGTGAAAGCAGTTTCCATTGAAATGATCTCAGCATCAGTGTAAGCTTTAGCGTCAGCCAAACCTTGAACATCACCAGCAGCACGGTCAAGAAGTTCTTGAGCCAAACCAGCAGCAATTACACCACGAGCAGAAGAAGCAGCAGCGAAAGCAGCGTCAGCGTCAGCTTCGTTACCATCTACATCAGCCTGAAGAGCAGCGATAGCAACTCCACGAGCAGAAGCTTCAGCAGTTACAGCAGCAGCACGATCAGCGATTTCTTGATCAATCTTACCATCCAATACACCTTCAGCAGCAGTCGCACGTTGATTCTCAGCAGAGATAGCGTTAGCATTTACAAGTTCAGCAGCGCGAGCTGTAGAGGCTTCAGCTGCCAATGCAGCGTTGTTAGAAGCTTCATAGTCAGCAAGATCTTGAGCATTTGCAGCATCACCAGCGATACGTGCAGCTTCTTCAGAATTCATCTCACCTTCAACAAAAGTAGAAAGAGTAGAGATTTCACCATCAGTGTAAGATTCCATTTGACCCTTAAGAACTACGTCAGCAGCAGCAAATTCAGAGCGAATTGCAGCTTCTACGCCTTCAGCACGAGTTTGTTCGGCCAAGATGTCTGCAGCCAAACCAGCGTCTGCGTTAGAGCGAGCAGTTGCTCCAGCAGAAACAGCAGCAATGCGTGCAGCTTCTTCAGCATCGATTGCGTTAGACAATGCAAGTTCAGCAGCTTC
>Ga0098043_1000741_pt1 | contig 11602 bp, 11 predicted proteins | sample 9B_taG_FD_92581 | JGI IMG/M metagenome (GOLD analysis project Ga0098043, IMG submission 92581) | Marine viral communities from the Subarctic Pacific Ocean - 9B_ETSP_OMZ_AT15188_CsCl metaG | ecosystem: Environmental > Aquatic > Marine > Oceanic | place: Subarctic Pacific Ocean | collected 2015-01-10 | reverse complement strand
CAAGGGCGCGCATACCCTTGGCAAGCGTGACGACGATCATCATTCCTTTCGCGACCAGGGCGAACTTGATCATAAATCCGACCGATGCGGCGATTTCCTTTCCGAAGGATCCGATGAAAAGCATGACGTCCGCAAATGCTTTTCCGATTTCCGCAATCGCCGGTCCGATTTGTATGAATGCTTTTGAAAGTCTGGGAAGAAGATCGATCAGAACGGGCAAGAACGCTTCCCCGATTTGCAATCCCATTTCCTTGAAGTTCGAAAGCAATTTGTCGATCTGCCTGGAAACTGTTTTTTCCATCGTGGCAAATGCGGTTTCAGTCGCCCCGGCGTCCTTGTTTATGTTTTGAAGTTGCGCGGACAATTCCTTCCCGCCTTGCGTGACAAGCATCAAGGCTCCGTTCCCCGCTTCCACTCCCCGGAACATATCCATAAGGGACTTGCCGGACGCTTCCGCCCTTTCCTTCATCATCATAAGGGCTTCCCCGACCTGGCCCCCGTTCGAGATAAATTCCTTGAATCCACCCTGGCCCAGGGCCTTGAAATTTTCGTTTGCCTTCATGCCCTCCTTCGCAAGTTCGGCAAGCATGGACCGGATCGCAGTTCCCGCTTCCGCGGTCTTTCCTGCGCCCATTTGTTTCGTCAAGACTGTAAACATTGCCCCGACCTCTTCGATCGTTACCCCCAGGGATGCGGCGATCGGCGTGACTTTTCCGATGTTCTGCCCCAGTTCGGTCATATTCGTGACCCCGTTTTTAACGACTGAGAACAAGACGTCGGAAACCTTGGTCGCTTCCTTGGCGCTCATTCCGTATCCGTTGATGACTGTAGTCAATGCCCCGACCGAATCTTCCAAGGATGCGACCCCGCCGATCGCGGTCTTTGCTGAAGTCCGAAGAAAGTCGATCGCGTTGTTCGGGTCCACCCCCGCGCTTATTGCCTGGTACAAGGAAGAGACTGTATCGGTCAAATCCAACCCCATCGACCGGGCAAGTTCCCGGACGTCCTTTTCCATTGCCCCCATCGCTTTTTTGGAAATGCCGGGCATCAAGGTAAAGACTTCGGAAACCCCTTTTTGAAATTTTACCATATCCGCGGTCCCCTTGATCGCGAGTCCCGCCAAGGCGGCCCCGGCAAGTTTGGCGGCGGTAGTAATGGACGCGGACAATTTTTCCCCGAAGGACTTTGATTCGTCCGTCGCATTTCTTAATCCGCTTTTGAAGTCGGAAGAATCAAGCCCCAGGCGTGCCAAGATCGAAAGGCTCATCAGTTCTTATCAACCTCTTTTTGAAAATTTTCGTTTGCTCGATCCATGAATTCCTGGCGCAGACGATCCCCTTCGGAATTGAATTTGACCGGGCGGTCCGAATTGCGTTCCCGGATCCGTCGAAGAAGGACAAGCAATCGATGAATCGGAGAGTCCAGGATCTGGTCGACCGACCATCCATATTGATGGGCGAAGGCGTCGATCAAGTAGGACATCCATTCGGTCGATCCGGAAGACTTCCCGGATGAACCTGGGGAAAATTCAAAGGCCCGATTTATGAAGGACGAGATCCGGTCGTTGAAACCTTCGAAGTCCGCAAAGTAATTCCTTTGACGAAAGGCCCTTGCTTCTTCCGGATCCGTTGAAAACTCCGGGGACATGACCCATAGGAATCGCAAGATCGGGATCCTGGGATCCCCCGCTTCGTCCGTCCAAAAGTCTTCGACGCTTAGAAGGGCGTACTTTCTGGGCGTGAGCGGAAGGATTTCGAAATCCCCCCATCGTTCGGGCGGCAAAGGAATCCAGGCAAGAAGGAAGTCGTTCGCTTCCTTCCTGTTCGCTTGTTCTATTCGGTCGGCGTATTCCGACCAAAGGTCCGCGATCCGGCTTCCTTTCGCCACATTCTCCGGATCAGTTGATCTTCTGATATCCGTTGAAGGAAACCTTGACGTAGTCGCCTTGCGTCTGGGCTTCCGAACAGTCAACGATCAAGTAAGTTCCGTCGGCCCTGGTCCCGGAAAGGACGAAGGTCAGTCCGCGAACGTCGTTTGCAGTCGTACCGGTCGCGAGTTGAATCGTGCCGGAAACTTCAATCCGTCCGGGAATGACTGTCGATCCTAAAGGTTCCCCGTTCGAATCGTTCACGTCGGCCCTGGAGCCGGTAAAATTAAAAGTCAAAGATTCCGCGACGTATGTCACGGCGTTGATCGTGATCGGACTCGATTCGATTCCGAATGCTTGCGTTCCGTCTGAAGTGATTGCCATAGTTTTTTCCCCTGGTTTCTGGTTTCAATAAAAGGACGTGCGTCAACTTTATGGCGCGGGCGTCGTCGTAGTCGTCGGGAACGCATTGTCCCGGATAGAAAAAAAGATCTGATATGCGATTGTCGTGACCTGGAAGTCCCCGTCCGTTTCCCTGGTCGTGGAAACCTGGCGGATGAACTTCAAACCATAAAACGGAAGGGTCGTCGCGTTCCAGTTCGTCGAAGATCGCAAAAGGGCGACCCGTATTTCCCCGACGTATTCAAAATGCGATGCCCTGGTTTGTCCCTGGGTCCCGTCCGTAATGACCCGGACTTCAAAAGTTGCGTCATGCTTGCGATATTCCCCCAGGGCCAACGCCGGGAAAGAATCGATCGGGGCGTCGTTCGGCAAGATCGCGTCCCCGGTCGTGAATTGGATCTCGATCCTGGGCGTGACGAAATCGTCCCCGCTCGCGGAAGTAAAGACGTCGATCCCCGTGGCAGATTCCAGGAAGGTCTTGGCCGCATCTTCGAAATGCTTTTCGAACTGATAAAGATCTTGAAGACTGGATGCCCTGGTCATGCGTCCGACTGGTATCTGGAAATGACTTTCATCCGATAGACCGGACCGGGATCTTCGCGCTTGATCTCGTGGACCTTGTAATGGTTCCCGTCCCGGTCCTTCAATAATGCCCCCTTCGTCGGCAAGGCGGAATAGTTCGACCCATTGATGACGATTTCCGAATCCAGTTGAATTTCCCGACCGGCAAGATCGACTTCGAAACCTTCTTCCAAAGACTCGAAGGATCCGATGAAGACCAGGTCCTTGATTGCTACCGGGCGGACCCCGACAAGTTCCTTTCCGGTTTGCTTGACCATGAAGTCCAGATCGAACCCCAGGCTTTCTTCGTTGAATAGTGACATCTTAAAAAATGAAACCAGGGTCCGGAACTGGTCCTCGCCCTGGTTTCAAAACGACATGGAAGTCTGTTTTACCCTTTTCCTTTCGGCGCGGCCTTTTTTGCGACCGGCGATCCTTTCTTCCGCTTATGTCCCCCGGACGTGTCCAGGATCCAAACTTGTTCGAAGCCTTGGAAAGAATCGTGCTTGAACTTGTCCCGCATTTCGGATGCGGACCCGACCGCGATAGAAGACAACTTGCCCCCCTTGCGTCCGATTATGGTCCCGTGCTTTGCCATCTTAGGAAGCTACGACGCGGATCAAGTTGCCGGCGATTGCGACTTCGTATCCGTAGACGCATTCAAGAACGGCGGTTTGCTTACCGGAGGCCGGTTCGTAGAATTCGCGGTAACCCATAACCATCCCGGTCGCTTCGTCAGTCAAACGACGGGTTGAAATGTACTCTTGCCCGTTGAGCGGCTCGAGGTAGCGCATGGCGACGGCAAGGGCCGAAGGATGGGCGTAGAAACCTTTCAGATCTTCGGAGTTTGCCGGGATCGAATTGGATTCGAAGATTCCCTTGATTCCGAACAAGGACGGGATCCTTCCCCCCTGGACGACTTCGGCGGATCCGTAGTTCATTGCGTGACTGATGTCCGTGTCCTTTAAAAGGCTTGTAAAATAGTCGTTTGCCAGGACTAAGGAACATTGATCCGGAAAAAGATTCGCATCGATTCCGTCTTCGCGAAGATCGGCGACTTCGTCGGCATCAAAGTTTGCCGCGGTGACTGTGATCTTCGAAGAATAGTTCGTATTCGTCACTTCACTCAAGATGTCCTGGAAGACGGCCTTGGCAAGATCCCCGCCCTTCTGGTATCCGAAGCGCTGAAGTTCGACCGCGGACGATTGACTGGATTCAGTGTCGGTGACGTGCCAAGTGACGATCTTGTGCTTGTTCAACGTGATGGTCGTCGTTCCGTAGGTCGTATCCATTGAAGAATAAGACCCGGAAAAGTCGATGGCGGATGCAGTATTCGACAACGTCGGAATATTGATCGTCTTCCCCTTCTGGGCGGCCTCGTCGTTAAAGGACGCCGAAAAAGCGTTCAAGGGCGCAAGGATCGAAACGAATTGATCGAGCGCAGACGCGGCGATTATGTTGTTGTGAAGTGAAGAGTTGATTGTATTGGCCATAACTTAGTCCCTCCTAAGGGATGCGATGATTTCGTGCTTGTACTGTTTCCAGATGTTTTGTGCTTCTGCCCCGTTAGCGGCTTGAAATTTTTCGACGACGTCCTGGGTCGAATTGTCGGAAACGTCGGCGTCCCCTTCCGCCAGGACTTCTTCGCCCTTTACGGATGCGGAAAGTTTCGCGTTCTCGTCGTTCGCGTCGCTTAGTTTTCCGGTCAGTTCTTCGACCTGTAAATTTAGCCCGTTGATCGTGGCCTTCAGTTCCTCGATTTCCGCCTTCAAGGCGTCGATCGGATCGACTTCGTTTTGTTCGGTTTGTTCTTCGACTTCCTGGTCGGTCGCTTGTTCGTCAAATTCGACGACCTTTTCGTCTTCGTTGTTTGTTTCTTCGTCCATTAGTTTTTCCCCTGTTTGTGAATTTGCAGAAAATAGTCCGCCTTCATTAGCGGCGGGAGCGTCAACAAAGTCCGCGGACCTTATTGATTTAAACCGGACGGAAGGAAGATCCCGGATCGCATTCTTTGCGGATCCCTTGTCAATCGGAAGTTCGGTCCCGTCTTCCATGATCCAAACCAGTTCTGGTTCGAAGACCAGAGAAAGCCCGAAGGCGTCCGGCATTGATTCCGCTAGGTCGAAAAGTCTCCGGAATCTTTCCGGTTCATCTTCCCGAAAACTTGAAAGGGCCTTGAATGATTCCGCTTTCAGCTTTCCTTCCTCGATAAAGAATCCGGAAAAGACCCCGACTTCTTTCAGTAGACGATCGGATTCGATCGCGCCTTCGTGCGTGACGTAGGCCGGAAGATTTTCCCCCAGAACGTCCAGGGCGGATTCAAGACTTTCTTCGTCAATGAACATTCCATGCCCTTTTGCTTCCCCGATCTGGATCAAGGAAACGCTTGTCATGGCCCCTTTGGTCTGGTCGATCGAATAACGACCGCGACGTTTCGGTTTTCTTTGGAAAGAGATCCTTTGTTCGTTCCTGGAAAGTTCTTCCTTACGTTCGACCGGTTCGTCCTGGTAACTTGCTTGCGTTTCGCATATTGCCCGGCGTTGGTCGGAATCGTATTCCTTGACCATGACGTCGTCCATCATGCAACGATCGATAAATTCTTCTTTTGATTCTCCGGCGTTCGGAACTGGTATCGGCATTTTTTCTTCCTCTAGTTTTTTGAGACGTTCAACAATTTGACGGGACCAAGAAAAGCCCGGATCCCCTCCCCACAATGCCCAGGCGATTCGTCCGTTGCTTGGATACCCATCCCCGCCGGGTCGAAATCCTTCGGCCCGTTTGTCGACTTCGTGGCGACTGAAAAATGAAAACATTCGTTTAACTGTTTGCGCGGAAAGGTTCTTCCCGGAAACGATGTCCCTGGCCCTAGCGATCCCGACCGCGGTTCCCCCCCGTCCGTGTTCACGTCGCCAGGCAAGTCCGCGCTTTGCTTCTTCGACCATTCCTTCGGTCGGTTTGTAAGACTCTTGCAAGGCGGATGCTTCCTTCGCCTTTGCAGGATGCCCGGAAGGAAGAAGGTCCTGGTCGTGCTTGCCGGATCGGAAACGAAGGTTTCGCAAGGCGTAAAGGAAAGAATTGACCCTGGCGTGCGCCCATTGATCCGCGGACTTGACCGATGGCCTAACGCTTCCCGGATTTGTCTTGTACGCCCCGACGCCCCGATTGAAGCAGATCTTGAGCTTTCGCAAGGTCGTTTGCTTTCGCGGATCATCCCCGACTTTTTCCCGATGCTTGGCAAGCTTGTCCTTTAGGGAAGCCTCGACCCGTTTCGATACCTTGTCGGACAAGGTCATCCATTCTTTTTTCCTTTGGCGGCCTTTTCCTGGCGTTTGACGAAACGTTGTTCTTCAGACGTCATCTTTTTCAGAAGGTCCGCGTTCGGTTTTTTCAGATAGTCTTCGACGATTTTTCGCATGATATGATTCCCCTTTTTCTTGTGTTGCGTCCGTCAATCTTGATCGAACAGGTCCGTCAAGTTTGCTTGTGCGGTCGTTTGAATCGGATTGAAAAGGTCCCGCCATTCCTGGATTCCGTACTCTTCCGCCAGGCGTTTCGCGGTCTTGATGTTCTTCGCTTTGCGTTCAAGAACGGACTGGGCATCGGTCCCGAACGATGCGGCAATGTCGTCCAGGGATTGCGCCCCCATGTTCAAGTATGAAACGTCGGCCTTGACCTGGGCGACCCGATTGACCCATCGGAACGAAGGCGGTTGCCATCGAACGTTGAACGGATCTTCGCGTTGCGGATCGTAGTCAATCAGCCCGTCGGCGATCCAGTTCGAAACCTTCCAACGCCAAAGGCGGGAAAGGACCGGATAGAGATCCCTTTGTTCCGCTTCGACTGTTTGCTGATAAAGAAGGATCATTCCCTGGGCCGCGGAAAAGGAAACCCGTCCGATGGTCATCAAAAGGAATTCGACCGGGATCCCGATCGCGGATCCGATCTTGCGCAGTCGGTAAGTGCAATAATCGATCGCGTCGACGTTCGGGCGTCCGCCGGCATTGATGACGGACACATCCTCGCCTGGTTCCAAATATTGAAATTGACCGGGTTCAAAAGTTTCTAGGCGTTCGTCCGCGTCGTCGTTCGCCCTGGTCGCCAGTTCAAAATCCATTGCCCCTTCGCGTTTCACGACCGCGGACAAGGACGCGGAAACCTTGGCGGAAATCATTTCGATCTCGTCGTATTCGTCCAGGTCCTGGAGATCGTCCGCAACTGTCGCCAGGGTCGGGACCCCGCGGATCTGGGTCGGACGCATTCGCTTGCGATGAAAAATAAAGTTCTTTGCCTGGACCCGGCGGACGTCCCGAAGGATCCCGTCCCATCTGGTCCCGATATAGTACGCGATCGGGCGGTTCGACTTGTTCACTTCGACCCCGTTAATGATCCGGGACCTTCTGGATCCTTCGACGTTCGATCCGTTATTGATTGAAAACATTCCCCCGGATTCCTCTTCCGTGTTCCCGATCCGGTCCCCTTCGATCATTTGGACCCGTCCGGAATTGGTAAGGACCAGGCCCCCGTCCCCGAAGATCAAAGGAAGACTAGAAAGTTGTTGCTGAAGTTCGCGCATGGTCATCGTTTGCGTGACGTCCGGGGATCGACTGAATTCATGCCAAAGTTCTTCCAGGCGAAGATCCAGGTCTTCGTTCCCGCTTTGCGCCTGGGCAATGATCCCAGGACCGACGACGTCGGTTTCCCGAAGCCGGCAAATCGAAGCGACGATCGGATTGTTTCGTCGATAGTCCAGAAGGGTCGCGATTACTCTTTGCCGGTCGTTGTAGTCCAGGGCGTAATGTTCCGCCCGGACCTGGGTTTCCTGGCGTCTTCCCCGGCGTCGCGTGCTTGTGCTTGCGTTGTATCCGTGGGCCTTGTTGAACAAGGTCCGCGTGACCCGTTGCCACAAGGTCGGGGATTTTTTTGCCGGGGCGATCATCGCAAGTCCCCCCTTCGGAAATTGAAAAGGTCCGCCTTATTGACCCCGGTCGCGTTGATGTCCTTGGTCGCCAGGCCGATCTTTCGATTGTAGCGATCGATCTCCTGGCGAAGAAATCGTCTTTGCTCAAGAATGACCTGGCGGTCTTGCAAAGAATATTGATTCATTGGCGTAAGGGCCGCCTTATTGTAAGACTCTTGCAAGGCGTCGCGCGCCTGGATGAGATCTTCGACTGGTTGCAGGGATCGAGTTGTCGCCATGCAAACCCGGCAATCGTCAACTGACTGAAAGTCCGGGATATTTTGCCAGGGCCTTGTCGATCGTTTCAAAGGCCCCCTTTTTCATGTTCACTTTAAAGAATGCGATCCGTCCCTTGTACGCATCCTTAAAAGCAAAGAATCCGCCAGGACCTTTTCGCGAACGCGGGGCCATTGCGGTCCGCCCGGCATTGAAAATGAGCAAATGATATTTGTCGGAATCAAGCCCGACGTCTTCCCCGCGCAGTTTTCTTTTTAGACTTTGCGGAAGCAATGCCAGGGCCTTCTTTACGTACGCCGGGGAATTCAAAGGTTTTAGTCCGGCACGCTTGGCAATATAGATCCAGGTTGCTTTCGATTGTCCCCGGCGATCCTTGGCCCATTGAAAGCGCGCTTTCAGTACCTTTTGCAGTTCCTTAAATTGCGGATTGATCTTCGTCTTGTCGAAATAGTTTCCCTTCTTCCTGGTTACCCATGCCCCGCGCTTTCTGATCGATCGGACCCGGACCCGTCGCCCGTTCAAAGTGACCTTGCCAATGACCGAATTCGGCGTCGGTCCTTCGCCCTTGTATTCGAAATGCGCCTTGATGACTTTCGGGCTTGCGGCTTCCGTCTTCTGGATCGCTTTTTTTAAGATCGCATGACCTTCGTTGTGGATGACTTTCTGAAAACTTTTGCCCGTAATCTTTGCCAGGTCGCGCATCCCGGATTCAAAGGTCGAAGACTGGACATCAAACGAAAATTTCATCAGATCGGATCCTTGGTCGGAAATCCACTTGCCAACACGTTAACAAGTCGAAAAAAGGCCCGACGTGCGCAAGTTTTGTAAACAAATTTTCGGGCGTGAACAAGTTCAAGAATAACATTTGCGAACGTGAATATTTTCGCCCCTTTTTGTGAATAGCGAAAGGGCTTTTCTTTCAATGGTTTGCAATTCATTCCGTCAATCGTGCCTTGACCATGTAGAACGGAACGAAGAGCGGGAAAAAGAAAATCGACACGATTCCCAGGATGGTCCCCGCAATTAGTCCCAGAACGAAATAAACGACGTCCCCAGGTATTCGAAGAAGTCTACCAGATAGACTTCGCTTGATTTTTTGGTCGTCGACGACCGGGTTGCTTGTTTGTTTTTTGTTCCTCTTTCTTGTCCTTCTCTTGGTCATGTTTTCCCTTTCTTCCTACTGCGCCAAGGCCAAGGATTTTCGACAAGGCAAGGACGTAAACTTCGCAATCGAAATAGTGGTCCTGGCGATGGCGTTTCGTGCGCCATGTTTGTCGGACCTCCCCGGTCCTGGTTGTTTCTTCGATGATAAATTTTGCGTTCAGTTGCTTAACGTATTCGCGATCGGGTTCCGCGTATAGATTGAAACCTTCCACGACCTTCGCCCGTCGTTTCAAGATCTCCCCACCAAAGACCCCGACGTCAACGTGCAGAAGCCGGATCTTGTGCTTCCCGGACTTGTTCGTCCCGGTAAACGGATCGACCGCTTTGATCGTGACTGGAGTCGACAAAGTCTTCCATCCTTTCGCGGCCCAGAACTTCGATCGCCTGGAATAGATCCCCTCATAGCATTCTTGCGTCCGTTCCCCGAAGCCCGTGTCGACGACCGCCGCCGCGCATTCGTAATTTTTGAACGCTTCGTCCAGGTCGGACCAGGTCGGGGCGTTCCCGTGATCGATCAAGTAACTGGTCCCGTCCGCATCGAATCCGCGAACGATCCAAACGAAATAAGATCTTTGCACGTCTACACCCATCAGTCGATATTCGCCCTTGATCGTTCCCCGGTCGTAATCGGACGCGAGCAAATGGGTCGCTTCTTCCGTAACATCCAGAAGTTCTTCCTTCCAGGGTTCCGCCAACCATCCCGTGATGAATTGCTTCAGTCCGTCCAGGGTATCCTGGGCTTTCAGCCATCGAGTCATCATTTCCGCGAACGTGATCGTCGGGGAATAAAGACTGCTCAAATGATAAGATCGGACCCCTGGTTCCCCCTTTGCAGTCGGTCGCCATTCCCCCAGGCGAAGCATTCGCATTTTGTCGACGTCCGTGATCGCCCCGTCGCATTCCTGGCAAGCGTAAGTCGTCGAATCCTTAATCACGTGCCAGTCGAAGGCCCCGTCTTCCCCTTTCGCTTCGTCCGGAAATTTCAGATTGTAGACGCCTTTTTCCCTTCGCCATTCGAACGCGATGAACTTTCCGCAATGCGGGCAAGGCATGAAATACTTTCGTTGATCCCCGGAAAGATATTCCGACCAGATCCCGCCTTCTTCGATCGGCGTCGAACTTTGAAAGATCTTGTATGACCGGCGGCCCTTGATCCGGTCCATGACGTCCCGGCGGATCCCTTCCGGAATGACGTCGATTTCATCCAGGACCAAATAGGAAACCGGATAGTTCCGGACGTTCCTTTGAGATTGTCCCCCGATCATGTTCAAAGTGCATCGATCGAATTCGATCCGAAGGGCGGTCGCCCGGTCCCGATCGATCTTTCCTTCGTTTGTCTTTGGCAAATGCTTTGCCAGGACGCGGGAATCTTCGCAAAACGGAAGAAGGCGATCATTCGAAAAGTTCCTGGCTTGCTTTTCATTCGACCAGACCCAGAGGATCGGACCGGGCGATTGATCGATGACCCATCCCAGGCCAACGTAAATCGAAGTCGTTTTCGCAGTTTGCGAACCCCAGCAAAGGGAAACCTTTTTCGTTTTCGGATCCCGCCACTTTTCCAGGACTTCCCGGACGTAAGGATGGTCCGTCGTTCGATAGGGTCCCGCCATTTCCGTGACCCGTTCGGAAAGATAGGCGTTCGATTCCGCCCATTCGACGACCGACTGATCCCCCTGGGATTCGAAGATCCCGAAGGCGTGATCGACAAGCCGTTCGCCTGGGTCCTTCACTTGACGCCTTTCCGTTTTGATATTTTGTCCCCCCGTGCCTGGACGATCTGGTCCTTGATTTCGAAGACGATTTCCCGAAGGGCTTCCTCCCCGAAATCCGCATCCCCTGGGTTCACCCGCGCCGCGTATCTCTTCGCCATCGATTCCAGGATCCGGTTGATCGGTTCAAGGACCCGCGTGATCGCTTCCGTAGCTTGTTCCATCGGAACGAATCCGCCTTGCTCGCGTTCAAGTTTCAATTCCTTCAGCTTGCGTTCGATCTTTTCCCTGGCGGTCCGTTCGGCAAGTAGGCGGCCCTTGAGTTGCGCGACCTCTTCCGGGGACAAGGGCTTCCCCGACAAACCAAGTTTTTTCTTCGACAAGAATTCACGCCAGGCATCCAGGGAAAAGTCCGCCGGGCAATCCGGATCTTTCTTGTGCTTGTAGTAACTGGACCGCGGGATCCCCAGGACCGCGATCAATTCCTTGACGGACGTCGCGATTTCCTTTTCATTCGTTGCTTGTTCGATCGTGGCCCGTTCCCTGGACGTCAACGTTTTACCCGCGGACACTTTCGCAACGATGTTTTTCACGTCGGCGTCGAGAATTTTCTTTGCCGAAGCAGGATCCAACAAGGTCTTGGTTTTGCCCATTAGCGCAAATTTTTTAGTTATGTGCAAAAAAATCGAGATGCGGGGGCGGACT
>Ga0098043_1000740_pt1 | contig 11604 bp, 12 predicted proteins | sample 9B_taG_FD_92581 | JGI IMG/M metagenome (GOLD analysis project Ga0098043, IMG submission 92581) | Marine viral communities from the Subarctic Pacific Ocean - 9B_ETSP_OMZ_AT15188_CsCl metaG | ecosystem: Environmental > Aquatic > Marine > Oceanic | place: Subarctic Pacific Ocean | collected 2015-01-10 | reverse complement strand
TTTTCATTAATTGAATAATATCTACCTAAGATATTTCCCATATCTTCATATAGTCCAGTCATTCTTTCTTGTAGAGCATTAGCTTCACCAGCTACCTTTTCAAATTGTTTAGATAAGCCTGTAAGTTCTTTCATGTTACGGCTAACTGTAACTTTGTCAAACATATCTTCTGTTTCAGATAATGTATGCTGAGCAGCACCTTCTGCGATTTTAGAAAGTGTTTCTGCAACTTCTTTAAGATTACCCTTACCATAAATTCCTTCACCTAAAGAATTGTAGTTTCCTATAGAACTAACTAATTCTTTAACATTAAACTTTGGAGTATCATCCTCTTCTTTTAACCAAGGATTATTAGAAACAACACCACCAGCTGTTGCCATTTCTTTTAATAAATCTTTTAATTTTATGTTAGCCATTTTTATTCTCCTTAGATATAAATATCCATTTCTAAAATTTTATTTTTGAAATTTATCTTCCAAGCCATCCTTACCATCTAAGTAATTATAAACTGATTGTAAATAATCCATAGATTTGGTTAGTTTGGATTGTACCCACGCAGGAAACTGAACCCCGCCATCTCCACCTTTATCAACATTTTGAATAATTTTGTAAATCATTTTTGCATATTTCATAGAACGTTCTAACTGAGCTTTTGCCATTTTACCCTCATGATCGGCTGCTTCATTATAGTATTTCTTTTTTCTATAAAGTAATTCTATTTCATCAACGTTGTCATCGATAAAATCTTCAGGATGTTCAAATAATAAATCTTTTAACTTAATCATTTTACAAACCTCATCGCAATACTTTGCATTTTTAATAAAGGTAATTTTGAAAATTTCTTTTTATTCGATGTATTAATAGCATCGTAAACCTTTGTTATAGCAGAAGCTGTGTAGGTATCGACTTTCATTTTCTTACCCGATACAGGATCTTTTACAGAGGAATATCCTTTTTTTAAAACACCTCTTAATTGTGATATTATGTCTGGATCTTTGGATTCTTCTAAATCATCTTTTTTTAATAAATCTGGTCCAGCTGGCTTTTTACCTAACTTTCCATCTATACCATATCCACAGGTTCCTTCTTTGATTTTTTTCCCACCCTTTCTTTTTACAACGGTGTCTAAATTTTTACTAATCCTATTAGTAGTGTAAGTCATCTTATTAAAATCAGGAGTTCCCTTTACTCCAGCTCTAGCTAACATAGCATCTAGCTCATCCATTTGTGTATTAGTGTATCCTTTAAATTGATAGGTTACTTCCTTTACTTCTTTTTTAGAAAACTTATCTTTAATTTTTTGCCACATACTTTTAGCTTTCTTATGTGTTGAGGGATCTTTTTTAGCGTATGAGGATTGACGAGCAGTATTTACCGATACCTTACCTGATCTACTTTGAACAACCATACGTTGAGCAGCAGCTATAGCGGCTGGATTCTCATTTAGTTTAGCTTCTGTAGTCATTTTCTTTAATAACTTTTGTTGAAATTTTTTCTTCTTCTTAGGATCTTCAAAACCAATACCACCAGTTAACACACTTGTCAAAATATCTAAAGCTTTTTTGGAACCGTGGTCTTTAACTAAATCTTTAAATGCATCTTTGATAGACATTTCTTGCTCATTTATAGATTCTTTTTTCAATCTACTCTTTTCTGCTCTACCTCTATTTTTAGATTGTGACTCAAAGCCCACTATCTTTCCCCCTTTATGTGATGCGTCTTTACCATCACCATTTCCATAAGTACCCTTTTTACGATTGTACTTATTTAGTTCTGCTCTGTACTTTTTCATCTTTGGAGATGATTGAAATTTTTTGTATTCGTCTTTATAGTCTCTTTTCTTTTCCTCTTTTACTTTCTTAGGTAAATCACCATGTTTTGTTTTAGCATACTTTCTTACACTACTCTTCTTCATAGACTTAGCAGCTTTCTGAGCTGCTTTTGAAAACTTACCAGCAGGCGCATCACCTTTTTGTATTGACCTAACTATACCCATAAACTTTTGTTGTTGACGGGATTTAGAAGGCATTGTAAATATCTTTGTAATTACTATACTTTCTTTCTGCGCCAGTCATTAACATCTTATCTAATCTATTTCGAGCACTCATCAAATCATTCATATCATAAAATTGCATATGTAATACCATAAGCGCCTCATAAGACTTTACCAATTTTTTCAATTTCATCGCTTTAGCTAACTCAAGTCTAGCTTCATTATGATTATTGTAATCAGTAAGTTTGGCTATCTTTTTGACAATCTTTGAATCTAGCTCTACCTTTTCAACTAATAAATCTTTTAGTTTCATTATTATCCCCTAAGTATGTCGTTGATTACCGCTTCAACCTTTCCATATTTGGTATCACGAACTGAAATGTTTTTATCAACACTCTCATTCATTGGATACATAAAAGCACCGTGCGTGGATGGGTTTGAGACAAAATCAAAAGCAATCAACTCAAAATCATCTTGAACTTCACTCGCACCATTCTCATTCATTGGTTCAACCGAACCCATACCACGCGAAGAAATACCTAATTTAATCCCACCTTTAAATAATTCTTTTAATATATTTCCAGATGGTGTATTTAACACCTCAACTGTTCCTACTAAATCGTCACCGTTCCACTTCATAGAAGTTATGTTGTGAGATACATTAGCCAAATTAACAACAGAAGATTCTGGATGATCTAACTCACCCATAGCTCTCTTTTGATTAATAAAATTTTCAAAATACTTTTTAGCTTCACGCATTAGTATTTCTTTAGGGTAAACCCTACCATTTTGATTTTTGGTATCTGCTCTTTGCAACACACCTTTAACAACAAGCTTTCCGTTGTTCTCTTTCATAGCCTCACTTATTTGATAAGGCTGTATTTCAAATGGTAAGTAATCAACTATTAGTTGTTTCATTAGTCTTTCTCCATCATAATTTCAGTTCGGAGACTTTCCAATTGTTCTATCCATTGACCAAGTCTCCTAATCATGTAATTCTTATCTATATCCTTTTTAGATATTTCAACCTGCCATCTTTTGAGCAAAGTCGAAATACTAAAAAGCGTGTCCATATAGGACTTCTTTTTATCTTCAAACGGCATAGTGACTCCAGCTATTGTAACTGACCTACTTTGTTTGCTAGTTTTACTAACCTCTCACTTATTTTGTTTAAAGCTTTATGTGTATTCTTCCAATAGGAACGTGAATCCACTTTTAATTCATTTTTAAGACGAACATTCATCTTAACTAGTTTATCTAAATTATTGAGACTATCTCTAATCTCTCTCATAGAACGACCAATTTTTTGTTTTGGAGTCTTTGACTCATCATTTCTATAGTCGTGATATTTACCTTCATTGATAGATTCAGTATAATTTTTATTTTTTAGATATCCACGCATTGTAAGAACATATTCGTAAATATCCTCTACGTGACTAATTACCTCTTTATCATCTCTTTTTTTCAATGCTTTTTGCAAATCCTTAAAATAGGGCATCATATATCGTAGTATTCTTTCAAAAGCTGAATATCCTGTTGTAGTTATACCTTCTTTAACCACACTATATCCTGCAGCATTAGCTATCTTTTTCTTTTTCTTTTTATCTTTCTTTCTACCACCACTAAAAGCCATAGGAGTTTGGTAACCAGGTGTCGCAGATGAGGTAGAAGCTTCTTCTACTTCTTTTCTGATTAATTTACGAACTATTTCTTTGAGTTTACTTTGATTTGACATTTTCAAGCTCCTTAACTAATTGATAGTATCTCATTAGTGTAACTACTTGCTTATCCTCAACGACTCTACCTTTCATTAAAGTATCTGCTTGATTTACAGCCTCATTAAGCTTTATTTTTGTAACTTTATCATCAACTGAAGGTAACATTGATTGGAGTTTTTTAGTAACCTTAACAGTTTCAGATTCTATGAACTCTTTTAAAGAATTTGTATTAGAAATGTTATTTATATACTCTTTAAGTAGTTTTTTTTGTGATTTACTTAAAGAACTATACTTTTTATTGAATTTTTCCACCAGTATAGTGTATGCTAGTAGTCTCAAGTCTTTTTCTTGCTTTCTATAGCTTTCATTTATGGTTTTTTGCTTCTTAGCATCAGAAATTGTCTTTCTTGTTATATGTTCTACTATTGTAAATAGATTTTTTGTATTTTCTGCTGGATTTTGTGTTTGATTGAAGTTAAATAGTTTAAAAATAGAAGCATTTACTTTATAGTTAGGTATTCTAGCCATAAAAAAATCATTTACGTTGTAATTTTTTTTAATTTCCTTTATTAAATTATATTTTTCCCTTTTTAAAAAAGTGCTGTTTAATTTTTGATGAGTTTTAATAACAGCATCTATTAAATGTCGGGCTTTTGTTTCAGATTTATAGTTTTCTGTTGTCAAAACCTTATATAATTCGTATTCTTTTCCCAATTGTGTATTTTTATTGAAAAAACTCTTCAAAATTTTAGCAGCTTCAGCATTTTTATTATTATTAAGTACATCTACTGTTATTTGTCGCGTCAATAATTCAAATAATATACCTGTATTACGAATTTTTGAGTGCTTTGTATTTGAACTCATATTAAACTCCAATCAATTTACAATTCTTCATATATAAATATATGATTACTTAATTTTTGTTAGTATTAATAGAAGAAACTTCTGTCTTATACTCTTCTTCCAACTCATTTGATTCAGATAATAAAGATTTTGCTCCATTACCTAAATGTTTATACAATGTTTCATAATGATGAGTAGCTACAGCACCATGAGCCATCTTTTTATCATGTGCTCCTAATGGATCTCTACCTCTTACACCACTATCTTTACTATATTTATTAGCTTCTTTAGGCCTTCCAGCACCTGGCTGTCCACCTTCTTCCGATCCACCCTCATCATCTAACTCATGACCTGTTCTACCCATAGCCATATCCGATGGTGTACCTTGTGATTGTCCACTTTTAGCAGGATCATTACCTTCTGCTTCAATTTGCTGCCTTCTAAACTTAGTTTTATAATCGAAAATTACTTGTTCATCATTGTCTTTAATTTCTTTATCTGTAAAATTAAAAACATTTTTATAAACCCATTCTGATGATACCAACCCATCTCTTAACATTGAATCTGCTAGAGAAGTTTTATTGTTCCATAACTCTATTTTTTCTTGTTCGTATATTGTTGATGGATTTGTAAGTTCTAAATCAAAGTTTACAAGCTCTTGATCTCTAAAGCCTTGAGCATATAGATGAACTACAGCAACTTTAGTTAATTCACTAACTATAATTCTCTGTATTCTTTCGATTGTTCTTGCAAACCTAACATCTTCAGCAGCTAATGTAGCCTTAGAACCCAATCCCTCTTCATATCCTAAGAAAGCTTTTGGAACTCTTAAAGATGCGAGAAGTCTGTTCTTTAAATATTCGATATCTTCAACTGCTTCATAAGTTAAACCAGCCAAACTTTCGATATTCGTTCCACTATCCCCACCCCTAACAGGTAAAAAGAAATCTTCTGTAAGGTTTTGTATATTATATCGTAGGTTATAGTCGCCTGTTTTCTCATCGATAACAGGAGCCTTCTTCATTTTGTTAATTGTTTGTTGCATAAAGTTATCGACTTCAGCAGGTGGTATGTTTCCAATGTCTAACTTAAACACTCTCTTCTCAGGCGCCCTCATTATCCTATGGATTAACATAGCATCTTCCATAAGGGTTAATTGTTTCCAAACTTTTCTACCAGCTTCTAACTGTGACCTACCGTATGGAACATAATTAGCATCAGATAGTAATCTAAAATGAGCTACTTGGTAATTTTCAAATATTTTTGGTTCTTTATTATCTACCGTATGTCTATTGTTACCAGCACTATGAGGAGTTAATTGAAATTGAACTAACTGTGGATTTGTAGGATCATGACCTTCTAAACGAGCAACATCATATGCAGACATCGGAGTAACATTAGTTATACCATACTTTTCACTAATATCTAATTGTAAGAAAAAATCACCGTACTTATTCATATTACGAACCCAAGGCCATAAATTAAATTCTATGTTTAATATATCGTAAAATAAATTATGTAAAATGTCATAAATTTGATTGTTATCTGTTTGTATAGCTAAAACTTTTCCGTATTCATTTTTCATTGTAGATTCATCTGAGTATATGTCTAATGCAGATGCTACAATAGAATCGTTGTCCATAGATTCATAATCTCTAAATAAACCTAATCTAAGCTGCTGAGCATATAATTGATCATTATATCCTATATTTTGCATATTAGAATATAATTTAGAATACCTATCAACCAAATTAGATTGTACATTAGATTGTAATTGTCCTGTATCTACAATTTTTAATTTTTTACCACCAATGTTTCTAACGATTGTATTAGTAGAAAACAATCGTTTTAATCTTGAAAATATATCTGTATCTGCCATAATTTTACCTCTTAGTTAATTAACCAATCTAATGATTCTTTTTCACCATTGGGCCCTACTTCTATTTCCCAAGAATTATTTTCATTAGTTGGTTTTTGTGGTATCATTTGTGATGCTACACCACTTAAAGTTCTTTTAGTTAATTCTATACCTTCATTTCTTAATCTCAGCGCAGTATCCCTTACCCAAAGAGTTAAAGCAAAACTCATCACTAAATCATCATTGTACCCCTGCATAGCTTCGGCTTTATTGTTGTTATATATAAATACAAAAAGTTCATCAATTAATCTATTTGAGCGAACAATTACCGACTTTTCTCTAAAATATTCTTCTAATTTAGCTACTACTAATGGTCTTGTTTTCATAGTCATACCAAATCCTGCTACCATATTTCTATCTTGTGTTCTATATCTGTTATTTATTTGATGTTCTGTATCTACATATTTTAAATCTTTACTCGTATAAAATAGATTTTCATATCCTCTATCAATACATTGTTGTAATGTAGCCCAACCTATATTATTATTTTCAACTACCAATAAAGCATTGTTATATTCTGTAGCAACATTAACACATAAGTTACCAAAATCTTTTGTAGACATTCTACCTTTATACTCAGCCACTTGTTCCATAGTTTCTATGTCCATAACGTGAAAAGCAGAATAGTCTGAACCATCACCTCTACTAACATCAGCACTTAAAACATAATCTTTTGTATAGTTTGCCGGCTGCCATATCCAAAGATTACTATCAATACCACGTTTCTCTAATGGGTCTTGAACATGCCTTTCTCTATACTCTTCTAATATAACACCATCAATAACAGTTTGACCAGAAGTTATAAAGTCACAATCACATTCTTGTGCAGCTAGTGAGGGTCCTAGTAATTTATCTTGTTCTCTTCTCCACTCATCATTTCTTTCTGGATGTAAATTCCAATGAAGTTTAATAAAATTCCAATCATTTGTTCCATCTTCAGCACCTACCCAAGTTTTGTGAAACCAATTACCCACACCATTTGGAGTGGATAATGCGATACATTGTCCACCAGTAGATAATGTCTGTGAAGCAGCAGCCCATATCGGTTCAATCTTATCGATGAAAGCAGCCTCATCTAATATCAGTAGAGATAGAGCTTCTGACCTACCACTATCTTCACCACTTGACACAGCTTTTACCTGTGAACCATTACTATACCTTAGAGAAAGTTTATTATCCTCTGTACATTTCTGTTTTAACCAAGAGGGTAGATTGGCGTGCATTACTCTTACTTTAGTTACTAAATTCTTAGCAGTATCCTGCTTTGTTGCAATTACTAAAATATTTTTGTCACTATGAAATGTCATCATCCATAGAGAATACCCAGCAGTTAGTGTTGATAATCCTAACTGACGAGCTTTTAGTATAATATTAAACCTATGATCCTCAAAGGTTTGTAATGATTTCTCCTGATACTCATAAAGATGAAAAGGAACTTTACCCTTCATAGGGTGCTGAACCATACAATACTTTTTCATAAAGTATGCAGGATCTTTAGCACACATAAGGTACTGTTTCTTTATTACCTCTTTTAATGGAGCAGGTTTCATTATATCTTTCCTAAAATAAATCCAATACCCAACCAAAGATATTGATTTTCATACCATTTTGGTTGAAGTGTTTTTATAAGTTCTTCATTGGTTTTATCACGTTCTTTTAACAAAGTAATTTGTTTACTTTTAGCCTCAGATAAAACAGATTCTATTTTAGAATACTCTTCTAATTCTAATATTAATTTTTCACTATCAGCAATAGTAACTTTTTGAGATTCTATTAAAGAGTCTGCTTTAGCTAATTTACCTTCCCATTGTGCGTCACGAGCTTTTATCATCTCTAAAGCTTCAGCTTCTGTAAAGGTTGTTTGTGCTAACAAAGGTGTTAGCAGTAAAATCCAAATGTACTTCATCTTATTTACTCTTTGCAAACTTTCGTAAAAAATCTTCTGCGGATTCAACTTCATCATTTTCATAAACTTCCTCCATCTTCTTAGTTTTCTTTTTAGAGTTAGTAAGTTTTCTTTTCATATTACCAATCTCTTTTTTAGAAGCACTTTTGGCTTTTTCTAATTCTTTGATTTGTTTTTCAACTTTCTTCTCTTCTTTTTTGTTTTCGTCAATAACTTTTTTAAGTTCTTTTACTTTTTTATTTTTAGAAGCACCAGCAGCAAAAAGTCCACCAACTAAACCTAAAAGTCCAAGTATTAATTTCCAAATTTTCATTCTTCGTTCTCCAATTTTTCTAAAGCTTCTGTAAATTTTTTGATGGCTTCATCTGCTTCTTTATGAACTTTTTTCATATCAACATCCCACTTTTCTTTTTCTAATTCAGGATAATCTACACCAACATTGTTATAAAATTCTGGACCTTTCATTTCTTTCCATTCTGTTATAGCTTGTATTTGATCTTTTAGAAAAGATATTTTATTTTCTCTTATTTTGTTTTTTTCCCATTCCTCATATTTACCTTGAATACGAAGTTTATTTTCAATTGTTATCTGACAATCAAAACAATGTCCAAGCTTCATATAAAATTTATTATCAAGTTTTTTCTTCATTACTTTTTTACACTTAGGACAAAACCATGGCATTCTGGCTTCTTTCATAATATCACTTAAACGACTTATTTTATCACCAGATTTTTCTTTTTTTCCATCGTACCCAACCATTACTCTTTTTTCAGGTGTTTTTCCTTGAAGTAAATCTCCTAATACCTGATTTTGTCTTTCTGCTTCTTTACTATATCCCATTATAACTCCTATACGAACTTTAACATTCCTAATATTTGATTTGCTGGTGCAAATGCTCCAGTATACTTATACAATTTACCCTTAAACATAAATGTAATACCTTCACTTGGTACAACAGCATCTAACCCACCGATAGCATTTAATCTATCCAACTGAGTTTTTAGTGTATTTAATACTTTTGGATCTTTAGACTTTTTAACTTTATTGATAGCACTAGCTAAATCTTTTTTCATTTTTTGTGCAGCAGCAGATGGATTAGCAGCTATGAAGTCTTTAAGATTAGAAAGTATTTCGGCACCCAATTCAAAGAAAAGAACTTCCCAATCTCTAATATGTTGTTTTTGTAATTTTGCATGATCTGTTTTATCTGTTGTTAAAAACCAATCTAAAAATTCAGGATAGTCTTTTAAATCTTTTCTTATTTGTGGCACTTTATAAGACTTATCAAAAAATGCCCACCTCTTTGTTAGATTCATTAGAATATCATTTGATGGGTTTGGATAGTCTGTCTGTTTAGCACCATTGTAAATGTACTCCATCCAATATGCTTGGTGATAATCAGCTAATGTATCAGTATCGGATAGTGCAAATTCATTTTGTAATTTAGCTAATTTACCTAAAAAGTAATTCTGTTTTTCATCAAAGTTTTTAGACTTCGGTAAGCTAGTTACAAATGGTTTTGTAATACTGTAAGTCTTTTGTATATTTTTATTTATCTGTTTTATCATACCAGCTAACATTCTTGCACTACCTCTTTCTGAACCAATTGGTGAACCATTGGCATCATACTCAATAGTTCCGTGAAACTGTAATAGAGATTTATCATAAGGAACTACATTTGCTGTCTTTGGATATATTACTTCTAAAGACATAAATTTCTTACCTTCTGCAAATATCTTATCTTTTTGTTTATTACTCAATCCACTAATTGCATTTTGTAAATCTTCCATAGCAGATACAAATGCTTTTTCAATGTCACCTCTACCAGCAAACATATTCTTTACACCATTAATATCTAAAGCACCAGCACCGTGGTTTTTAATATGTCCTTTGTTACGAGCTGCGATAAGTTTACCATTTTTCCAACTTATCATTATATTCTGTCCATCAGTTTTTTCTGTAACTACGCCTTCACTACTAAGATTACCTTGTAACGTATTAATAATTAGTGTTTTAAAATCCCCGAATGTCAAATTTTTATTGTCAAAGGGATGATTTAGGTGCCCGTAAGCTCCACCCATAAGTAATAACTCCTTTTCTTTACTTCTTTGTTTTAATTGATTTTTAGAATTAATTTGTTCAAATAAATCTACATCGTAAGAATCTCCACTCGCACCAGCTGAAAATAATGATCCGATTACATTATCAATAGCCGCATCAGTTCCCATCCAATTTACAACTTCCCAACCTAAAGGTTTGACTACATCTGACATCCACTTTTTATATTTGTTAACTGCTTTAGTTGAACCTTTTGCTTGTCCATGATCTAAGTAACTTAGAGCTACAGATGAGTAATGTTTTTCTCCCTTTTTTCTTCGGCTATGTACATCATGTGCTTGTGCTATATTTTTTTCTGGCTTTATCATATCCTCATCCATCATATAATCTATAACTTTCCAACCTGCATCTGAATATAAAGAATCCAGCCATTCCTTAGATACCTTTTTGTAAGCTGCTAACGATTGATAATAAGTTGAAGGACCATCATCTAAATTTCCAGCAGGTGTGCCTGAAGATTCTAATAAAAACTCTTCTATCAATTCATCTGATAATGTGTATGATTCAAACAACTTTTTAAATTTATTAGTCATCATATTATACACACCATCATCAAAATATCCAAATGTTTTTTTAAAAAGTTTTTTTCTTTCACTATCATCAATTTTTGGATTTCCAAGTAAGTTCCTAACCTTAGTTCCACTAATATTACCAGCTTGTGGAGCAGTTAAGATGTATCCATGTTTATCAAAACCTTCCATATCATTTGTATATTTTTGAAAATACTTACCACCCAATCTACCTGCATCTTTTTCACCTACAAGATAAACAACTGCTGTGGTTTCAGGATCATATTTCTTTAATAAATTTTTAGCAACATAAGGAGACTTTTCCATAACAATACGATTTGATGGAACACCCATCTTTGTCATATGACGAACTTTTTCTTTGAAGTTCATAGGATGTCGAGGTGGTTGTTTAATATCAGATGTTGTTATGAAAGCCTCATCAACTCTTTTACTTAACCATTTGTAAGATGCCAGATGACCAGGATGAAATGGTTGAAATCTACCACCAAATACACCAATAACTTTTTTAATGCGTGAATTTTCCACGATAGAATATACGAAATTTTCCATATACGAGTCAAGTGTTTTTTCTAGATCGG
>Ga0098043_1000739_pt1 | contig 11631 bp, 14 predicted proteins | sample 9B_taG_FD_92581 | JGI IMG/M metagenome (GOLD analysis project Ga0098043, IMG submission 92581) | Marine viral communities from the Subarctic Pacific Ocean - 9B_ETSP_OMZ_AT15188_CsCl metaG | ecosystem: Environmental > Aquatic > Marine > Oceanic | place: Subarctic Pacific Ocean | collected 2015-01-10 | reverse complement strand
TGTTCTTCCTGAAACTGTTGTCCCCAGAAAAAACCATCAGAAGCAAAATAATTCCAATAATCATTTTTAATTGCTTCTTCAAGATCCTTGATCACATCTTCAGTAATTGTAACACCACCTTGACCACCGTTAAAACCTAGATGTTGCAGGTCGTCATGTGTGTTATGATCCTGATCTTTTTTCTGTTTATTGAATTGCTTAGACATGAACACCTGCAGTCTAGCGTGTTTTCTCCAATAAAACTTCTCGTGAACTTCACCTTTGCTGTCACGTAGTCCAGCGTATTGATCTAGTCCCATATTTCTCCTTTATTAATTTAACCCAGAATATCCCAGATTAAAAATTAAGTCAAATAAAAAATAAAAATAATTTTCTTGACAGCTTGCAGGCTTGCTGATACTGGGCGGGCCCACCCGCTTGCAGCTTGAAGACTATGGGCGGGCCCACCCAAAAAAAATAGAGGTAGTTTAGAATAATTCTAAACTACCCCTTTCATCAAGGACAGACGAAACTAGTTATCTTGTACAGGTCTTTCCTCGCCTGTAATCATATTCCTTTCTATATAATCTGGTTGACTTTCAACCCTATTATAATCCCTGTCATATCTTCTTGGGTTCCAAACTTGTCGCCACGCATTTTCTTCTGTTAAAGTCATGGGTTCATGTAATCTGCCAGAAACATTATCAATGGCTCTATCCATGAATTGATCTGCCCAATCATTATAACAATTAAGAGAACAAAAATTTCCACCACCATAGTAGAATTCTGATCTTCTTCTGGTCTGATTAACTCGATTATCTTTTGATCCTCGTTTCCTGTCCTTTGTGTCATAAGTATGACACTTGTGTGATTGACAATATTTTAATGCCATATCTGTCCTCTTTCTTTCTGCAACCCATGAGTGTTCTACACTAGAACTACCTCTCATGGGTTAGCTTTAATGTTAGTTAAAGTTTTTATAAATTAACAGATTTTAATATAATATCCTATTGACTATTGTCAAGAATAGTTTAAAACTTTTTTAAATTAACCAATAAAAAAGAAAGAGGACACATGGCAAGAATAAGACTAAATCAAGAGTATCGAAATAAAATTGCAAATAGAATAAAGCAACATTTATTTCAAGAAGATACACAAGAAAAAAGAAAGTATGATGATTTAAAAGCACAACAAGTGGACATCAACGACAATGCTTGGAGTGTTGCTGAAAAAATAGTAAGGCGACATTATACAGATGAAGATGTTGCAAAAGCATATTATCTTCAAAATAAATTTGAAAATGTTTCAACGATTGCAAAAGATAGTTGCTTTCATTTTCATTATCAGGGTCAAGTAGAAAAAAGAGATCATAACGACAATCTAATAATGGAAGATAAGACAATCGAAAAACATTTCGATTTTAGATTGAATGGCGATATCGACACTCAAAACAATTCATCTTATAATAGAGATAATGAGTATGCTTTTGCTTTGTATCGAGATGAAATTAATGCACAGGAAGATTGCAACGCTGACATCTTAATTGAACAAGCTGATAAAGACGACAATCCACACAAAAGAAAGTTTGTTGAGAACAACGAAAAATATCTTGGATTGAGTGGTGGTCGAAATAATGAAACCAAGTATGGTCGAGAGTGGAATGAAAAATATCAGTTGGATTTAATTGGTCGTGATTATTGTCGAGATCGTTCTATTGCTTGTACAGAAGAAGAATTTAAATTTTTAATTTCTTGGAAACAAGCAAAAGGAACTTTTGTTGTTGCACACCAAAAATGGGTTGAAAGTGTTTTGAAACAAATGAAAGAAATCAAGATTGGATTAAAAGGTTATAAATGGCTTGACGAGGCGATTGAATTATCTAATGAACTTGGTTGTCCAATTACTGACCATGAGATTATTAGAACAAACTCGACAGGGTTAGTTATTTACAATCCGAAAAATCTAGCTGAAAGAATAAAGGGTATGAAAAATACTGAAAAAACTAGAGAACAAAAGATCGCTGAACGTGTTGCATATATGCAACAACAACAAACTAATTCAGATAACTTAAATTAATTTGTTGCAATGGTTATGGGATATGATATTAATATCCCATAACATTAAGTTATAGAAAGCGAGAATAAATGATAAATAATAAACCTTTTACAATCACTTACTATTCAGCAAGTGATAAAAAGACAATTACACGTAATGCATTATGGACAGATAAGTGTAGATATTGGACATCAAAAGCAGGTCGAGTATTAATGACTTATTTTGATATAGACGCTGATGGATATAGAACAGCGTCAGATAGTTGGACAATAGGATTATAATTATGGAAGATAACAGAAAATTTTTCGTAGTTGAAAAAACTAATTATAGTCACGTTCCAATAAGGTACGAAATACATAAAAATAAAATGTATGATCTTACCTCAGCGATTAGAGTTATACTTGCCCTCGACACATTAAACGAGGACAAGAGCAAGACTTCATATCACTTGCAAGAAGTTAGTTTTAGTGAGGTTGCTGATAAGCAAGAGCCACTAGTATTAACAGATGAGGTGGAAGAAGATAAACAACGAGTGTTGTTTTAATCTCGCTTTGCATGGCTAGATGAGATGCAGAAATCTAGCCATGCAATAAATACATAGTGTGTACCAATAGAGGTACCACAACATCTTGATTTTTTGCTTGAGAACTCGGGCGGGCCCACCCTAAATACACAGTAGGGGTCCCAGATGTGTACATATATGTAAGATTTAGACTCTTATAGACTAACTTTTAAAAGTGAGTTATAAAAAAATATTATAAAAAATTTTTTATGGAAAATTTAGAGGGACTTACCTTAGAGGAGAAAGAACGACTTTTAAGGGTCAGAAAAAGAATTCAACTACTAGAAGCCAAAGATACTATCAAAGGTAATTTTTTGAGTTTCGTAAAATATGTGTGGCCAGAGTTTATTGAAGGTTCACACCATAAAAAAATTAATGACGCTTTTAACCGATTGGCTAGAGGCGAAATTAAACGTCTGATCATAAACATGCCGCCAAGACACACAAAGTCGGAGTTTGCCTCATTCTTACTCCCGGCATGGATGATCGGGAAGAACCCACAATTAAAAATTATTCAAGCAACACACACAGCAGATCTTGCTGTAGACTTTGGACGTAAGACAAAGAATCTAGTAGATCAAGAAAACTACAAAGAACTTTTTGACACCCGACTCATGGAAGATAGTCAGGCAGCAGGAAAATGGAAAACAGAACAAGGCGGTGAATATTTTGCAGCCGGTGTTGGTGGAGCAATAACAGGTCGTGGTGCTGATCTTCTAATCATTGACGACCCACACAAAGAACAAGATATTAAAAAAGACAGTAAGTCTTTTGATAAGGCCTGGAACTGGTATACATCAGGACCACGTCAGCGTTTACAGCCAAATGGTAAAATAGTTTGCGTTATGACTCGTTGGAGTACAAAGGATCTAACTGGACAAATGATCAAGGCTCAGGGAGAAGAAGGATCTGATGAATGGGAGGTAATTAGATTGCCTGCTATATTACCAAGCAATACACCAGTATGGCCAGAATATTGGACCAAAGAAGAATTGGAAAAAACTAAAGCATCTATTCCTGTAACTAATTGGAACGCACAATATCAACAAGAACCTACGGCAGAAGAAGGAGCTATTATCAAAAGAGATTGGTGGCAAAACTGGGAACACAAAGATCCACCACGAATAAAATACAAAATTCAATCTTACGATACAGCTTTTACTAAAAAAGATACGGCCGACTACAGCGCTATAACCACGTGGGGAGTCTTTGAAACAGAGGATAGTGGAGATAATATAATACTATTATCGGCATTTAAAGACAGATACGAGTTCCCCGAGCTCCGGAGAACGGCTCATGAAGAGTATTTATGGTGGAGGCCTGACATGGTTTTGATCGAGGCCAAGGCATCAGGGATACCTCTAACCCACGAATTAAGACAGATGGGAATACCAGTTGTTAACTTTACACCAAGCCGTGGAAATGATAAACATGTCAGAGTTAACTCAGTTTCTCCGCTTTTTGAGTCTGGAAAAGTTTGGGCCCCGATGCACGAACATTTTGCTCAAGAGGTGGTTGAAGAGTGTGCTTCGTTTCCATTTGGAGATCACGATGACTATGTTGACTCCATGACTCAAGCACTTATGAGAATAAGACAAGGAGGGCTAGTTCGACACCCAGAGGATTATCAGGACGAGCCGACTCCAAAACGTAAGATAGAATATTATGGCTAGTAAAGCATTAGTAGATGTAGCGTTAAAACTTTTTCAAGGACTAGGTGGGAATGTTTCCAAGGTCCTCGGCACCCGATCAAACGTATCTTTTTTAGGTAAAGGTAAATCATCAGAACTGATGGTTGACATGGATGTCAACGCTGATGCATTAGCCGTGTTACCACAATCAAAAGCAGTAGAAGAATTAACTTCGGCTATGGGTTATTTAACTTCAGGTAAATTAAACGATTTACAAGCTAATCAATTAATTAAGAACATGCAGAAGATGGATAGTATTTATAACCCAGCTCCTGCTCCGGCAAACATCACGGACATGGTAACAGGGACCAGGGGACTTGATCGAGAAGGTCTGATGTCTTTAAGAGCCATGGCAGATGATCTACCACCACCAGGTTCACGTGGTGGTGCAGATGATATAGCAGCACCATTTACAGGTGAAGGATTAGAAGCATTAAAGAAAGTTCAAAACTTTGACAAGACAATTGGAGATGATTTAGTAAATAAAGTTTATGATATGGCCGGTGTCAAAGAGGCGGTTAAACCTGTAGCAAGAGGTAATGCTAGAGATTTTTTAAATACAATTAAAGATATGGAAGATCCAACTTTTCCAGATGGCCCAACACTAGCATCAGTTATGGAAGCAGATGATTTAAGATTTGCAACAGAAGGTGGCGGTGGTGCACTCGGTGATCCACTGTTACTAGTACAAAAATATTTTGGACCAAAAGTTGCATCAGCAGTCTCACAATTAGATGGTAGAGAACAAATAGAGACATTTGCTAGAAATCTAGTTAGAATCAAAGATGCAAGAGGTAATACGATAACTAGCAGATCATTTAATCCTGATATGGTTGACCCAGAAGATTTTGAATTTGCAGACGGTGGTCGTGTGCCATTTATTGTTGGTGGTGTTGCAAGAATGGGATTCCAGGCTTTGCGTAAGTACGGTATTGAAGGTAAAGATATCTCAAGATTGTTTGCAAGTTTAGGTAAAGATAAAAGTTTAGTTGGTAAAGAAAAAACAGAATACTTCAAAGAGCTTAATAGAGTTTTAAAAAATCCAGACGACTTTCCAAATGAGATTAGAGAGATTCAAAAACAATTAGGCATTGACCCTATAGGTTTCAAAGGCGGCGGCCTAGCAGAAATCCTGGAGGTGTAATGGCTTTTCCAATAGGTAATACATTTGGTGTTGCAGAAAACATCTTAGAAAAAAATGAACAAGCAGCCCAAAAAACTAGACTTAGAATAGATAGATTTAAATTTTTAGTGCGGGAAGAAGGAATGTCTCCTAGAGAGGCTAAGAAAAAAATTATTGAAGAGTTTCAATTAAACAGAAGCCCAAAAGCTGGTACCCCTGTTTGGATGACTAGAGGTAAGCAAGAACTTATAGCAGAGGGTTTTGATTATAAAGAAAGTCCTAGGGGTCCTGAAAATGTAGGTGGTGCAAAAAAGGCAAGAGACAAAAGAAGTCAAGTTATAGAAAATTTAGATGAAAGAGTAAAAAGAACTAAACAAGTAGCAGGATTAGGAAAACAATATCAATTAGCACACACTGCAAATATTTTTCAAGCTAAAAAATTAGGTATTGATTATCCAATTGATGCGTTAGCTATACAGACTGAAAATGTAAATAATAAAGTCGCAGAAGCTTTAAATGATGAATTAAAACCTTTGTATAAAAAACAATTAAAATTAGTTAACAAAATGAAAAGAAAAAATACAATAGGTCTTCAAAATCAACTAGATAAAATAAATTTTAAAATATCAGAAACAGTTGCAACAGGAGGCCAACAAGGAAATGTTGCAGCAAATGTTTTAAAACCAATTATTGTAGACCCTGAAACTTTAAAAGGAAGAATTTTAGATTTAGGTTTTGATACTTCAACAGAAATTATGGCAGAGCCTGGAGCAACTACAAAAGCAGCGGCTGGATCAGCAGATGATTTATTTGCTAGAGGAAGCGTTGAGTCGAGACTAAAAAATGTGAGAAGTCAATTTGAAAATAACACAGATAATATTTGCTCTATCTTTGGAAAGAAAAACGGTGGTTCAGTAAAAGCATGTTTAACTTCTTTTGACCAACAAGTTAAAACAAATCCTCAAGGTCTATTTCAAAAAATTTTAAATTTTGCAAAAACACCTGGTATTAGAGGATTTGGTGCAGCTGCAATTGCAGGAGCTGCCGGTGCAGGATTAGTAAAAGAATTTAGAAACGACGACCCAACAACTTATCTATCAAACGAAGATCAACAGAAAAGTATGTTAGTTGAAATGGCAACAGATCCAGTAACAATAAATTTTGATAGACCTGCAATATTAGATTATCAATTACCGGCGTTGGGTGCAGAGGCTGCTGCAGGTATAGCTGTTACAGCTCCATCAACAATTAAAGCTAGTAAATCTAGAGCACTTGGTATTGAAAAGAAAAGAGTTGCACCAGGTACAATTAAAACTGGTGCAAGAGTTTTAGGTAGAGGTCTAGCTTCACTTGGGACACCTTTAGGATTATTACCAATGGAAGCAGCTAATATAACTTCACAGATAGCAGAAGGTGATTCACCATTAGATATTGCAACAGATCCATTGAATTATCTTGGTGCAACATTTGCAGAACCAGCAACTAAAATTGCAGCTAGAGGAGTCAATCCTAAAATAGCATCAGCTATGAGATTAGGTATGAGTCCTACAGCATTAAGATTATTATCTAGAGCTGGAGGTATTGGATTAGGAGCATCTTTAGGTATAATGGGTCTACAAAAATTAAGTGACTTATAATGGTTAAATTAATACCAGGGGGTGGACCACCACCAAAGAAGGGACCTAATTCACAGGGGTTGAATGTTCCTTTTAAACAGACTATAGTAGTCAAGAACTCGGAGAAAAAGAATGTCAACAATAGACAAGGCTCTACCAAACGTCGTAGAGAACAAAGTAACAACGCCTAGCGACGAAGAAGTTGCAATAGCAGAAGAACAAGTAGCAGAATCACAAGGTGGTGAAGGCGTAGAAGTACAAGAGAACGAAGATGGTTCGGTAGATATTAACTTTGAACCAAACAAAGTTAATCAACAAAATACAGAATCACATTTTGATAACTTAGCAGATTTATTACCTGACGATGTTTTAGGTACGTTAGGGTCAGATCTTTTTAACAATTACATGAATTACAAATCTTCTCGTAAAGAATGGGAAGATGGTTACATAAAAGGTTTAGACCTTTTAGGATTTAAATACGAAGATAGAACACAACCGTTTCAAGGTGCTTCAGGTGTAACACACCCGGTATTAGGAGAAGCGGTCACACAGTTTCAAGCACAAGCTTACAAAGAATTACTGCCAGCGAAAGGTCCAGTGCACACTCAGATCATGGGTGTTGTGGACAGAGTAAAAGAAGATCAAGCGGCTAGAGTAAAAAATTTCATGAACTATCAACTCATGAACAAGATGAAAGAGTATGAACCCGAGTTCGATCAGATGCTTTTTTATCTCCCTCTTAGCGGCTCTGCTTTCAAGAAAGTCTACTACGACGAATTACTTGACAGAGCCGTTTCTAAATTTGTTCCGTCAGACGATTTGATAGTTCCATATACAGCTACATCACTAGAAGATGCAGAGGCTGTGATACACAGATTAAAAATGTCTGAGAACGATTTAAGAAAAAAACAAGTATCTGGTTTTTATAGAGATATAGAAATACAACCGGGATACACACAAGATACAGAAGTTGAAAAGAAAGAATTAGAAATAGAAGGTGTTAGAAAATCAAAAGAAGAAAATGATTTTACAATTTTAGAGTATCACGTTGATTTAGACCTAGAGGGTTTTGAAGATTTAAATCAAGAGACTGGAGAAAAAACAGGAATTAAATTACCATATATTGTAACTTTAGATCAAGGCAGTAAAGAAGTTTTATCTATCAGAAGAAATTTTAAAATGGGAGACCCGCTTAGAAAAAAAATAGATTACTTTGTACACTTTAAGTTTTTACCTGGTCTAGGTTTTTATGGCTTTGGTTTAATACACATGATTGGTGGTTTATCCAAAACTGCAACAGCAACATTAAGATCTTTAATAGATGCAGGAAGTTTTTCAAACATGCCTGCAGGATTTAAGCAAAGGGGTATTAGACTTAGAGACGAAGCTGAGTCTATTAAACCTGGTGAATTTAGAGATGTGGATGCTCCTGGTGGTAACATCAGAGACGCGTTTATGCCTCTACCATTTAAAGAACCATCGGGAACACTATTACAATTAATGGGTGTCGTGGTTCAAGCTGGTCAAAGATTTGCCGCGATTGCTGATATGCAAGTCGGTGACGGCAACCAACAGGCAGCTGTTGGAACGACGATTGCTCTTTTAGAGCGTGGCTCAAGAGTGATGTCAGCAATCCATAAAAGAATGTATGCTGCCATGAAACAAGAGTTCAAATTATTGGCAGATGTGTTTGCACAATACCTACCACCTGAATATCCTTATGATGTTGTTGGTGCACAAAGAATGATTAAGCAAACAGACTTTGATGACAGAGTAGATATTATACCTGTTGCTGATCCAAATATATTTTCACAATCACAAAGAATTAGTTTAGCACAAACAGAGCTACAACTTGCAATGTCAAATCCACAGATACACAACATGTATGAAGCATACAGAGATATGTACGAAGCGATCGGTGTAAAAAATATTGATCAGATACTTCCACCACCACAGCAACCTATGCCAATGGATCCAGCTACTGAAAATATTTTAGCAATGAGTGGTAAACCTTTTCAAGCATTCAAAGGTCAAGATCATAGATCACACATTACAACTCACTTAAATTTTATGGCTACTAATTTAGCTAAAAATAATCCTGCAGTTCTTGGTGCATTAGAAAAAAATATTTTTGAACACATTGCATTCATGGCGCAAGAGCAGATTGAAGTAGAATTTATAGAAGAGTTACAACAATTACAGCAATTACAAATGGCTGTTCAACAAAATCCAATGTTACAACAAGATCCAAACACTCAACAACAACTTTTAACTCTAACTTTAGCGTTAGAGGCAAGAAAATCTAAGTTGATTGCAGAGATGACACAAGAATTTAAGGAAGAAGAGAACAAAATTATGGGTGATTTTGGAAATGACCCTGTTGCAAAACTAAAAGCAAGAGAATTAGACCTTCGAGCAATGGACGATCAAAGAAAACGTGAAGAAGGAGAGGAAAGATTGAACTTAGATAAGATGAGAGCTATGATGAATCAAGAAAATCAAGAAGAAAAACTTGATCAGAACGAAGAATTAGCTAAACTAAGAGCAAATACGTCTATAGAAAAGACAATTTTAAGTAAAACAATACCTTCGGCACCTAAATTAGACAGTCCGATAGGTAATGTTGCAATAATTAGAAATAAAAGTTAAAAATTATGTGGTTCTCAGCAATAAAACTAGCAGTTTCAGCAGGAAGTAAGATTTATGCTAACAAACAGAAAGCAAAAATGGCTATGTCAGACGCACAATTGCTACATGCAGAGCGTCAAGCGCGAGGTGAGGAAGCTTACCAGGGTAAATTGCTAGAAGCTAGACAATCAGACTGGAAAGACGAGGCAGTTTTGATAATTCTTAGTTTGCCCGTGTTGGTGCTTGCATATGCGGTGATATCGGATGACCCGACAGCGATGGACAAGGTAAAATTGTTCTTCGAGATGTTCTCGCAGCTGCCGTCATGGTTCACAAATTTATGGATCCTTGTAGTGGCGTCAATATATGGTATAAAGGGAACACAAATATTCCGTAATGGAGGAAAAAAATAATGAGTAAAAAGTCTAGAAGAAGAAATAAAAAAATAGCTGCCTTATTAGGTGGATTAGGTGCCGCTATGTTACTTGGTAGAGGAAGAGGAACTGCTGCAGCTAATGTTGATAGCGGCAGAGGAAGTGGATTAAGACCTACTGTCGATAACATGCCAAAAGGTATTGACAAAGTCATACAAGATGTAAGAACACCTACAACTATTCAAGATAGCATGCCAAGAGTTGGTATGAAAAAAGGCGACATAAGACCTAAGAATCCATTGTCAAAAAGAGTTATGGACGATGGTAGAGTATTTACTATTAAAGGTGCAAAAGAGGGAATAGCTCCTAAAGTTGGAAATCCAAAATCAGCCTTTGTTTCAGGTAATACTATTTTTCAAGATGGTAAAGCTTTTACCGGAGGTAGATTTGGAAGCTTTAAGGCACAAAAGGAAATGGAAAGAGGAATGTTACCACCTCAATTAAGAGTTCCTAAAGTTAGAACACCAGTTATAAACGATGCTTTTAGCCCACTTATTGTTGATGCCATGGCTAAAGATGGCGGTAAAATTGTAAAAACTGAAACAGGTGGAAAAGCGGTAAGACCTAAAAAAATTAAAAGAATTCAAATCAAAGGATTTGGGAAAGCGAGGAAATAATGGGTAATCCAATAAGTAGAAGTAAAAATCCAGGTTTAGCTAAAATGGCTAAAACTGCAAAAGGAAAAGAAGCTGTAGAAAAAATGGGCTTTAATCCTGATAGAATGGTTGCTAAAAAAGGCGGCCGAGTTAAAAAAATGAAAAGGAAGAAAAAGTAATGGCAAAACTTTGTCCAAGAGGTAAAGCCGCAGCGAAGCGAAAATTTTCGGTCTATCCTTCGGCATATGCAAACATGTACGCTTCTGGAGTTTGTTCTGGTAAAATTACACCCGGTGGTAAAAAGAAAAGAAAAAAAGCTATGGGTGGTGGTCTTATGAGAACTGGTTACATGGGTGGCGGATTAGCAAGAATGGGTTACAAATCTGGTGGCTCTATTGCTAGAGGCTGTGGCAAAGTAATGTCAAATAGAAGAAAGAAAACAAAGGTCTACTAATGGCCAAAAAAGGTCTACGAGCATGGGTAAAGGAAAACTGGGTCGATATTGCAAACAAGCGGCCAGATGGTTCATACCCGAAGTGTGGAAGAAGTGGTGGAGAAAAAAGAAAAAATTATCCAAAATGCGTGCCCATTGCAAAAGCAAGACGGATGACCAAAGGGCAGCGTGCGGGTGCCGTAAGAAGAAAACAACAAAAAGCGAATACAGGCCCTACACCTAGTAGAGCTGCAACGTTTGCACCTAAAAGAAAAAAAATGAGTATGGGGGGTTTGGTGTGAGTAAAATGCCTCCAAGAAATAAAAAGAATTTCAGATCTACAAAATCTGGAGCAGGCATGACACGAGCCGGTGTTGCTGCCTATAGAAGATTAAATCCCGGTTCAAAACTAAAAACAGCCGTGACTGGTAAAGTGAAGCCAGGATCAAAAGCTGCTAAACGTAGAAAATCATACTGCGCAAGATCACTAGGTCAGCTCAAAAGAGCTTCAGCA
>Ga0098043_1000736_pt1 | contig 11645 bp, 13 predicted proteins | sample 9B_taG_FD_92581 | JGI IMG/M metagenome (GOLD analysis project Ga0098043, IMG submission 92581) | Marine viral communities from the Subarctic Pacific Ocean - 9B_ETSP_OMZ_AT15188_CsCl metaG | ecosystem: Environmental > Aquatic > Marine > Oceanic | place: Subarctic Pacific Ocean | collected 2015-01-10 | reverse complement strand
GCTAGAAAAGGCGCATTAAATAAAATGTTTCCTTATAAACAATAACTATGGCTTTTAAACTTAATAAACCTCCATATAATACAAAATTAAATAGTGTACCTATTTATAATGTACCTTTGGAAGATAACGTTATGGGTAAAGCTAATAACAACGGAACTATAATCTTAAATATAGATTTAGATCCATCTGAATGTCACAGAGTAATAGATCATGAGATGGTACATATAGACCAAATGAAGCGTGGTGATTTAGATTACGATGATAATTTTGTTTATTGGAAAGGAAAAAAATATTCACGAGCTGAAATGGACGAAGGTAATAAAAAATTACCCTGGGAAGATGAGGCTTATAAAAACGCATAACCAAAACAAATAAAAACTAACAAATTTAAACTTTAAAAAAATGGCATACAAAGAAAATCCAATAAAAAAAATGGAAAGCAATGCTCAAGAAAGATCAAACCTGATGAATATAAATCCATTATCAAAACACATGTCCACTCCTTTTAGCATGGGTGGTAGTTCATCTATTTTAATGGGGCATAGTCCTAATGAAATGAAAGGTAGAGGCAAAAATGAAGATCCTCCTAAAGGTAAGAAAAAAAATACATCTGGAATCTTTGGTGGAGACACTATACTGGGAGATGAAAATCAAGATGGTAACATGTTTTCTAGAGGGTTCAACACGGCTCGCGAGTACATGAAGAAAAATTTCCCGCTAGAAGGAAGAACTACAGCTTTAACGCGACCTTATAGAGACTTCTCTGAGGGACTAGACACATCAGGTGATTGGAACGATAGTTTCAAAATGGAAACAGGAAGAAAAAAGAAATTTGGAAAAATGGACTAATGCCTAAAAAAAAGTTTAAAGATACTAAAGTCGGTCAGTTTTTAAGTAAAGCTGCTCCAGGTATACTAGGTACAGTTGGTGACGTATTACCGGATCAAGGTTTATTAGGTGTAGTAAAAAACCTAATACAAAAAGAAGATCCGGTAGTTCTACCACCTGAAGATAAAGAAAAAGCTTTAAAACTATTAGAACAAGATATGATTGAAATGCAAGAAATATCTAAACGTTGGGATAGTGATATGAAGTCTGATTCTTGGCTTTCAAAAAATACACGCCCTATGACTTTAATATTTTTAACTATTTCTTTAGTTATATTTATACTATTAGACGGTTTTGAAATAGACTTTAGTATAGATATGGGCTTTATAGATCTTTTAAAATCTCTTTTAATCACCGTGTATGTAGCTTATTTTGGCTCACGCGGTGCAGAAAAGTTTAAATCAATAAGTAATAAATAAAACAAATGGCAAATAATCAACCACATAGTTCACTGTTTGTAGTTCCAAGTGATACAATAAATATACCACAACCTGGTATTTTAACAACTGGGACTAACTCAAGTGGAGGATCAAATATTTTAACAGATGCTGGTCAAGACTTTACACCTTCAGTAACTAACGCTAACGGTTATAATGTAACAGGTGGTATTGTTTATCAAGCTTATACAGGTGTTTTTCCAGGTTCGGTAAATACTGTATTAGGCATAAATTCACCAACTGTTTTAAAAACTTCAGGTTCTACAGCTGCAGGTGCTTACAATATATATTCTTCAAACCAAGACGGTAAAATGTCTTTTACTTTGTTTATAGGAACTGGAGGAGCAGCATCTACATTAAGAGTATTAACAGCTGCAGGAGACGATGTTACATTAACTAATCTACCTGATTCATCGTTTGTGCCTTTACAAGTAGTAAGAGTTTTTGGAACTGGAACAAATTGTAGCGAAATTTTAGCACTATACTAGTATGCCAGGTGGACCAAGTATGTTAGCTAATGCTAACGCAATATTAGCAGTCCCATTAACTATACAAGGTGGTGGAGGTCCTAGCCCTGTAACGTTTTTTATACTTGCAGAAAACGGAGACAAGTGCATAACAGAAGTTGGTACTAATTTCATGGTACAAGAAATAGCACCTTAAATAAATAAAAATATAAAATGGCAAATATAAAATTTTCAGCTTTTACTACAGAAACAAATTCAGCTAATGTAGATTTTCTTGTAGGTTATCAAGGCACAACAATGAAAAAAATAGCACCTAGTAATTTAGGTAGCGTTACTAGTTTAAATGATTTAAGTGATGTTAGCATTGATTTAGGAAATGATAGTGCATACTTTATAAATATACCATCAGGATTATCTGGAGCAACTGGTAATTTAGTTATTGGTGAAACTGCTGGAAACTCTTTAACTTCTGGTTATCAAAACATAGCAATAGGATTTGAAGCATTGTCTACATTAACAACTGGTAGGGATAGTGTTGCAATAGGCTATAGAGCTTTAAAAGCTTCAAACAATACTGGGGCGGCAAGAAACGTTGCTCTAGGTTATAATGCCGCAACTGCAGTTACAAGTTCAAGTGGAGGTGTTTATATTGGTGCAGAAGTTGCTCAAGTTGCTACATCAGGAGTTAGCGATAGTGTAATTATTGGAAACAGAGCAATGACATCAAGCACTGGCGGAAATCAATCTGTTGTTATAGGTAAACTAGCTGGGTTTAGCGCAGGTGGTGGGCAAGGTATTTCAATAGGTTACCATGCTGCTGGAGCTAATAATAATGTAGGACATCATAGTATAGGATATCAAGCTGGATATTCAAATACTACTGGAGCAAACAATACAAATGTAGGTTATAAATCTGGGTATAGCGCCACAACAAATTCTAATAGAACGTATTTAGGATATGAAGCTGGACTAAACAATACAGGAGCGGCAAATACAGGGGTAGGATATCAAGCCTGTAACGGGATAAGTAGTTTTGGAACTCCAAAAGGTCAAGGATCTAACAACACGGGTGTTGGTTATCGAGCACTTCATGCAATGAATGGAATTGGGGCTTCTAGTAATACCGCTGTTGGAACAAACGCTTTATCAGGTGTTTTAACTGGCGCTAATAATACTGCTTTAGGTAAAGATTCGGGATCAACTATAAGTAGTGGTAGTAATTTAACTGTTTTAGGTTATGATGCAGAGCCAAGTTCAAATACTGCAACAAACGAAATAACATTAGGTAACTCAAGTGTAACCGCGTTAAGAATACCTGGTCTACAATCAGGCGCATCTGACGGAGATGTTTTGACGTTTTCTTCAGGTACAGGTTTAATTACTTTACAAACTGGCGGTGGAGGCGGTGGAGCTTCAAGCCTAAATGGTCTTTCTGATTGTTTAGTTGACACCGATAGTTTATATGTAGGAGAAGTACCAGCGGGATTAAGTGGTAATCCACAAAGAAACACTGTATTAGGTATAGATGCAGGTGGAGGTTTAACTACTGGTCAAAATAATACTTTTATTGGAAATGATGCTGGTCTAGGTACTACCACCGCAAGTAGTATAACTGCTATTGGTCATGATTCTTCTTTAAGTACAAATGGCAACGCTAATAGTGTGACTATTGGTGTAGACTCAAACAGGAGTGGTGGAAGTGCTAATGCTGTTATAATAGGTCAAGGAGCAGCTTATAATGGTAACTCTGGAAATTCTGTTATTATAGGCCAAGCGGCTGGTAATTCAAGTGGTGGCTTTGAAACTGTTTTAATAGGTAATTTTGCTGGAGCTTTTGGTGGAGCACCTAATAGACAAATAACAATAGGAGCTGGTCAAGCAGGTAGAAGCAACACTGCAAATGATCATATGGATGTAGGATACGCCGCTGGTTATTCAAATACATCAGGACAATTTAACACAAACATAGGATTTAAAGCTGGTAATACAAACACTACTGGTAGTAGTAGAACCATGCTTGGATATGAAGCTGGACTAAACAATACAGGTAATAATAACGTGTTCTTAGGTAAGGCCGCTGGTAAAGGTTCTGGTTCTGGTTCCCAAACAATAGCTATTGGACAAGGTGTAATGGAGCTTGGTTCTCAGGCTGATAATTGTGTTTTTATAGGAAATTTCATGGCTGCTGATTGTAATTCTGGAGCAGGTTCAACTGTGGCTATTGGTGCAAACTGTTTATCTGTACTTGGTTATAGCGGCGAAGGAAACGTAGTAGTAGGTCATCAAGCTGGAAACAATTTAACATCTGGAGATAATAACACTTTGTTAGGTAGAAATGCTGGCGATGCATTAACAACCGCAAGTGATAATGTAGCAATAGGTCAAGATGCTTTAGGTGCTGGAACTTCTGGAAGAAATGTTGCTGTTGGTAAATATGCTCAACGAAGTATGAATAGAGGTAGTCAATTTACTACACAAAATGTGGCGATAGGATATAATGCAGATGCTAACAATAATAATGGATATTATAGAACAAATGTAGGATCTGGAACTGGTGGTGGAGATGGTGTAAACGTTACAAATATAGGTTATAACGCACAAGCGAGTTCTACAAGTGCATCAAATGAAGTTACTTTAGGTAATTCTAGTGTTACTGCTTTGCGTTGTGCAGTTACATCAATAACTTCGTTATCAGATGAAAGAGATAAATCAGAAATAAAAGACTTAGGTTATGGGCTAGATTTTATTGATGCTTTGCAGCCAAGAGAGTTTGTTTGGGATAATAGAGTTGAAACGATAAAAGAATACGACGATGACGAAAATGAAATAGAAGTAGAATTTTATTCAGCAAATAAAGGCAAAAAAGACTTTGGTTTTATAGCACAAGAAGTACAAGCATTAGACGATGATACTTTAAGATTGGTATATGACGAAAATCCAGAAAAACTTGAATTAAGTTATGGGAAGTTAGTACCTATTTTAGTAAAAGCAATACAAGAATTAAAAGCAGAAATAGAATTATTAAAACAATAAATAAAAATGTACAAAAACGTAATTACATCAGAAAACACGCCAGAAAGTCACAAAGCGGTTATCGTAGATCAAGTAGATGGTCAATTAGCACAAGCCGCAGACTCAGAGACTTCAGAAGAGCAATTGCAACGTCTTAAAGATCATTTTTTTTGGTTATTAGCAAACGACTTTTACAAAGACGAATGCAGCGCTGAGCAAGTCGCTAGTATGGAATCATATTTACCAGCTGACTACAAAGATGACTACGAAGATTTACCTGAATAGTAGATTTACTAAAACAGGTGTAACTATATAAATATAAAACAATTAAATTAAATCAAATGGCAAAAATTACAGAAGAACAATTAGAAAAAATTAAAGAACAGAATCAAAAACTTGAAAACGTTGTAGTTGAAATAGGTGTTTTAGAATCTAGAAAACATGGGCTATTACATCAAGTAGCAGAAGTTAATAAAGTTTTAGAAGAGTATAAATCAGAGCTAGAAAAAGAATATGGTAAAATATCTGTAGACTTAGCAACTGGTGAATATACTGAAATAAAAGAAGAAGAAACAGAAGCATAATGGACTCTGTTATAAGAAAAATCAGTATTGGATCTGATTATAAAAACGATGCTATGCATTATTCTGTAGGACAACAAGTCTACGGAGGTCATGAAATAGCATATATTTTATTTGATGAATCTGATAGTTCTTATAATATACATATAAAGAAAAACAACGAGGTATTGCCGTGGAAGAAATTCAACTCTAACATGGCAGTATCAGTTGAGTATGATTTAGAGTATTAATGAAGAGTCTATATGATTTTATCGTTGAACCAGTTGGCGATAAATACAGCAATACTGTTAGCGTAGGTGATAAAAAATTAGTTGTAAATACTAAAATAGAAAACTGGAAGTTTGTAAACAGGTTAGCTAAGGTTGTAGAAACCCCAGCTGCCTTTTCAACACCTATAAAGAAAGGTGCTATAATAATCATACATCAAAATGTTTTTAGAACGTTTTATGATATGAAAGGTGAAAAGAAAAAAAGCAGATCTTATTTTAAAGACAATCATTATTTCTGCGCAGTTGACCAAATATATTTATATAAAAATAAAAACACTTGGAAAACTACAAACGATAGATGCTTTGTAACACCTATAAAAAGCAAACAAGATCTAACACTAGATAAAGAGGCAAACCTTATTGGTATACTTAAATATGGTAATAAGTCCTTAGAAGCGCTTAATATAAGCCCAGGTGATCTTGTAGGATTTACTCCTAACAGTGAGTGGGAGTTTTTAGTCGATAATAAACGACTTTATTGTATGAAATCAAATGATATTGTAATTAAGTATGAATACCAAGGAGACGAAGAAGAATATAATCCAAGCTGGGCAGAGGGCAGTAGAGGAGTTAATCAAAGTAGCTAAAGAAGCTATTGTGGATTCAGATGATGATATATCAGCTGATAGACTTAAAAATGCTGCAGCCACAAAAAAGCTTGCTATATTCGATGCGTTTGAAATACTTAGTCGTATTGAAGAAGAAGAAAACTTATTAAACGATAAACCAAAAGAAGTTAAAGAACAAAGAACTTTTAAAGGTTTTGCAGAAGGAAGATCCAGCTAATGTACGAGCAATCATTATATAAAGTTTTAAAAGACCACGTAAAACCTAAAGTTCTTAAACGAATGAACAGGTATAATAAGTGGGATTATGGTTATAACAAAGAACATGATATTGTTGTTATAAGTAAAACAGGTAAAATAGGCGACATATACGAAATACAAAACCTTAAAATAGCTTTACCTGAAAAAACAAAAATACATAAATTTGAAACAGACAAATGGGAATATACTGAATATCCTAAAGTTTTAAGTAAAATAAAATCAGTATTTGATTGGGAAGAATATCCACTAGACTTTAAAGAAAAATGGTATGATTACATCGATGAGGAATTTAATAGAAGAGAGCAAGGTTTTTGGTTTTATAACAAAGGCAATGCTACTTATATTACTGGTACTCATTACATGTACCTGCAGTGGAGTAAAATTGATGTCGGTAAACCGGACTTTCGCGAGTCAAATAGATTATTCTATATCTTTTGGGAGGCTTGTAAAGCCGATGTACGTTCATATGGACTGTGCTACCTTAAGAATAGAAGATCTGGATTTTCATTTATGGCATCAGGCGAGGTGGTTAACTTGGCAACCATATCCTCTGACTCTAGATATGGAATACTATCGAAATCTGGACCTGATGCGAAGAAAATGTTCACGGATAAGGTGGTACCAATATCAGTCAACTACCCGTTCTTTTTTAAGCCCATCCAGGACGGTATGGATCGCCCCAAGACCGAACTTGCTTTTAGAGTCCCGGCCACGAAATATACGCGTAAGAAACTCGAGACAAACGAAACCCTCAGAGAACTCGATGGACTTGACACGACGATCGACTGGAAGAATACCGGTGACAACTCGTACGACGGTGAGAAACTCAAACTCCTTGTCCACGATGAGAGCGGCAAGTGGGAACGTCCGACGAACATCCTTAACAACTGGAGGGTCACGAAAACCTGCTTACGATTAGGTAGTAGAATTATAGGTAAATGTATGATGGGTTCAACTAGTAACTCATTAGACAAGGGTGGAGACAATTTTAAAAAACTATATAATGACTCAGACGTTACGCAACGAAACGCGAATGGACAAACTCGCTCTGGATTATATAGCTTGTTTATACCTATGGAATGGAATTACGAAGGATACATTGATTCTTATGGATTACCTGTCTTCGATACGCCAAAAAAATCAAAGCAAGGGCCCCAGGGTGAAATAATAGATTTAGGTGTAATAGAATATTGGAATAACGAAGTAGAGGGTCTTAAAAAAGATCAAGACGCTTTAAATGAATTTTATAGACAATTTCCAAGAACTACTAAACACGCTTTTAGAGATGAGTCAAAAGAATCTTTATTTAATCTAACTAAAATATACGAGCAAATAGATTTTAATGAAGATATGTGTAACTCTATAAAAGTAACACAAGGTAGTTTTCAATGGCAAAACGCAGAGCAAGATACAAATGTTATATTTGTTCCAAATAAAAATGGTAGATTTAAAATAAGTTGGGTTCCTCCTTCTCATATTCAGAATAGGCGTTATAAAAAAAATAGTACTAATTATCCAGGTAATGACCTCTTAGGTGCATTTGGATGTGATCCTTATGACATATCAGGAACCGTAGATAAAAGAGGTTCTAAAGGATCTTTACACGGCCTTACAAAGTTTTCAATGGAAGACGTGCCACCTAATCACTTTTTCCTAGAATACATAGCTAGGCCACAAACAGCTGAAACATTTTTTGAAGATGTACTTATGGCTTGTGTTTTTTATGGCATGCCAATATTAGCAGAAAATAATAAACCAAGATTACTATATTATTTTAAAAAAAGAGGTTATAGAGGTTTTTCAATGAATAGACCAGATAGAAAGTATAATAAATTATCAGTGACAGAAAGAGAATTAGGTGGCATACCTAATTCAAGTGAAGATATAAAACAAGCTCATGCTTCTGCGATTGAAACGTATATAGAAAATTACGTTGGTTTAAAAGAAACAGGATATGGTGACATGTATTTTCAACGAACATTAGAAGATTGGGCTAAATTTAATATAAACAATAGAACAAAGCACGATGCTTCTATCAGTTCTGGGTTAGCTCTTATGGCTTGTAATAAACATAGATATTCACCAGTAAATAAAAGAATAATAGAACCCGTTAATTTAGGTATTAAAAAATACGACAACAGGGGAACTACATCAAAAATAATAAGTTAAATGAATATATATACTAATTCAAATAGTTCTTTTCCTAGCCAAGTAGTTAGTGATGCAGAAAAAGCTAGCATTAAATACGGAAGTCAAGTAGCTATGGCTATTGAATACGAATGGTTTAGATCTGGTAGAACTAATGGTAATAGGTATTTAACTAATTGGAACAATTTTAATACTCTTAGATTATATGCTAGAGGAGAACAACCTGTTCAAAAATATAAAGATGAATTATCTATTAATGGTGATTTATCTTATTTAAATTTAGACTGGAAACCAGTTCCTATACTTTCTAAATTTGTTGACATAGTTGTTAACGGTATATCACAAAAATCTTATGAAATAAAAGCATATGCTCAAGACCCAAGTTCTTTAAAGAAAAGAACTAATTATGCTTCTAGATTATATGAAGATATGCTTTCTAAAGAATACTTGCAAAGCTTAAAACAAGCTTTTGGTATTGATATGTTTCAAAGTTCTGATAATGGTTTAGTTCCAGAATCAGAAGAAGAGTTAGAGTTACATATGCAGCTTTCTTATAAGCAAAGTATTGAAATAGCTGAAGAAGAAGCTATATCAACTGTTTTTGCACAAAATAAATACGACTTAATAAGAAGAAGATTAAACATGGATTTAGTCACATGTGGTATTGCTGCGGCTAAAACAAATTTCAATACAGCTAATGGTATCACGTTAGATTATGTAGATCCGGCTTACATGGTTTATTCTTACACTGAAGATCCTAATTTTGAAGATATATATTATGTAGGTGAAATAAAATCTATAACAATACCTGAGCTCAAAAAAGAGTTTCCAAATATATCTGAAGAAGAACTAGAGCGCATACAACAAATGCCAGGCAATAGACAATATATAACAGGATGGGGTGGGTATGATGAAAACACTGTTCAAGTTTTATATTTTGATTATAAAACATATCACAACCAGGTATTTAAAATAAAGCAAACAGATCAAGGTTTGATAAAAGCTATTGAAAAACCAGATACTTTTAATCCGCCTGAAAATGATAATTTTGAAAGAGTTTCAAGATCAATAGAAGTTTTATATAGCGGCGCTAAGGTAGTAGGAACAGACACAATGCTTAAATGGGAATTAGCAGAAAACATGTCAAGACCTATGTCTGATACTACAAAAGTAGAGATGAATTATGCAATATGCGCACCTAGAATGTACAAAGGAAGGATTGACTCTATAGTAAATAAATGTATAGGTTTTGCAGATATGATTCAACTTACACATTTAAAGCTTCAACAAGTATTATCCCGTATGGTTCCAGATGGTGTATATTTAGACATGGACGGACTTGCAGAAGTTGATTTAGGTAATGGCACAAATTACAATCCAGCGGAAGCACTTAATATGTATTTCCAAACAGGTTCTATTGTAGGTAGATCACTCACACAAGATGGAGACTTGAATCCTGGTAAAGTGCCAATACAAGAATTGCAAAGTGGTGGTGGTAATGCTAAAATAGCTAGTTTAATACAGACGTATCAATATTATTTACAAATGATACGTGACGTGACTGGGCTTAACGAAGCTAGAGATGGAAGTTTACCAGATCGTAATACACTTGTAGGGCTACAAAAATTAGCAGCCAACGCATCTAATACCGCAACTAAACATATAAATCAAGCTAGTTTATACGTGACATTAAGATTAGCTGAAAATGTTTCATTAAAAATAGCTGACGCTCTTGAATTTCCTTTGACTGCTGAGTCATTAACAAATTCAATATCTCTATATAATATAAAAACACTAGATCAAATAAGTGATTTAAACTTGCATGATTTTGGTATATTTTTAGAACTAGAGCCAGACGAAGAGGAAGAAGCTAAACTTGAAGCAAATATTCAAACAGCTTTACAAAATGGCGGTATTGATTTAGATGATGCCATTGATATTAGACAAATAAAAAATTTAAAGCTTGCAAATCAGATGTTAAAATCTAAGCGCAAGCAAAAAATGATTAAAGATCAAGAAAATCAACAAGCTAATATACAAGCGCAAGCAGCTGCTCAAGCTGAAACTGCTGAAAAAACAGCAATGGCTGAAGTGCAAAAGCAAGAAGCTATAAGCGGTTCTAAAGTGCAATACGAGCAGGCTAGAACTCAAATGGAGATTCAAAAAATGGAAATCCAAGCTAGACTTGATCAACAAAAAATGCAAATGCAACATCAGTTTAATATGCAGTTAAAGCAAATAGATGTTCAACAAACTAAACAAAAAGAAACTTCAAAAGAAGATAGGAAAGATAAGCGTATAAAAATGGAAGGTACGCAACAGAGTGAAATGATAAGTCAAAGAAAAAACGATGGCTTACCAATTAACTTTGAACAACAACAAGACGTTAACGCTTTCATGTAAACGTTATTTAATTATTTAATTATATTATATTATGTCAGAAGTAAAAACAAATGAACCTGTTAAACAGGAAGGTGAGTTTAAAATAAAAAAGAAAACAACGCCTAAAAAACTAACTGAAACAAAAGATAACATTACAAAAGTAAATGTTAATCCAAAAGAACCTTTAGTTGAATTAGAACCAGAGGTTAAAAAAGTATTAATTACAAAACAAGAAGAAAAAGAAGATGCCATTCAAATCGGAGAAACAGAAGAGGTATCTGGAGATAAACCATCCGGAAATAGCAGCGCGGTGGAAGAACCTTTACAAGAGTCCAACGAGACTACTGAAGGGTTTTCTCCGATCCAAGAAGTAACAGAAGCTGAAGTTGAACAAGTTGAAACAGAAGTTAAAGAAGCTATAAGAGATGAAAAAGTATTAGGCAAACCATTGCCTGAAAATATTGAAAAGCTAGTTTCTTTTATGGAAGAAACAGGTGGGACAATAGAAGATTATACTCGTTTAAATGCTGATTACTCTAGCATTGACGATGTTACTTTATTAAAAGAGTATTACAAAAAAAATAAACCTTATTTAGAGTCTGATGATATAGATCTTTTATTAGAAGATTTTGTT
>Ga0098043_1000732_pt1 | contig 11664 bp, 6 predicted proteins | sample 9B_taG_FD_92581 | JGI IMG/M metagenome (GOLD analysis project Ga0098043, IMG submission 92581) | Marine viral communities from the Subarctic Pacific Ocean - 9B_ETSP_OMZ_AT15188_CsCl metaG | ecosystem: Environmental > Aquatic > Marine > Oceanic | place: Subarctic Pacific Ocean | collected 2015-01-10 | reverse complement strand
GAGAGACGCTAAAGATTATATAGGAGTAACTGTAGAGTATATGAGGTCACCATCGTCTTCAGACAGTTGGCATGCAAGAAAAGGTTATACGGGGGCTCCAAAAGCTTGTGAAGGCTTCATACATCATAAAGAATTAGGGCAAGTAGCTAGACTAACTCACTTTTTTTAAAATGATTGTTTAGTGTTTTACAATCTAGCAAGTCTTGACATTTTTCATAATCTTCTTCTTCTTCAAAATATTCAATCAGCACGTCATAAACATCATCATCCATAGCTATCACAGGTTTAGTAGGGTTGAATATCAAAGCCACACTACTACCTTTTTCTAGTAATGTTTCGTAAGGGACTTTGTTAGTTAAAACATAGTAACTATGTAGCATACAGGTATGTTCATCAAAAAACTTCATCACAATCTACCTTTTTGTAATTTATTATTTTTTTTATTTAAAGCACCGCTTTCTAATTTTCCTTTTCCTTTTAAAGACAATGAAGTTTTTTCCTCCTCTTTAAATTTTTTAGGTCCTGGTTGTTTTCTTTTTTTCAAGTCTCTAAGTGCTTTTTCAGACATATACCCCACTTCAGAGAATGGTATTCCACCTGCTATAAATAAAGCATAAACCACTGCTACATTTTGAATTTTATTTTGAGCATCTTTTGTCAGTTTTTTTGTACTTTTTTTACCGCCATACTCAGTTGTTACCTCACCCGTCTGAGCTATTCTAATCATCTCTATTAGTCTTTGTAATTTTTCTCCACCTATTCCTAATACCCCTAACTGTTCACTCAACCCTCTGTTGGTATTTACAAAAAACTTAAAATCATCTTTACCTCCATCTTGAAATAAACCGACTAAGGAATTTGTTACTGATAAAACCTCATCGTTTAAAAAAGGAAGCGGTGAAACTATATCGGCTATAAGATTGCCGCCTCTACCAATTATTTGATTTTGTAGTCTTTTCCTTTCTGCTTCTCTTATTTTTTCTATTTTTTCAGAAAAGGTTCCCTCTTCCTCTTCATCCATACCAATCAAAGATGATACTGTGTTAGCTAGCATGGCAGATATACCTAAACCTATAGCATTGAATGTAGCATTTTCTACACCTAAACCAGCTAAAGATTTAAGTGCGGCGGTCTTGTCCCCTGGTAAAGCAGTAGGGTTTCTAAACAATGTGTTAATATCAGAATACATTCTAGTTTTTTGATTCAATAAAAAATTTGCAAAAGGAAATAATACTTTTCTTATAGTTTGTTTTGTTAATGCCTGACTGGTAAACAAATCTCCTTGCAAATCTTGGTCAGAAGTGTTCTGTTGTCTATCAACCTGTTGTTGAGCAAAACGAGATTCGTCTTTCTCTAAGGGTTGCGTCCAGTCTATTTCATTTAAACTCACACCCTTTTTGTCCATCGCTTGAATATAGTATGCTAAAAATGATGCTTTAGCGGTACCTACATCAGGATCAACTAAAGTTTTTTGCAAAATTGTTTTATTTAAGTTATCATACGCTTTTAATAATTTACCACCTTTAGTTCGAGTAGTATTATCTATTCTGCTATCAACAGACTCCAAATCAGATTGAGCTTTTATACCTCTATTAGCTATGGCTAACCCAGAATTATCTATTGCTTTTCTAGCATCAGGATTAAAAAGATATAGTTCCACACCTTTAATTGTATTGATGGGGCCAGCGTTAATACTAGTGTTGAATATAGGTACAATTTGTTTAAACGGTTGAGTTAAACCACCTAAAGCTTTTACTACACCCATAGTGGCTAATTTATTCATAGCGTCAAGAGCTATTTTATCTTTTGCGTTAAAAAACCTTTTTCCCCTTTTTGAGTCTACATAATTTTTTATTCTCAGATTTACTATATCTCTTGCGTTTTCATTAGGAAATACTTCTTTAAAATATTCTGATTGTTGCGCACCTTTAATTTGCTGTATAGAAGGAGCGGTATATATATCTGTTAAAGCTGCTTTATAATTGCTTAAATTTTGTCTATCAAATCCTAAATTTAAAACTTTGCCCTCTGTTAAAGTAGGCGGCTTTGTGGCTACCTTCAAAACTCCAGTCTCCTTATCATAAGGGCTTTTAGAAAGATTTTCTGGATTAAATACAGGTTCAGTGATGTCAGGTGTTTTGTCCTCCTGAGTTAATCTTTGTACGCTTCTAGGAGTATAGTTAATGTCTTTTCCTAAATTTCTATTATAGACATTTAAAGAAGTGTCAGCTAAATCTTGGTATTTGTTTGCCCAAATTTGAGTCACATATTCTACTCCTTCTAAATTTATAGGGTCAACTTTAGATTCTACTTCACTTATATTATTTGAATCTTTTAATATATTATCATATACTGCCCTTAGCTTTTCAGCTTTTGCTTTATCGTTAGAATCTTTAGAAGCTTCTAGTCTTTTTATTGTTTGATCTATTAATTTTTTACTTACATCAAACTCGTTTTGCTGTTCTGCTTCCGTACCTGGTGTAAATCTTCTAACCTCTGCCAACACCCCTCTTTCTAGGTCATTCATCTCATCGAAATAAATACCGTTTTTCATTTTCTTTTTTGCAAAAACATTAGCATAATCTTGCTCTACATCATTTGCTTCTTTCTCTGCTTTAGCATAACCATCTATTACCCCATCAAGACCAAGTGCTTTAGTTATCTTTCTTGCTTTTTCCTGTGAAGCAAACATTAATTCAAAAACATTTGGCAATGTCGATAAATGTTTATTCCACATCCTTCCTAGCCATGTGCTTTTTAAAGATGATTTGATGTTTTCATTATTCATCTTAATCATGTTTTTATTCCCAACATATTGCCTAAGTATAGACTCCATGCCGCCTGTCGATTGATTTATTTCAAAATTAATTATTGAGTCTAATGCGGCCATTTTTTGCAAAGGGCTCAAAAGCTTTAAATCCATATTTAAAAAATCTCTTACAAGTTCTTTTTTTTCTTTATTTAAATCTATATCGCCCTGCTCTATACTGCCTTTAATATTTATTTTTACATTTTGAAAAGAATTTTTTAATGCTTTATCTATTTCCTCTTCTTTATCTTTAGCTAACTTTTCTCTTGCTTCTTGAGTCATTTCTTTACCTTCTACTTCATATAAAGCTTCTTTCATTTCATCTAATGTCAAGTCCCCAGCTTCTAATCCCGTAAGTAATTCAAACGATTCTTTAGCCAGCTCATAATTTCTTTTGTTTTGTAAATCAATTTGTTTTTTACTATATGCGTCAACTTTTTTGACATCAAAAGGTTTTGATATTTTTACCCCCTTACCTGTCCTTTTGGTTTTCATTAAACCATTTTTAATGTTTTCTGCAAAATTTAGATATGTGTCTATATTCTCTACTGTATTAGGGTCTATTAACACAAACTGTTTTGCTGAATCAGACATTGCAGCTTCTTTACCTTTTAAATTTTTTTTGATAGACTTAATCAAAGCATTAGCTTTTGAAAGTTTTGCAGAATAAGAAGAGTCGTTCATAGATTTCTCTATAAAATCAATAACATCTTGAACTTTTTTTGCGTTATTTAAGTTTACATTAGACACTTTTTTTATCAATGATAAAGCTTTTTTGTTTGTGATATTACCTTCTTTCAACAAACCTTTTATAGAGCTTACTAAACTTCGTCTTCTTGTGGTTTGATCTTTTTTTGCATCTTTGGCAGCTTTTACCCCAAACTCAATTTTTTCTTTTACTATAGATTTTTCATCTACCACCACTTTTTTTCTTTTTTTACCCAATATTTTTTCTGCTGATGGCCCTTTCTTTTTACCAAAATTATCTACATCAGGGTCAAGAGACTCTCTTGTTAATTGCTCTACATTTCTTACTTCCGTAACTTTTAATGGCTCTCTATTAGAGTCTATACTAAGAACAGTTTTAATGTTTGTAGGTGTAGGAGATAATCCTGTTAGCTCTTTGAATTTACTTTCTAAGTTGACAATAGATCCAGCTAAATCATTCCCGCCTTTTGTTAATTCATTAATCTTTGCTTGAGTTCCATACTGTGTAATAAAATTAGCAATATCATCCGCCGTAATACCTGATTCACCAAGAGACCCATCCCCATAACCTACCCAACCATCTTCTAAACTAATTCCATCTTTGGTGTGCCATCTGGTTGATATACCCATTTCTTTTGGGGACACGCCAAAATAATCTCTAATACTTTTAGTTGAAAATTTAGGCAAATCTAATACCGCAAAAATACCTGACTGTTCTTGTGCAAACTCAAGTTTTGTTTCTTTTACTTTGTCTTTCAAAGTTTTTATAGTTTCAGCTATTTGTTTTACATTTTGTGATTCATCAGCTACAATATCCCCAGCCTCTTCTATTGACCTAACATCCTGTGGTATCACAGCTTCTTTACCATCATTAACATCTATTACATTTGTTAATATATATTTTCCCGCCTTTGCTTGTGAGGTTTTGTTAACAGATGTATTAGTGCCTTTCTTATATATCTTATCTACTTTACCTTCAGGAGTTAACCTGACTTCCATTGTAGAGTTTGGAATACTAAAAGGTTGATCAATTTTTTCCCGAACAGGTGTTACTTCCGCCTCCTTGCTTTCAACAAGGACATCTTCGGTTTCTTTTTTACCCTCTTGGGTAACGGCCCCTTCGGTGTTTCTTTCTCCCACCGTTTGGCCATCTGTGGATTGTTCTTGTACATCCACTTTCTCTGTGCTTGACTTTTGAATGGCATCTTGTTTATCTTTAATTAATTCATTTTGTTTTTTTGTAATATTTTGTTCTGATTCTATAAGAACAGGTAATCCAGCTTTTACCCTAAATTCATTTTCAGCCTTGAAAGCCTGAACAGCTTCCTCTCTTGTAACTTCGACTTTATCTTTACTATCTTTTTGTTTATCTATAATAGACTGTGCTTCTGTAATATCTCTTTGTTGTAATTTTTTTATTTGAGCATCTACATCCTCAATTCTTTTATCTAACTCTTCTTTTAATGGCCCTTCTAAACCTTCTCTTTGTTCTATAAGATTTTGCCTTTGCGTTAACAAGTCCGAGGCTTCTTCAACATTTTTAGACATTTTAACAGTCCCTTTAGTTTTTAGTTCAGCTGCTTTCATGTTATAAATCTCTGTATAAGCATTCGCAGCTTGTTCTTTGTTTAAAGAACCTTCTGTTACTAAAACATTTAATGTTTTTTGCAAATCTTGAACATCAGAAGCTAGTGTTCTTACTAAGTCTTTTCTTTTGTTACCTGTTAATAAATTTTTAGAACCTAGTGTAGATGTAGCCCCTATAGTCATTACTGCAGTTTCTAAAACACCAGCTGCTGTAATTTTCTGGTCTAATACTGTATTCCCAACCTTTTGATTAACTAAATTATTAATTGCTTTTTCTGTAAAATAAACAGGCAATTCTTCAACAAATAATTCTTTAAAGTTTTCTTTACCTAAAGCAATTCCTTTGTCCACTAGTTGTTTTTTTGTAAACTTTTTTCCTTCTTTAATTGCTAAATTTTTTACTTGATCTTTAATACCTTGGAAACCAATTAATAACTGTTCGTTACTACCAGCTATACCAGAAAATATACCATCTAAAGTTGCTATAGCTTGGCCAGCATCAACAGCTATTTCCATTGCTTCATTCTCTCCCATACCAGTTGCTACCAACTGACTTCGTATGTCTTCAACATTACTCACTACCCCGCTTGTAAAAGATGCTACTCCCATTCCAACTTTTCCTGCAGTACCAGGTTTAAAAATCTTTTCAAGGCCAGTTGATTTGTTAACCTTACCTCCAGTTCGTATAAGAGCAAATAAATTCATCAAAGTATTTACACCGCCTGTCAATACTGAACCTCCTGTCCAATTAATAGTGCTATTGGGGACATCTTTTGATCTGTTTATTATTGTTTTTATCTCACTGTCAGGTAATATTCCATCCATTCGAATATTGGATTTTGCATCGTACACTGTCCCGTTTGCATCAACTATAAATTCTTGTGAATTATAAGTTACAGGTTTGCCTTCTAAAAAAGCTGGTCTTTGTGTTTCACCTATTTCTGTTTCAATAGCTTCACTAGAGTCTACAAACATATCACTTAAACCGGCAAGTAGACCTTTTTTATTGTATCCAAATTTTGTTAGTCTTTGATCGACAGCTCCAGGTATCCCGCCTATAAAATTACCAGCAAAAGAAGTCAAAGCTGTAGCTCCTGTTTTCAATAATTCTAAACCTCCCCCCGTAAACTCCCTTAATCCTCCTGATTTAACTGCTTGATAAAGTTCTTTTCTTTTTCTCAAATCAGAATCTATTTCTTCTTCTTTATAAACCGGAAATAAATTTATCGCTGACTCCATTGTGGAGTAAGTTTCCATAAATTCTTTTTTTAAATTTACCGCCTCTAATCTTAATCTTCTAATATCATTTGGATTAGTTGTTAATTTTTGTGCTGCTTCATTTGCGGAAAGTGCACTAGTAATATTATTTAGTTTTGAAGCATTATAAGACTGTAATTTTTCATACTGCCTTTTTTCCATTTCATATTGATTACCTTCATCACTAGGTAAAAGAGTTTTTAAAAATTTATAAACAGAACCTTCAGGTCTAATATTTTTTTTCTCCCACTTTAAATAATCTTCTTCATCTATATTATTTTGAGATAAAATTTTTGAGTCAACTTTATCAGGATTAGTGTAATCTTCTTCGGTAATTATAACCTCTTCAGTATCTACAACTTTTGGATTAGCTTTTTCATGCAGTTTTATAGCTTTCAATACAGGCTCAGGTATTTCCGACTCTTTTTTTAAATTAAATTCTCCTGTAATTGGATCTTTAATTTGATATGATTTTTCTTTGGTTTGATTTTTTTCATCCAAAACAACCATCTCAGGTTTGTTATCGTCAAAAAATCCAATGGAGTTTAATATATCTAAATTACTTTTATTTTCAACTAGAGTTTGTTGATTTTTTGGAAGACTTATATCAAAGTTTACATCTTCATTTATTTCTATGGGATCGGAAGAATCCGAAAACCCAGGAGTATTGTTTTGATTTGTAGTGGAAACCGTATTTTCCTGCTCCGAATCTGAATCTGAGGTAACGACTGGATTTTTTTTTTCAGCCCCTTCTCCTTCTACTAAAGTCAATACACCGTCTGCAACCAAAGAATCAAATTGGTCGCCGTATCTTGACCTTAATTCTTCTTCTGTAAGAACATCTCCTGATGGTGTTTTATATTTATTCATTAATTAAATTTAGATATAAATTGTTGAACAGCAGCTTCTAGTGCTGATACGCCAGTAGATGCGCTTCCTATATCTTCTGCTTTTATTTTTACTGGAACACCTAATTTATCTACACCTTCAATTACTAAATCTCTACCATCGTCAGTAACTTTAAAGCCTTGAGGTACACTAAATCCTTGCCCTTCAAATGCCGATCTAATAGCCGATTCGGTACTATTTTTTAATACATTCATATCTACTCCTGGCCCACCTATACCATATGAAGCCTCGTCTGCATCCGTATAAGCTTTAAGTATTTGATCTTTTAAACTAGTTTCTTTACCTCCTGAGTTATAGGGTTTATTAAATTCTATACTGCCTTTAGTTTCATAACTTAAATTTCTAGTTCCTTCTCCAAGATCGAATGATACATCTTTAAAGAATTTATCTGAGCCACCAAATTCTTTTAAAGCAATATCAGCTGTGCTAGCTTTATCGTCAGCTAAATATTCATAATTAGCTTGTGCAAATTCCGCTCCGGTGGTCGGTTTAAACTCTCCTGTCTCTGGATCAATTTCTCCAAACCTCATAGGTATAACTGTTCCGTCAAGATTCATGTTTACACCAGTAGTTATTGTTTTCTTTTGACCATTTATTGTTACTTCTTCTCTTATCTCTTCTATATCTTGAAATCTTAAACCTGTAATACCTTGTAGCTCTTGAACAGCAAGCCTCATTTGTTCAGGTGTTTGTGCACCTCTTAAATTATTAAGGGTGGCCATGATTCTTTTTCCTCTATCTTTCTTATCCCTATCATCTGCGGCTGAACTTCTTTGCGGGTCAAATCCAGGAGTTTTAGTTATCTCGCTGTCTATTTGAGAGTCAATAGCTTCTCTAGCTAACTGTTCAGCTCTTTCTTTTGCTTTGTCAGAAATACTTAAAACAGGTTTACCAGAAGAATTGTCAACAAATATTTTACTAGGGTCTTTATCTGCCTCTTCTTTAGAAAATGTAAATGTATACTCGCCTGAATTAGACAATATCTGAGCTACATCATTATCTGTTGCGGTCAGAAATCCAACCTGACTTTCCATCCATTTATCATAGGTTTTACCTCCAATTAATTGATTCCTAAAATCTTTTGTCTTTGTCACAACACCGTTAACAACAGATGATCTTATATATGATGCAATAGTATCTGTTACCTTTTTTGCTTCATCCTGTAATACTTTCTTTTTTTCATTGAAACGCATTATTGTGTTTATGGTGTTTGGATTTTGAAACTTTTCGGGATTCTTGTTTGGATCAGGCATTTTGGTATAATTACCATCTTCGTCTTGTTCCATTGTGACAAGTTGTAATTGACCATTTACAGGATTTGTCCATAATACTTTGTTATTTAAATTACCAAACTGTTCAACACTTTTTGATACGGCTGCATCTAGTTTAGATTGTGTTTCTCCTTCAATAGCTTCCATTTTTGCAGTGTAATACTTATCGTAATTTTGAACTATAGTGCTAAGGCTTTTGTATCCATTTTGTTGAGCGTTCATAAAAAGCTTGTAATCTTTTGGCTTTATAATACCACGCCTAACTAAATCCATTCTTGCTTGAAGCTCTTGTTTAGATTGGTCGCTACCATCAATAATCATTTTAGATAAAGTCTGATTATTAACATCAGGAACTTCACTTAATTTATTCATGGCATCAACAGTGTCATCCGCAATCTGTTGTTTTCTTGCCTCTCTGTCTTTTGCTATACTTATTAAACCATCAGATAAGGTTTTACCTACTGTGCCCCAATCTATTTGAGCTCTGTTTAAATCTTTCTCGGCATATATTTGATATTTACTTGGATCAACTGCCATATATTATTAAAGTTTTAAAGGTTCAATATCAAAGTATTTAAAATCAAAACTAGGCTGAACACCAGGTGACAAACCTAAAAACTTTGGATCTATAGGAATGGTTTTACCAATACCTTCAGCTAAATCTAAAGTGTTAGCTGTTTGAAATATTTTCGATGCCGCATTACCTAATGTTCCGTCTCCAGTCACCTTGAATACATTAAAGTCAAAGCTACCTGGATTCTTTCTTAAAGCTTTTTGTTGATCTGGCGTTAGCCTTTTTAATTCTTCTATAATCCTAGTATCATCCATTCTAGTACCATCAGCAAGTTGAAAGTTATTTTTTTGTGCATCTGTTAAATTATTAAATATTCTTGTAGCCCTTCTGTCATCACCACTCATGCTAAATAAAGGCACTAAACTTTCCGCTGCTTGAACGGCTCCTCCTATACCGGCTATTCCACCTTGTATTCCTTGAGTAACCCCATAAGATGCGTCTCTAGCCATTAAGTTTTGACTAGCAGCCTCGCCAACATCCATACCGACAAGTTCTTGATTTATAGCTCTTTGTTCATCAGCTTTTAGTTTTTGAAGCTCAAACAGCTCTTTACTCATTTGCTCTTGCAATAATTGATTTCCAGCAACGCCAGCTGCTGCCACTTTACCTACACCTGCTGCTAAAGTTCTAGGGTCTGACTCTTGTAAAGCTTGCAAAGATTGTTTTTGTTGTGCTGTGTTTTCTCTAAACTGTCTTTCGTATGCTTCTGTAGGAAGTCTCAACTGTTCAAAAAACCTTGTTTGCATCCTGTCTCGTGCTTGCTGCATCAAAGCTTGTGATTCTCTTTCTGCTTTTTCTTGTGCTTTTCTTTGTTTTGCAGCTTGTCCAAACGACATACCTGCGCCTGTGAGACTAGTTGCTGCTGCTACGCTACCTAAAATTATACTTGCGACTCCTGCCATAATAATTTATTTTTTAATATTAATTCTTCTGGAAGCTCTCTATAATCATTTGTATATACATCAGCTTCTGCTTCTTCAAATGTTTGTGCGTCTGTTTTATAAACACAACACCAAATAGAGTCTTCATGTACATAAAATACTCTTTGGGTTCCTGTTTTTGTAAATACTTTATGTGGGCTTTTAACTCTTTTTACCATACCATCATCGGTTAAATATGACAACTCTCCTTTTAATAAAAAAGAAGGATGATTCTGTTTATGGATCATACTTACTATAATACTACCTTTTGGCATAAATAATTCTCTAGTATAAAGACCACCTTCAATATGTTGTTTTAAAGGAGCTATCTTTTGTAGTTCTTCACCCTGCGGTGTACCTGCTTCATGCCCTACATAACCATCAATCGTTTCAAGTTTGGTTTGAAACTCCTTTATCTTCTCCCACATTAATCCTCGAATTTTAGGTATATTACCTAAAACTTGTTTTGCAATGTTAGTTTCAGTTAATTCCATACTGTCACAAAGATAGTAAATTCTAAGGATAACTTTTCATAATGCTGCTTCCTACGGAAAACAGCTCTACTGGCGTTGTGTCATCATTTGTCATAGTAAATTCCATGTAGTATCCTCTTGCTCCGCTAGATTCAGCCACACTGTTTTTATAATATAAAATCATTTTACCAGCTGTTGGCGCTGTTGCTCCAGCACCTGAAGCATCAACAGTAATAGAATTACTTGTAATAGCTGTAACTGGCCCTGATAATACAGGTGTATCTGTATTGATTCCTGTAACAGTAGCTATATATATTATATCGTTTATACTTATTACATTACCTATCGGCTCACTAAATGTAACAACTGTTGCGTTAGCAGGCCCTGTAGCTGTAGCAGCTATACCTAATCCACTGGCTGAACGTAATTTCCAATCTACTGCACCAGCATTGTTTCTAATATATGAAAACCACTCACCTTCTTTTTGTTCAAAATAAGTATCTAACATTGAGCCACTGTTTAAATCTGTTTCCAGATTTGTAACAGCCCAACTTGCATTACTCTCAAACGACATGGTTTTAAAAAGCTTTATATCTTTTGTAGGTAAAGGATTAAACACACTAGTTATACTGGATATACCTTGAACACCGTAATAATTATTACGCAAAGAATTGGTGTTATGTCTATATAAATTACCGTTTTTAAATGAATAAAAATATCCATTCATACCTATCATTTTTTCTGGAAAAAAGGTATAGAAAGACGGCCACCCTGGTGTCTTTCCTTCTGGATTAAATGAAACTGTTATAGCCATAATTAACAAGTTTGTGGGAATGAGGCAGCTACCTGACCCAAGAACCCGGTTATTTGTAAATAAGTTCTGTTACCTGCACCTGTACTAGATGGTTGTAATTGATAATAACCTGCTGGTAAAGGTGAAGTTCCTCCTGCATCTGAGTAACAATGATCTCCTGCTGCAGGATTGCTTCCTGATCCATCGTGATGGAAAGTTTGATTTATTGGGAAAACACTTCCATCTACAGCACAAACATTATTAAATACTCCAGCTGATGATGATGAATAAGATGTTAATGAAGCTCCACAACTAGTAATAGCTGTAACCACTCCTGTTGCTATTTGAGCCACAGACCCAGCT
>Ga0098043_1000725_pt1 | contig 11711 bp, 23 predicted proteins | sample 9B_taG_FD_92581 | JGI IMG/M metagenome (GOLD analysis project Ga0098043, IMG submission 92581) | Marine viral communities from the Subarctic Pacific Ocean - 9B_ETSP_OMZ_AT15188_CsCl metaG | ecosystem: Environmental > Aquatic > Marine > Oceanic | place: Subarctic Pacific Ocean | collected 2015-01-10 | reverse complement strand
ATTTCAGGAATTATTATATCTGAGCGTAAAACCGCCATAGATAACTCCTATAAAAATGTTTAACGGTATGGGCGCAGCCCTAACATTCTCAGCGCAGCTTTGAATAGTTATTTATATATTAACTCTATTTCTGTTATTTGTAATTCTTTGCAAGCTCTTTTGCACGTTGCCAACCTTCCCTGCCATATTTTTTAAATATTTCATGTTCAACAGTATGTTCGCCGTTTGCTAATCTACGCATTAATTCAGGATCAAACTCGCCTGTGTTTACTTGAGTTCCGCCAGTTCTAGCAACGGGCGCTCCTGAACCTGTTGCGGGTTGATTTTTTAGCAAATAGGCATGATCTTTTGATAAAGAATTTTTTGCCCATTCTGTAACATTGTGTCGTTCATAACCATCTATAACGACAGGCTTTCCGTCCTTGAGTTCTGTGCGGCCTTTTAAGAAGTTATCAAAGACAAGTTTCGGGTTGTGTGTTACTTCTGCCAAGGCTTGTATGGCGGGGGAAACAAGTTCCAATTCTCGTACTCTTGACTTGAGTTCTTCGATTTCTTTGTCTTTGGCGGCGCTTCGCTCTCGGAACTGTTCTTCGCTTTTTTGAATTGCTTCTTTGTAATTTCCTTGTTCTTCAAGTTTTTGTTGCTCCGCTTTGTTTTTAAAATCAATCAAAGCCTGAACATCTACGCCATCAGGTAAAGTTTGCAATGTTTTTTCAACTTTACTGAATTTTCGTTTTTCTTCTAATATTTCTTTATTCTTTCGATCAAGTGCTTCGATTCTGTTTAGAAGTTCTTGTTCTCTCGCGTTTGTTTGTGGTTCAGAAGTCGCGGACTCCTGAAGTTGTTCGTCTGACATAAACCCGCAGGGTTAAATTTTTTCTATCTTATCAAGACCATTTAACTTTGTCAGCCCAATACGCCGCGCTTGTTTTACCTTTAGCAATATTTTTTGCGTGTCTAGCTTTAAAACTTTTTCTTTTTGCTTTATCTGCATCTGATTCGCCTTTTCTGGGCGGCTTTGTTTTTGCGCCTTGCATCCCGAAACGAATCAATCTGAAGCCATCGCCCTTTTTTATAACAACAGCGTGTGATTTACCACTTGGATGGTTTGGCGTCCTGATCGGTTTATCAACGCGTTCAAATGTATGCCCGCCCCTTTTTATTGTCATTTGCCTTTCTTACGCATAGCGAGCCTGTGAGCATCCGTAAAACTCATTCCTTCACGCATCTTGCGCTTCATATAATCCATATGCGCTTTTGTATGGCCGTGTGTTTCCTGATGCCTTTTTAATGTATTTTTTTGACGGGTTGTTAATTTCATTTTTTCCTCATAATATCAGCGTCAGCTTTTCTTGCGCCGCCTTTTCCTGATACAAAACTATTTACGCGACCCATAGCCCAAGCCGCCATTGAAACATTTCTTGAACCACCTGAAAGATATGCCCCTTGGCCGCGTCTATAAACACGGGCAAGTTGTCCATATGTGAAGCGCGTACCTTCTGCCTTTTTCTTAAGACTTTTTACGACGGCGGCGCTTAGTGGTTTTCTTTTTGGTGCCATCTTGATTAACTCTTGATTTTTGAATAGCTTTAATATCTAAAGTTTCGCCGCGTTTGTAGGCTTCAGAAGTTCTTTTTATTTCTGCCGCCTTTGCAGCTTTATTCTTCGCCCCTGAAAGGTACTTTTTAGGAACACCCGTCTTTTTGTCCTTTGCAACTTTTCGGAAGCGTCTGCGAGCCATTAATCTTTGTCTGATTTAGGTTTTGACTTTTTTTCCTTTGGCTTTACCTCTGAACTTTTCATATCGTTCAGTTTTTCAAAAAATCCTTTTGCCATTATTTTTTGCCCCCTTTCTTTTTCTTCTTTTTCTTTGGCTTCATTGGCGAGCCGTATCCGATTCCTTTGGGCATAGGTTTAAATTTAACTCTATATATACTAGAATAACCTTGAATGAGGTAAAAAGCATTGTTATCGGCAAAAAGGATGCAAACAATAATGAATGAAGTTGTTCTTGGAATCAAGGGCGAACCGAATGAATCAGCGGAAGCAAAAGAGTTTAGACAAGGAATAATTGAAGATATTGAAAACGCAAATGATATTGCAAAAGAAAAAGGGATAAAAAATTGGTATGTAGACTATACGCCAGAATTTCCGCAAATCTAATAAAAAAGCCCCCTCAGTTTCGCCTGAGAGGTGCCTGTAATTTTGCTTGCTTATGTTTGTACCTAGCAAAAAGCCCCTTTCGGGGCTGTTAGCTTAGTCATAGCTATCATAGTATTTTGCGGTTCCATCCCAAGGTTCGATTATGCCCCAATAATTTTCGTAAGCATATTCTTGATCTTTGCCGCCGCCATAATTACAATCTTTCCAGTTTTTAACGCGCTTGTGAAAAACAGCACCTTTTGGAATATCAACAGGAATCTTGCGACCCGCTTGGCCGTAACCATCATGTTCAATCAACTGGTTTTGAATCTCCTGTAACCAAACTGTTTTCGCTGTTCTTCTGACGACTTTATAAAAGGTTGGAAGTTGCATTGTGCAACCGCCGTTACAGAAAGCAATTTGTCCGACTTCAAATCTTGTTGGCTGTGTAATTGTCTGTGTCATTTGTTTAATTGGTTTGTTTAACAATCTTATTATAATAGAATTAATTAAAGTTGTCAAGTAATAAAAAACCCCCTTTCGGGGGCTGTGCAGTTTAGCGGTATAAATAACCGCCGTGTGGCCTGCGCATAACTCCTTCAAACAATGCTTCTTTGTTTTCAAAAAGATTGAATCTTGCACCTTTAGCAGGGGCGTTCCAACTTGCGGGAAGAAATACATCGCCTGTTTTTTTATCAACAAAGGCGTGAACTGTGCTTGCTTGATAGCCTGCGGGGGCGGCGTTGATTCTGCCATACTGGGCTTCGTCTTTCCATTCCATCGCAACAACCTTTAAGTATTTTCTGCCGATTATGTAAGTAAAGTATTGTGGATTGTCGTCTGTTTTGTAGTTGCCGTCTTCATCTAAATGCCAAGGGTCAAATGTACCATCGTCATTAAGACGTAATTTTTTCAACCATGCTTCATTAGCTTCTGTAATTTTTTCGCAATACTCTTGAGCAAGAGTTTCAACTGTTTGTTTTGTTGCTGTTGTCATTTGTTTGATTGGTTTAGAACAATTTAATTATAATAGAATTAATAGAGGGTGTCAACCCCCTAGAAATTGTAATCGTGAAACTTGACCCATCCTTGGCCTATAACGGTGCGCCTGTCGCTTCCTTTTTCATACCACTCGTTATCGCTTCCTAGATAACCTTCTGTGATTGCGCCGTCAGGATTTTCTGTGATAATCCATCTTTGCTCCCTGTTGTTTGTGCAATGGCCTGCAAATCCGCCTGCAATCATTTCTGGTTTCCAAGTAGGGTCAAGAATTGCTTTTGCTTCCTGTAACTTGATGCGCTTGCCTTTTCTCTCGATAACTGTATAAGGGTTTGTATCTGACCAAAGAGAAATGTGCGCCTGATCGCCGACCTGAAAGTCTTTGTGATCGGCGGGAACTGTATAAGGTCTGAACATTACTGAACCTCCTCTATCTCTTTCAACCATGCCTGACGTCTTGCATCAGCGGTTTTTGCGGCGATCATTTTTTCCCATCTTTGGAAATTTTTGAATCGTTTTGTGTTTGTCATTGGTTTGATTGGTTAACTACAAATTAATTATAATAGAATTAAATAAATACGTCAACCCCCTTTTTCTAAATCTTCCCAAGTTTGCATATTCACAGTAATTGTCCATTCCATTGAACAATACTTTTTGTTATCCCAAATTGTCGCCATGACTTCATCCCTGATGATGTCATTTATTTCTTCGGTAGTTTGTTTTGAGAAATTTTTTTCAAACTTCCTGAATCTTTTTTTGTGTGCCATTTTTCTAATTAAATATATTTTGAAAATCAGGCTGTTTTGTAAAGTCAATTACTTGAACTCTTGTATCAGTACAACCTTTATCTGTGATTAAGTAACTTGCAATCGCGTGAGCATCAGCAAGTGTTTGAGCCTTTGTATAAAGAACTTGTTCTTCGGTTGTGTTTGGTGCTACGCCCCAGACAATAAATTCTTTTTCCATTTGGTTTGATTTGTTTGTGAACATTTTAATTATATCATAATAGATTTAATAAGTCAACCCCCTAAAAAATTAATCCTAAAAAAATTGATACTTGACAAATCTAATTAATTATATTATAATAGGATTGAGGGTCAAACCTCAGAAACTTGAAAACCAAATAAACCAAAAGGAGGTAACTTTGATTAAATTCACGGAACGCGAAGCCGAACTTCTTGCTGATCGTCCACCTGATTGTATAGCTGATTGCTTAAGTCAGACTTATGATTGGGATTACGATTTTCTAGATGGCAAGGCTACGCATCTAAATTGGTGTATTGAAATCAAAAAAGAAATTACAGACGAATTAGACAATTACGATCTGGAAATTCTTCACGATATGGTTGATGGAAACACAATCATGCAAGGTTTAGCTGACCTCGTAGAGTTCGAGGAAATGACCAAAAAAGAATTTGGTCTTTATAAACGTGCTTTTAGAAGTGCTATCAAAAAGCTGAACAAAATCGGCGAGGGTCACGAAAGTTTCCCTATCGACCCCGATGATGGGATGCTCTATTTGTAAACAATCGCCCCCTTCGGGGGGCTACAAACAATTCAAACAATTCAAACTAAAAGGAGAAATCATGTCTGAATCTAAAAATTCAAATTCTGATAAAAAAGTTATTTTAATTAATGATGATACGATTGCAGTTTTTTTGACGTATCACGAATTACATCTTCTGATGGGTGTTATGGATGGAAGTTCTGGCTGTGATAAAGATGCAGACTTAACAGACCCCGAAGACCCAAACTACACATCGGAATATGCCGCCATTGATGACAAGCTCACATTTGCGGCCAAAGGCGTTTTTTACAATGACGTCTATAAGAGAAAAATCGACCCTCAAGATTTTATCTAAATGATGCGCCCCTTCGGGGGCGTTTACTTTATCGCTTTTTCTTTTCTGTCCACTTAGTAAACAGGCTGTTCGGTTGATCTGCCTTCGCCAAGAAATTTCCATAAAGATTATTATTAACTATCTTTAATCCATCTTTTTTTGTGAAGGTAGCGACCAGAACCGCTTCGCCTGTTTTGTTCATATCATAAAGTTCAAAGTCATCAAAGACGCCCGCCCTGATCGCTTCAGGAACAACCCTCGATACATCCCTATGAACATTGCGAACATACTTCGGCGGAACTAATCGTTTTGTTTTCAGAAACCTTTGATAATTTCTTTCAAGTGCTGTTGCAATTTCAGCTGTCGCATATTTAGCACGAACTGTCATGCCGCGATCTGTCATCATTTTAATTTTGCCTGATAAACTTTTCAGGCTTCCATCGCCTGTTCCATCAAGCATTGTGTGATACCTTCGCTGTGCGCACTCTCGCATTAATCGTTTACTTATCCAACTTGATTCTTCGTGAACATAGCCTGCGGCGGCTTCTGATATTTTTCCGCCCTTTGCCTGCATTGCCTTAAATTCTGGCAAGCGTTTTTTTATTTCATCAGAATCAATAACAACTGTCCCTTTTTTCAATGGCGATTTCTTCAACATGATTGATTTACCAGAAGCCGACCCGCCCCCCGTCATATAGAAAATCGGATTCTTCTGCGCTCTTGGATTATTTTCCGCAATAATTTCTTCAACAATTTGATCATGTAATTTCTGACGTTCAGGCGTCCACTTTGTAAGGTTTGATGGTTCTGCGTCCTTTGCAAGTGAACCGTTTGAATATCTTTGCCAAGTATAAGGGGCGCTTTTTCTTTCTCTTACAACATCAGGAACAGCTTTGATTTTATCTGCATTTTTTCCATAAGCGGCCTGTAACTGCGCCAAAGTTTTTTCTGACCCATCAACAGAAGCAAATTTTCTAATTGCCTGATCGCCGCCATATTTTTTTGACAATTTATCAAAAAATCGAACTTTATTTGCGCCAAGTGCTTTTGCCTTTACTGCGGGCGATTGTTGTGAAAGCCAAGTTCCATATGATTGCCCTGCGGGTACTAGACCGCTTTCTGATGGCCTGAACCCCCTACGTCTGGGCGCTTCGATCTTACGACCAAAAACACGGCTTAAATTGTCATAATCTATTTCGGCAACTGTTCTTGATCTGCAATTAAAATGTTGTGGCGGCTCCGGCCCTTTTCCATATTCAAATACCTGTTGATCTAATAAACGACAACGCGAACTGGTTCTACTATCCAATGTTGCAAGATAACGATATTTTTTTGTTGCATCTGGGTTTGCTTTATAAACCTGTTGCGCCGCGACATTGCTTACTTGATTCAAAGAAGTTCTGACAATAGTCATTATTTGATAGTTTGCGGCTCTTGTCGCATTACCGCCTGCCATCGCTATCTGTCGAACATTACCTTTTGAATTAAACCTTAATTGCCCGATCAATCTGGTTCTTATCTGTTGGGTTGTATCGCCTGCCAATAATCCATCACGAATTTCGCGCCCTAATTTATCCGCGCTTTTGTTTGTAATACCCCGAAAAGATTTCCTGATTGATTCGCCATTTGGTAATTCAATCAATTCGCCTTCTTTTGCTGTCAATGAAAACTTTACCCCTGCCCCGCCTGCAATTGTATTTAATGAATCGCTCAATATCTGAACGTTTAATTGTGACGCGCTTGTATTAACAACAGCTTTTGCAAATGCGGGTGTTACTTCAACAGTTCTAATTGATGACCTGATACCTGCGGGCAATGCTTTTTCCATCTGATCGGTTGCAAATTCTGTTTGTAATTTTGCAACAGCTTCAGATACAAGTTGCATATCTTTTGTCGATTTAATATCCCACTTTTTCAAACTTTCTTTTGTCTGAACTAACAAAGAACGCAAACGTGCGGCGGTATATCTTGGCCTATTGCCTACTGGAAGCCGTTCTATTGCTTCTAATTTATTAACAGCGTTTATTATTATTCGGTTATAAGATTGGACGATTTCACGTGAAATCTTATTTGAAAATCTGTTTAAATCTAAACTATTACGAAAATATTCTTCAGGTATTAAATCAGCGTAAGGAATAGATGCCCCAAGTTGGGAAACATCAGACGGAACCCGAATCGGCGTTTGTGTCATTAATCTTCATCGTCTGGGTCTTCAACTGGTTCATCTGGTTCGGCTTCGGGTGTCGGTTCATCTGTTTCGATCATGTCGCCTTTTTGCGTTGATTCAATTTCTTCTTCAACGTCAAAATCATCGCCGAGGATTTCGCCTTCTGCCAATTGCTTCAATAATGTTTCTTGAGATATAGCGCCAGAAGACCATAAACCTTGCATCGCCTGAATCTCTTGCGGTGCTAATCTCTGACCCAAGAAATCACGATTGACAAAAGCGTTTCCAATTTCTGCAATATTTAAATAATTAGCGTGAAATACCAAACAATTGTCGATCATATCCTGAAGCTGTTGCGCAACAATCATCAATGTTGAATCGCCTTGGCTTCTTTGTATTTCTTGCGAAGCGGCTGTTTCTGCGACTAATTTTTGGCCGAGGATTGCGGCAAGTGCCAAAGTATTAATTTGATCTTCAATATTTTTTATTCTGTCGCGTTGATACTGAAAAGATTGCCCCTTGATCTCTACAAACTCGGCTCTTGCACCTTCTGGAAACGCAATCGCTTCGCCCGGCCCCGCACTTACTTCTTCTGATGCCTGCGGAAATCCAAAAAGACAAAGTAAAGGAACAGAAGATATTCTTAGTTGATTATCAAAGTCCGAACTCTTTTGATAGTGCAACAAATTCAATTCTGCAATATCTTGCATCGGCGGGCGTGATTCCAAGAAAGCAACCTTGTTTGAATATGCAATCGCAAATGGAATGTAATCCAAAGATGTCGTTCCTTCATCAACTTTGACATATTTTCCCTGCCTGCCCTTTCTATGTACCTCAAAGGCTCCCGGCGTTAGTAATCGCACCTGTTCAACTTCTTTCTGTCCATAATCGCCGTCTTCTTCTGTAACACGTTCCAAAAGTCTTAATTGTGTTAATTTTTGCTTGCCGTCAATAAGTTCTGTCCGCCAACCTAAAATCTCACGCGGACTATATGTAATCCAATAAGGCCGACCAGTTCCGCCTGTCGGTGCATCAACAAGAACCCCAACATGACCATATCTCAACATTATTTTTGCTGTCTCATATGTCCAACTTGTGAGATCGTTTCCCTGAAGGTCAACATCGAACAAATCTTCAGTAACCCTTTCTGATACCTCATTTAATCGAACAGGTTTGCGCGTAAGCATACCCGCAAGCAATCTTTCAATCCTGACGTATAGAGGCGCAAGAACTGAAGTCGCAAGTCTGTTATCGTAGCTCTCGTCTTGTTCGCGCGGCATCTGGGGGAGGTATTTTCTATGCCTTTTTCTTATCCCGTAAGTTCCGCTTATCAAATCCTCAATCAATATCCAATTCGGTTCCATATTTACATAAGCATTGCTAGGGTCTTGCACCTCAACAGCTTTGCTTGATCTTTCCCTGTCGTAGTGATTGAATGAAGAATACACGGCTTAATTCCTAGCTTAATTTAATAGTAATACATCTTTCAATATATTCTAATCCCTGTTTTGCGCCCTGCCCCCAAATGTAAGGGATTGAAGCAACGCCAACAAAGGTATCGGACGCAATCAGAGAAATGATCTAATCCTGTTTTTTCTGGTTCGCCTGATTCTGTATAAGATTGAAGTTCCAAAGATTCGATGACATTTTTACAACACGGATGAACAAAAAGACTAACTTCTTCTTTACCATTGCATAAAAGGCGCTGAACATTATTAACGCTGTCTTTAATGGATGGATTAGATGCCCCCGATTGATTGGATATTCCATAACTTTCGAGAATTTGGATGTCGGTCTTCGTAGCGTTTGTCGATCTTGCTCCGCCTGAAGAATCTGGATAGCCGTAAAGTCTGTTATGAACAAACCTTGATTTGATTTCTTTTGCCAGTTGGTCGGTGTCATGTGCGCGTATTTCATCAAAAATATAAAGTTTGTTATCTCTAATCACGGCGCAAACACAAGACATTTTGCCAATGTTGAAGTCAATACCAAGTCTTATAATTTCGTCTGAATAATTTGGAATGTCTTTTGTTATATGTTTTTCTCTATCGAAGCGGTCAAAAACAGCGCCAGTTGTTAAAGATATGAACTGCCCTTCAAGGTACGCCTTGAGAAGATTAGGGTCATAGTTCATTTTCATTCTATCAATAAAATCTGCGGGCAAATGTGGATTGTCTGTTGTTTTCATTCTTATTAACTTTCTGTCATTTTTTTCCTTTGCTTCATCACTCCCGAAAGTTTCCCAAAACCATCTGTATCCTTCAGGGGTGGACGCCGCCGCGAACTGGCGAACATTCCCTGCGCGAAGACGTCCAAGAATTTTCGGAAAGGCTCTTTGACATATAGAGGGTGCAACTGTGTCGATTTCATCGGCAAGAATAAATGACGCGTTTATACCGATTATTCTTTGCCAAGACTCGAAACTTCTACACATTATGCGCGTGTCTCCTTTGGGTAGATGCAAAACAAAATCAGGCAACGGCGAACTTCTGAATGTGTAAGGAATCTCGTAATTTAATAAAAATTCCTCAAATTCTGTTACAAAGAGATCACGAACCAAAGGCTGTGTCGGCTCTAATACAATGCCCGTGAAGCCTTGATTTAGTAATGACAAGTGCAAACACTTTGCCAGTAAAGATCGAGTTTTACCTGACCCATAACCCGCGCATAAACCCAATATTTCTGTTTCTGTGTCATTTACAAACGATAGTTGCCCCGCGTGAAGATCAGATAACACACGCTCTAATATTATCTCTGTATCTTTTTCATCAGGAGGATTTAAAAAATCGAGGAGGGGTTGTTTTTCGCAGACATCAGAAATAAGGCTCATGCTGACATATCAAAGCGAAGAAGTTTTGCCTGCATTTCTACAGCGCGTATCGCGGTTTGTAATTGATTCTCCATAGATGCGCGGCGTTCATAATCTGCAAGTCTGGCGATTGCCCCTATGAGCCATTGCGGGCGTTCAAGCTGTGCGTCTTTTTCTTGCAGTATGCGAGCGCGAGAAAGATATTCTTCTGTTTGACGTAAACTTACAGAATAATTCTCCGCGCAGTATCGAGCGATCTGCGTTTTTGAATTTCCGAGCAAAAGCAAATCGTATATTTTATGAATACGTCTATCAATTTCAATATTAGTTGCTTTTTTAGCCATGCCCTTAATATATAACATGAATTATAGGGTTGACATTACATTTTAATTTTATTATAATTAAATTGTTATCAAACAAACTAAACCAATGACAAATTTCTTTATGGTTATGTGCGCGACAGGAATCTTTTATTTGGGATTCGATGGGGCGTTAACCGATATGACCCGCAACGATTGTGCAGCGGGTATTCAAGCGGCTTGCGAGGTGTTGCGATGAGAAAATTTACGGTTGAATTTTATGCAAACAACGAATATTCAGTTCGCGAAAGATTGCAAGAAATTGGACGATCTATTGACAATGTTGTTTGGCCTTGGACGCCAACAGAAAGTTCAAACACCAAAAAAGCGTCAGGCTGTATTGAAGAAGAAAAACAGTATCATCTTTCTGATTATGAATATGAGAAAGAAGACCCGACGTGGAAGTATGGCAGTAATTATGTAACTACTGGCAAATGGAAAATGCAAGTTGTACCTGATGAAGAATACGTTAAGTTTCAAAAAAGTCCAGAATTATGAATGAACAGGAGGTAAAACAATGATTGAAGACGGCGCACTTTTTTTTAACTCAAGTGACCCCGGTTACTTGGGTGTAAGAAAAGACGGAAAATGGATTAAAACTGACCCTATAACAGAACGAATGAAAGACCAAGAACAACTCAAAGCATTAAATCAATTACTTTCTTTAGTCATTGGTGGGCGTATTGCAAGACAAACTGAGCATTTAAAAAGCGCCCCTATCAATCGTATTAATCACGCGCAAAAGATTATTGCTGATGGGGAACTTCAGGAAGCAACGCGCGATTTGCAAGATGGTTACGATGGCGCATCAAAAAGACTTTCACAAGTTGAACGCAAGATTGATTCTTTGAAAAGTTTAAAAGTACTTGCAGAAATGGTAGAGGAAAATGTTCGGGATGCGGCGCTTGCGGCTGTTCGCGAGGGTGCAAATTCTGATGGGTTTTTGTTCGATGAATATAACGAATGGGAAGGTAAATATAAATGAAAAAACTTTCAGTAACCATAACAGGGGAAAAGTATAGACGTTGCGGAAGGCTTTTTTATTATGGCCGTGATCGTAAATGGAATTACATTACAAGACGAGATACGCCAAAAAAGGCTGAAAGAATGTGGAAATTAGACCAAAAATATCATTGGGAACTTGATGGGTGTATGTTTAGTCCAAGTGAATTTCACGATTATTAAAATGAAACGATATAGATTTTCAAGCGGGGATGAAGAAACATCGCGCAGGGCTGAACAACAGTTTTTACGCATAACTGAGAATATGACCGATGAACAACGTGACGCTGTTCTTGATTGTTTGATAAAAATGCAGAAACAATTATTTTTTCAAGAGCCGTGGTTGATGAAAAAGTTTTCAGGAAAAGAACAGGCGCATATCTTGGCGCAAT
>Ga0098043_1000724_pt1 | contig 11719 bp, 24 predicted proteins | sample 9B_taG_FD_92581 | JGI IMG/M metagenome (GOLD analysis project Ga0098043, IMG submission 92581) | Marine viral communities from the Subarctic Pacific Ocean - 9B_ETSP_OMZ_AT15188_CsCl metaG | ecosystem: Environmental > Aquatic > Marine > Oceanic | place: Subarctic Pacific Ocean | collected 2015-01-10 | reverse complement strand
TTTCTTACCTGGAAACTGTACAGGGTTTATTGATGCTTCTCTGATTTGTCGTAATGCTTCCTGTAGAGCAGATCTAGTTTTACCTGCTCGTCTTCCAGCCTGTACAAATTTAATTTTAGCTTTGGACTCGTGCATTTCTTTTTGCCAAGGATACGCTTCATATAGGTTAGCCATTTATTTCTCCTATCCATATCATAATTCAGGAAGCCCATCTCCTGAGTAATCAACTTCTGGTACATGACCATTGTCTTGCACTATGCCAGGTTGTCTTTCGTCTTCCAAAAAGTATTTTATCTCTGGCCTTGAAGAGACAGGCTCCATGTGTTCTAAATATCCGTTAGCCATCATCTTAAGTGCAAAATTTACACCAGCACTTCCTTGAGCCTTTGCTCTTTCTAAATGCATAAAACTAAGAACGGCTGATTCATGAGCATACACAGTATCTAGATGTGACTTCTTAATATATGTTTTCTTAGATCCAGGAAAGATAGGGTAGGAGTCCGTATCTCTATATTGAGCAAGTTTTAATCTAAATGTTTGGTCTTCTTCTATCTTGTCTAATAGTTTCTTTTTATTCCACCCGAACTCTTCACACATCTCTTCTATACCTTGATCACTAGATCCAAAGACGGGGAGTAGTACATAGACTTGTTTAAGCTGCCTAGTCCATTTCTTCCATTCGGGTATAGCCTTTAATACTCGTCTCTCTATTTCAGAGACTCCTGAACTACTTTTTGCAAGCATATTTTGTATAGCCATCTGCCCTCCAGAGCTTAGACGTAATGGTCGCTCTTGACCATTTATTAATCATCAGTATACTATTTTTTACATCTAATGTAACCGCACAGTAACGAAGTAGGTGAGTCAGGTCACCCAAAAAAGACCAAGACCTACAGGGTTACTTTCACTGGTGGGGATAGCTCCGCTGCCAGGATTATACAAGGGGTATAGGGACGGGAATACCAATGCTTGTATTAATCAGAAAAGTTAGCGATTTTAGGTATATATATAAGGGGTGGCCTATATCTAAAAATAGTATTTCAACGCTCTATATACCTCATATACATACTATGTATGGCAGTCGGTCTATCGGCGGTAGTTTGCAACCTAGTTAAACAACATAAATATATATAATTTAAGTATAAATAATATCTATATGTTAAGTTTAATTAATCGTAAACCTACGATAAACAACAACACTGTAGTAACTAGATCACCGATATAATTTCCCTTGAAATTTCCCTCTTCTCATAGAGTAGCCTTGTACCTGTTGGAGATGGTAACAAGAAAATATCAAAAAAAAGAAAAAAATCCTTCTTTATAAATAGCAGCAGGGGAGAACCTTTTGAAACGCTCCCCTATCACTGCCCTATTAATAAAATTTAAGCCCGTTCTATACCCAAAAAATAGCCAATAAATAGTTAATAATTTTCACCATGTAAAAAAATAGTTAGCAGCCAAAATATAAACAACTCCCCTATTCTTCCAAACCTAAAAACATAATTTTAAAAAATAAAGTTGCAATTAATTTATTTACGGTGATAGTATGGATTATAACAACACATAAACAAGCCATTAAAGGGGTTAAAAAAATGAATACATTTTGGATTCAAGAAAATAAACATGATGCAATTGGCAAACTGATTGCTGAAATAATACGAAAAAACGAAAAACACAATTTACAGCAACTGATTAGGCTGGCTGCTCATCTTGGCGGCTTAACAGGTCAGAAGGTTGCTAATACATACTTGTTCTTTAGAATGATTGATTTTGATCTTTATTTTTTGGGACAAGGTAGAGTTTATAAGCACGTTCAAAATGATACAGATTTTTTTGAATGGGCTGAAAATATAGGGAATGATTTACATAACAGTTACGCTCAAAATGTGCATAGAATAGTTTTTGAAAATAACTTAGAAGGGGCTTAAACTCCCCTTCTGGCTCTGATTGGTCGGATAATGTGTATTATCCCTGATGAGTTCAAAAGAACGAAACCAGCAGCAAACAAACAATACATTAAAAAGAAGGTTAAAGATGAAAAAATTAATTAAAAAAATTTATTTCTACTTATATTGTAAGTATGTAGATATTAAAGTTAATATTGAGCATTATTCTGAATGTAAAAAAATTATAAAAAATAAAGAATATACTTCGTCCTACTTTGAACCATGCTGTAATAAAACCGCTAAATTATATGTAGAATTTAACAAGCAAACAAACAATTAAAAAAATGGAGGTAAAAAAAATGGATAATGAAATAATAAAAATCATTATTAAACCGACTGAATCGGACCAAATTAACGAAATACTTTACAAATAATTAAATGGATTGGTATAATCCATAAATACAAACAATTTGATGGAGGTTAAAAACATCATGAACACACAAAAATTATTGATCTTTGGAAAAGACAATAAAAAACTAGAAAAAATAAATGATTGGTATTATGACCAGCACGACCACGAAGCAAAGATTTCAAGCTTTTCATTGCCCGCTGGCTATAGTTGCCCTGCCGCTAAGGATTGCCAAGCGTTTTTTAATCCGAAGACTAGAAAAATTTTGGATGGTAAAAATCAAAAATATCGCTGCTACGCTGCAAGCGATGAACGATACGAAGCGGTTAGAAATAAAGTATGGCACAACTTTGATTTATTAAAACCAATTAGAAACAATAAACAAGCAATGTTTAACTTGCTTAATGATTCAATCAAGGCTAATAAACACACATACAGAAGCCAGATAATCAGGCTATCAGTTCACGGGGATTTGTTTACATATGAATACCTTGAAGCTTGGATCAAAATAGCCAAGCTGTACCCGAAAAAAATTATTTATGGGTATACTAAATCGCTGCACTTCCTTAAAAAGTACATTGATGAAAATGGATCATTGCCCGTAAACTTCCGAATGGTCGCAAGTCAGGGCGGGAAGTATGATCACCTATTAAAACACTTCAAAAGAGTGGCTAATGTGGTGTTTAATGAATCTGATGCTATATATCCAATTGATAGCGATGAACGATACGCTCTGAATGAAACACCGCAGCCGTTCAGTTTATTGATTCACGGCAATCAGAAGGCGGGAAGCGATGCAATGCAAGCAATTATAAAAATTAGAAAAGAGAAGGCGGCACTATGATAGATCCAAATAAATTGAAGAAGGGCGTTAGGGGTGTTTTGAAAAATGGTAGTAGATTTATTTTTCAAGATAATAGGCGGGGCAATATTAGACTTGTTCAAGTTGAAGGGGTGATGACTGTTGAAATTGGCAGCATCTATTTAAAAGATATTGATTATGTTGAAATTGGAGGGGATGCGGTAAAGATTGATTTATCAAGATATGAAAAAATCAATAAAACAATTAAAAATTTAGGATTATAGGGAGGTCCAAGAATGAAAAAATACGGCTGCAATAATTGTACAATAATTGAGCATCCTTCAGGCAATCAGGAAGTTTTAAAATATTGTAATGATTGTTTTATAAAATTTAAAAATGATCACATTCAATTTATAAAAGTGAAGGGTTAAGCGATGAATAGAGCTTAAATATTATGGACCAAACAAACAATAAAAAATTAATTCATGGAGGTTAAAAATCATGAAACACGGAATACCAAAAAAAGATAAAATGTACTTAGTAAAAAAAGTATATGTTGGCTGGGATTTAGTTCCCGCAAACTCTAAAAAAGAAGCTAAAGAAATTATTAGTGATTCTAATTCCTACATCAAAGAAATTTTTGATGATGGTGAAATAGAAAAGGTTCACCTAACTTATGAAGATGTAGGCTGGATCAAAATAAAAGTAAAAAAGATGATGTCTAAAATGCATCGTGCAATTCAGAAACAGGTGCAGCTTCCTGATTCTCAGTATAGAAAAAAATTGCCAACAAGTTATGAAGTAACAAAAAGTATTGGTGCATGGGTTAGTATAAAAAATAGCGTAGTGGGTGAAGTTGATATAGAAGCTTCCGACAGGCTTAATGAACATTCTATAGACACCACAAACATTAATTAGTGTAACTGATGACGGCTAATGCTAGAAACTCCCTGATATTTCGGGGAGTCTTACACAAACAATAAATGGAGGTCTTATGACTAAAAAGATAAAAGATTGGAATGTAAGTTTTAAAATTACATTTGAAGATGAAAGTGAATATTCATTTGATGAAATTGATGTTTCATTAGATGATGAACCAAAATTATTAAACATAATAGAAAAACATATTGGCGATTTTGGGCTAACAAAGGAGCAAAAAATAGAAAAAGCTATTGAAGAATTTGAAGATGAAGATGAGGAATACTATACAGTTGATTTTGGCTCAAGCTACATCAGTAAAAGTGATTATTGGAAGATAGAAAATGGCGAGTACAAAGGTGGCTGGGATCAATGGATTAAAGATAATCCACCTGAACTAGATCAGGTATTAACTGAAGACGGAGATTATCCAGAGGAAGGACAACGATAATGAAAACTTATGCAGTATACCAAACAAATGTTTGTGACAACGATTGTTGTTATGAAGAAAACAAAAATCATATAGACGAGGAAAGTAGAGAAATACTTATTGAATTGACACCAAAAAATTTAGAGTATTTAAAAACTATGAATTGGCACATTAACCATGATGATAATGATGAATTAGGCACAGACATAAAAGAATATGAAGATATTTTTTATATTGAAGAAAGAGAGGAGAAAGAATGAATATAAAGAAAAAATATAAATGCACAGAATGTGGTAGTAAAAATGTATTTTACTCAATCATTGTGGATCAAAAAGAAAATCAATTTGGTGGAGTTGATTTAGGGTATTGTTATGACTGCCCAGATGATATTTCAAATGAAAAACTTTTAGAGGAGCAAGAATGATTAGCACTTGTACAGATTGTAAGACAGATATGGATATAGATTGTCTTAGGGGTGGGCTTGATGATATTGATTATAACAAAATTAATCCATTTACTGACGATGATTTTTTATGTGATGGATGTATAGAAAAAAGATTTAGAAAGGACCAAGAATGATAGACACAAAAAAAATAAGAGAAATTGTTAAAGAAATAATTGAGGAAGAAATTAAAAAAGAGCGAGGATTAATCAGGGAACATATACAACTTGAATTACATATGCTAACCGAAGGCGATTGGTTCAATGAATATGTAACTAAAATTGTTGAAGGCGATCTTGCTGATATATGGCATCGTTCAAAAGATAAAGAACAAGGAGAAGAATAAATGGCTGAAATTATAAAAGCACATCAAAAACTTAACACACTGCAATTTAGAGAGGATAGAAAAGGCAGTTATGATAAAAAATATTATAGTGATATATGGGATGTATTAGATAAGATAAATCAATATAAAGGTGGATTGAATATGTATTCAGAAATTATAAATAGATATGATTATCAAATTGAAATATCTATTAATTACATTAAAAAAGGTTGGACAAAGGAGGAGCAAGAATGATATTGACACGATCCATGACATGGGTGTAGAATACCCATTACAAACAATTTTGAACTAGGAGGTAATGGGCTAAGAACACAATCAATCAATCAACTAACTAATAGAGGTAAACACAATGGAAACATTTACACCAAAACAATACATACTGAATGTCTTGAATCAAGCTATGGTTTCGCTGCAAGATTCATCAGACAATGACATCATGATTCCTCAACTCTTACAAGCTGTAAGATTCCTGGATCAATGTGATGTTAAGTTAAGAGTAGCACAGGATACAACTCCGCATATAGAAACCGATGAGGAATATGCAAAGAGAGTAGCATCTTTACAAGAGAAACCTGATACTCCTGACATAGATTCAATCCAACTAAACAACTACGAGAACAGGAGGGCATAATGAGTTTGAGTAGAGAAGAAATAGACAAACTTGCTAAAAAACTAGAACATCTCAACGAGATGATGAAGACATACAAAAGTGATAAACAAATCTTAGAGAGAGAGATAGAGCTTGAGTTTGAGGAACGATCTGAGAACACTTGGGCTAGTGAGTTAGTCGGTAACAACATGGTCATTAAAAGAGGATCAACTAAAGTTATTAAACCTGATGACTTACGGGCAGCAGTTGGGGAGTGGATAGATCCTGACGAACTAGACAAGTGCATTGTTCCTGAACATACAGAAATAAAAACTATACCTGAGAAGGTAAGCATAACTGAAGTTAACAAACTTCATAAACAAGGCGGGGAGTTGGCTAATCAAATAGATAAAGCAACTAAAAAAATTACATCATCAATAAAAGTTTCAAATAAGGAGGAGCTATGATAGGAAGACACATACTATTCCCAGAGGAATTATGGGAAGACTTAAAGGCAATAGCCAAGTTAACAGGCAATTCACCATCAGCTTTAGTAAGACAATTTACAGTGGATGGAGTTGCATTAAGAAAATTAGACCAAGTTGCAAGGGAGTTAAACAGTGGCAAGTAAAGATATACATCCAGAAGATTTAGGAGAATTTATAGTTGAAAGTAAATTACAACGATCTAATAAAAGAAAAGAACAGATGAAAGAAGGCGTTGACTTCGGAAAGATTGAAGGCAAGACATCGGATTTCCTTTGGGTAGGTGGTGCAGCAAAGTTAGCAGAAGAGTTTGGGCTTAACGCAACACTAAAAGAAATCAACGAAGAGCCGTTTGGTGAAGGTTGCAAGATTACAATTATATTGGACATCGTTGAGTCTGATGGAAAGGTTGTAGGTACGGGAGTTGGTACTTGGGATAATGGAGAGATACTTGGCAACATGAAAGGTGCTAGGCAAAGAGGATTGGCTATGGCATACAAGAGGGCTTATGTCTTGGGTATTAGGTATGCAAGCAATAGCTTTGGTATCTTTAGTCAGGATGATGATGTTGTAAGGTATGCAGACGAACCACAACAACAATCTGAATGGAAACCAAATCAGATTCAAGAACAACCAAAAAGACAATACGATCCTGATACACCATTTACACCATGTAAAGAGGATGAGAATGGAGTTTGGAAAGTTGTAATTGGTGGTAAAGAGGGAACATCCTGGTCTGAATACAAAGGTAAAGAACTAATAGATGTTGTTAAGAATGATGTTGGTTGGGCGAATTGGGTATTGGCTAGACCGAACTTAGATTCAGCTTGTAGAGAAGCCATTGAAAATGCAGCCACAGGTAAGCTCTAATGTCGTTTGCTCATCATGGATGGGCATTTAGATTAGACGGATTAAAGTCAGGGCAAAGACTCCTGTTGTTAGTGTTACTTGATTACGCTAGGGATGGTTGTCTTTGTGCTTGGCCCAGTCAGAAGATTCTAAGTCAGAAGACAGGACTTGTTGAAAGACAGATACGAAGGTTGCTAATACAACTTCAGGATCTGAAACTAATTCAAATATCTAAGGCTCAAACAAAAGGTAAATATGTTGGTAATGTCTATAGGATAATTACTGGTGATAACACAAGAGAACACGATGAAAATTGCATACAATTCGTAGGACATTTTTCTGATGACTCTAACCTAAACCATAGGACATCCGTGTCCGATGGACATGACGATAATAAAAACCACAGGACATCTATGTCCGATGAATCAAGAAAAGAAAAAAGTAATACAAAAAAGAAAAGAATAATAAATCTTAATAAAAAGAAAGAAAGTATAAAGAAAGAAAAAGATTGGGTTCTGACACTAGAGAAAGTACCTGGACTAAATATTTCTGAAGATTGGATCGATATGCAGGAAAAAAGATTTTCTGATAACATTCTCCATAATTCAGCTTTAGCATTCTTTACTGGAGTTGAGATTGAAAAGAAATACAAATACAAACAACCATTAACTGCATTTATAAACTGGTGCAAAAGAGAGGAACAACGAAATGGAAAAACTAAACTTCGATCACTTGAAGCGGGAAAGCCCACAGGGGAAGACATATTCGACAAGCTATGATCGTACACAACTGATCTCATGCAGAACTTGTGACGATTTGATGTGGCTAAGACCAGTAGATGTCGACAAAAGAAATGTGAAATACATCCCATGTCCAGACTGCAAAGAGGATCAGGCAGAGGATTTGTCAAAGATAAAATATGATCTTGCTGGTTTTGAGGGCCTTAACAGGGCTTTATACACGTTTTCAGACTACAACCCAGATAAACAGACATCTGTTGAAGCTAGGACACAATGTAGAAACGCAAAGAACATTGTTGGTAGGTGGATTCAGAAGAAGACTCCATACCTGATTATGCTTACAGGACCAACAGGAACAGGTAAAACTCACTTGTGCGAATCAGCAGCCAACGAACTTATCAATGCGGGTATGGATGTTTGGTATGTGACTGGCACAATCTTTGGTCACAGGATGAGAGATATGGAAAATGTACACAAATTTAAAGACTCTTTGCTAACCAAAGAAATGTTAATCCTTGATGAAATGTATGTTTCTTGGGATAATAACGATTACCTTAGAACAACTCTTCAAGAGGTCATAGTACACCGATCAGACAGATTCATGCCAACACTCGTAGCAGGAAACATCAAAGATAACCAAGCAAAGAACCCAGAAGCTGCACTATCAAACATAGTAGGGCAAAGGGTGATGAGTAGGGTATTGTCTAAGCAAGGTGAGAAAGCAGAAGGTAAGCTGGTATCTATGTGGAAGGCATACGATGTCAGAAGATAAAAAGAAGCACATACATAAATTTATATATCCACCACCGAATGGCCCTGTGTCTATTGGCAAGTGTAAGTGCGGCGAGAAGAAAGAGGGATTCAATAGCATGGATGGTAGGTTCGGTAGTGTATGGAGGAAGAACAATGGATAGATCAACATGGAAAAATTGGGAGAGGAAGTGGGCAGAGTTTCTTGGAGGGGATGAGGTAAACGCAAAAAGAATCCCTGTAACAGGTAGACAATCAGGAGATGTTCCTGATGTAGAAACAATTAAGTTTGCTGCTGAAGTAAAAGCAGGAAAAGTTGTAAGTGCCAGGACATTAAAAGCCGTAGATCAAGCTATGAAAGCTGGTAGAGCAACAAATAAAATACCAATAGTATGTCAAACGCATAAGGTAAACGAAAAGAAAGCAGTTCATCTAGTAACACTAGATCTTGCTACATTTTTAAAACTTACAGAACCAATAAGAAAAGAAGAGAAAAGAATAAAGAAAAGTCTTGACTCAAGTAAAGAATTAGGAATATGAAGTTTGAAGAAAAAAAAGATTTACTTTACCAACTAAGCCCAGATGTTATTGTTGCTGATGGCTTTGAAGATGCTTTGATTGGTGTAGGGCAGCAGTTTAATAAAGCTCTGGCAGTGTATGATAGGCAGAAATGTATAGAGATACTCATGGAAAGAGATGGAATGTCTGACGAAGAAGCAGTAGAGTATTTTGAATACAATGTAAGTGGTGCTTGGGTTGGTGAATATACACCCATATTTTTGGAGACATTCTAAAATGACATTCTGTTTTGATAAATTTTTGGAAAGTGTCCATTCTCGGTATGGACAATATTATTTACATGAATTACATTCTGATATAAAATTATTTGTCCACACTACTTGAATTAACCTCCAAGTTAGTGGATTGTTTGTGAAGACTCCTGACTTCCTTTGTTAACCTCCAAGTTAATTACTGGTCGGGAGTCTTTTTTTTACGATTGTTTTTTTACTTGTACAAAAATTGCTCAAACCTAAAACACCCCTGCCCTGTGAAAAAAAGAACAGGTAAACCCCAAATAGTCCATGTTTTTACCCTTTATTTTAGGGTGTTATGGATTGACAATGGACTGCATTAGTATATAATTGATTGTAGAGATTTTAATTTTTTAATCTCAAAACAAACAATCTACGGAGGTAGAAATGACTAAGAAAGTCGTAAATAAAAACAAGTCAGCATTTGAGGTTGACATCAAAGGTCTTAGAGAACTCTTTGGTTCTGTTCCTGCATGGAGACACACAGTTGAATTAGTAACCAATGTATTCGATGAATTTTTAGGATATGTTGAAGGTGCTGATTCTCCAAGTTCTTGTATTGTAGAACTTACAAAAGATGGCAACAGGCCTGCACAACTTAAGGTTCAAGATGATGGTGGTGGTTTCAAAGACCCAACCGACATCTACACACTCTTCAGGACTACTGAAAAGAGAAACGACCCTACTGTTGCAGGCAGGTTTAATGCAGGTGAGAAACAACTTATTGCTGTTTCAAAGGAAGCTGTAATTAAGACCAGGAATTACACAGTTACTTTTAAAGATGGAGTGAGGAATACTACCAAGCACAAAGATCCTAACTATCACAAAGGCACAACAGTTGAAGCTGTGCTGCCTATGGTTAAAGGAGACTTTGAAACTGCTGTAGAAATGCTGAGTAATGTCATACCACCAGAAGGCATAAGTTATGTAGTCAATGGTGAGATTATTGCAAGACCTCAGTCAAAACATAGTGTAAGTGTAACTATGCCAACTCCAGTTTTGCAGGAGATTGATGGCATCAATGCGATGAAAAACCTGCAAAGGAAAACAAAGGTGGAAATCTTTGAAGCAACGACACCATGGCTTTATGAACTAGGCATTCCAGTAATGAACCTTGAAGATACTCAATTTAAGTATTCTTTGAATGTTCACCAAAAGATACCTTTGTCCATGAGCAGAGACTTGGTGGCTAGAAACTACATCATGAAATTGATTGGTTTAGTCAACGAGTCATCTGCATTAGATGGTGTGATGCTTGTTGATGAGGAAGACCAAGGTGCTAATTTTGAGAAAGAAAGTATGTCCTACATCAAGGATACAAATGCTCTTTCCAAAATACACAATACAGTTAGACCTAACTCAATGTTGTATTCATCTAACACAAGTGCAAACATACAAGCACAGATGGATGGGAATGACATTGTTCAACGAGGTACTTATGACCAAGAAACATTAAAAAGATTGACTGATAATAATATTGCTCAATCAACTAATGTTGCCTATGGAAACTTTGTGCCACCACAAGTTACCCCACAATCTGAACCAAACGTGGTGCAGTCATGCCCGAACTGTGGTTTTAAACTTAACTAAATAGCTAAGTCTTGGGCCTGGACTATAACTAGGCCCTACATTCTAAAATCAAATTGATAAAACTTCTTTCTCTCTTTACTCTTCTCTTTACACTTCGGACAGATCTCTTCACTATCTTCAAAACTTGTGAGCACATCAAAAGTTTCAGTCTCACATTTATCGTTATCACAGATGTATTCGTATAGCGGCATTAGTTAGGCTTCCTATCTACTGCACCCATCAACACTTCTACGTTTCCATCTACTGTCCAATTAGCACTTGTAACTGTACTAGATACTGACAACGCTTTTGATACAAGTGAATTGTCTCCACCGATTCTGTTAAAAGTTATTTCAATCTCTCCTACATCTAGCTTGTTCAAAGTACATGAACCTCCAGATGAAACGATATTAGTAAGGTTTAGTTCGTTTACATAAGTCTTCGATGAAGTCATTGAATCTAGTGGAGAGATGTGTAATCGGTCATATAACCCACCTTCTGTCTGTAATAGGTCTGACATGAAGTAACCACCACTAACTCGCAAGTTAGGTATCGTAGATGAAGCCGTTTGATATACAGACAATCCGTCTGCCTGGTTATCTTTAATTGTTATCTTGTTTGCATTTATATTAGTCATCACAAGAGTAGTGCAACTATTTCTTGAGAACACCAACTTCCCAATTTCAATCCTG
>Ga0098043_1000723_pt1 | contig 11745 bp, 10 predicted proteins | sample 9B_taG_FD_92581 | JGI IMG/M metagenome (GOLD analysis project Ga0098043, IMG submission 92581) | Marine viral communities from the Subarctic Pacific Ocean - 9B_ETSP_OMZ_AT15188_CsCl metaG | ecosystem: Environmental > Aquatic > Marine > Oceanic | place: Subarctic Pacific Ocean | collected 2015-01-10 | reverse complement strand
CAGTTTGTTTTAGATAATCATCTACTTTGTTTAACAAAGTTGTTGTCTTACCTGTTCCTGGTGGTCCCAATACTATTGTTTTCATCGTCTTTTATATTTATCTCTTCTTCTGTTATTTTCTGATGGTGTTACCCATTCTAAATTTGATGGCATATAATTGTATATGTCGTTATCTAAATGATCGACAAAAATTTTATTTTCAATATCATCATTTTCTAAAAAAGCTAACGCAACAATTTTATGCATATAACATTTAAAATTTTTAATTTTATTTGGCATTTCTTTAGTCGGTGTTGGAACAGAAGGTGCTACGTGTGGGTAAGGCGAACTTTTTATACAAGTTGTTTGTGATAATATCGTTCCAGTATCTATTTTTACAAACGGAAAAATAGGTCCTAATTCAGGTTTCCATGGATTAATACCGCCTGTTTTATATATAAAAAATTTATCGGCAGGTAAATCAGAAAAAGGATATCTTCTTGTTTTAGGAGATCTTAACGTAGATAAATCTACTTTTTCTTTTTCTAAAATAATTTGTTTAGGATCATCCCAAAGATTTAATTGTTCTCTTATCATAGTGTTATAAATATCCAATACGAAGTAAGTAAAGTTAGTAATAATAAATCTGCTTCAGCAATCATTAGTACGGATCTTCTTCTTTTAATACTTTTTGGTTATAATCATCTTTCTTTTTGTCAAATTCCTTAACAATAAATACAGATAATTTTTCTTTACCAATTCGTTTAGAATCACATTTACATTTTTCTTTTAACATTTGTGCTGTTCTAGAATAACCAATGTCCCACCTTCTTCTCATTAAAAATTGATGATAGAATCTGTCAAATACAAAATGGTGATTGCTATCTGCTGTCCACACTCCACCTTTTTTAAGATCGTTTTTATCTGTTGACACTTGTCTATTAAGACAAAACTCTTCTAAATGATTTTGTAATTGATCTTCTGTTCTTAATCCTTCTGCTGGTTCTGTAACTTCTGCATTGTTTAATAATAAATTTGTAATGACTACCCAATCTTTTTCTTTTAATGTTGGTGGTCTAAATCGTAATTGTTTCATACATGCTTCTTGAAATAAACTTTGTTGTCGTAGGTATTTAACATTTTCTAAGTATAATCTTTCTCCGTCTACGTTTAGATAATAGTAAGGATCTTCCAAATCTATTACCTGTAAGTCGGTAAGACCAGGAAACAGTATCTCCTGACCGATTCCAAATTTCCGTGTCCTACATAAAGTTTTATCACACATACTACACATAGGTTGGTCATTACATTTGTAGCCCCATTCTTTTTTATCGTGTTGATTTACAATTATTTGTACTTCAGAATCAGACAATGGTTTTTCCATTGCTGTTGCATTAAACATTATTAGTTTTGATTTCCATTCACTAGGCCATTTTTGTTTTGCATATACACCATAATGAAACAACGCATTATTTCTACCACCCTCTCCTATTTTATTTATAGCTAACGTTTCTATGCAAGGTGGTGCATCTCCATATTCTGATTTAGGTCTTTCTACTTTAATACTGTCAACATCTTTTTGTTTTATATTTTCATACAATAAATAAAAAGCATCTAAACTAACAGCTTCACCTTTGTTATTAAAGGCATATCTTGTTGTTTGTTTACAATTAAAGTATGGTAAATTTAAAAAATTTCCTGTATCATCTTGCGATTTTAATTCTGTTTGTTTCGGAAACACTTCTGATCCACCATAACCTAACACAGCTTTTATTTCTGTTAACTTATCTTGCATTGATCTTGCTGATACATAATCTTCTGTAAATAAAAATACATGTGCACCACCAGATTTAGATCTAAATACTATTAATGGTAAATTTAATTTATTTATTTTTTTAATTAATTCTGAATGATTAAATCCTGCGTATGAATCTATATCAATGCATCCCCATTTACATTGATTGTCATCATTAATAGGTATTACACCTAAACTTTCTGTTCCTTCTAAATGTTGTTGCCATAATTCATCTGTGACTGGTTCTCTTTTTACAAATGATTTGCCTTTTACTTTTGTTCCGTTGCCATTTGATTCTCCAACTTTAGTGACACCATGAGCACGTTCTAATCCTGTGAATATATGTTTAAATTTTTCTATCATAAAATGCAAAGTGGGCGTTTCCACTCTCGCTTTCACGCCCACCACCTAGGATACGGTTAGTATGGTTGTTTAGAGTCTGCCTCTTCATTACCATGCTTCGCCTCAATCTCACCTTTACCTACACGCTCTGCAAATGTTTTCGCAATATCATAGACTCCTTTGTCTGTGACTGGTCCTACTTTTGCAACGTCCCATCCAAACCATGTACCTTTGTCGTTTGACATCTGCACAGGTTTTAGACTGTAAATGTGACTATATGTTGGCGGAGTAAAAAGTCCGTTTTTACCCTGCATTTTAATTCCCATCATCATTGAGTTCCATTTTCTACTAACTTTAAGTTGAGTAGCTTTCATAGATATCAACGCTGTTGATGGACTATCACCTAAAAGAATCACAAAGTGATCAGCAGTGTTTTCTAAATAATTACCGTTTGGTAATCTATCTTTGAAATCTTTACCTCTAGTCGTTTGACTAATGATATCACTACCTGCTTCATGAATAGCAACAGGTGCACCTGTACTGGTACCTCTATCTTGCCATTCAATATACTTTCTTTTGTAAAAAACTGGTACAACATCTATTGAGCTGTACAAGTCATTAGTGACAGTGTTTATTATCTTGCCGGGTTCTGCGCCCTCGACATATTTTCCGTGAGTCTTATTGACTTCCGGAGATAATTGTCCCAAAACTTTTAAGAAAGGCAACGCAAGATCTTCTTGCGATATGTTTTGAGTACCTTTGTCTGCATCAGCTTCAAACATATTGACTGCTAATGCGCCTCCTTTTTTTTCTACTACTTGGTTCATGTTTATTGTTTCCTTTTTATTGTTGTTTTATTCTCGGTATAAACACCGAAAATTTCCGTTGGCATGTCTTTACCTGCCTCAATACGCTCACGGACTAGCGCTTTCAGAGTCATGGGCTCGACCTTCATTTTTCGTGCAGGTTCCAACCCTTGACTCTTCGCAAGGTCAACATAAGATGCTGCCTTGTTATCTTCGTCTTTACCGAATGATACTGAAATTTCATTCTTAATAATATCACCCAGTCCATTGTTACGAAGCCAGTTATACGCCGCTTCTTTATTAGCCTCACTTATGTGAGCTTTGTACGACGTTGCAACTTTTAGATGTGAACCATCTTCAAGTTTTAATTCTGCTAAACCCATTTCTGTCATCATAGTTGGTATGACTTCTCCAGAAATACGTTCTATATCTTTTTTTGTACTCTTTATATTATCTTCTTGAAGTTCTAATCTTTTATTTAGATCTTCTAATTTTTCTACTTGATCTGCAAGAGACTGAATATTATCAGTTTTTTTCATTGCATCTTGTTGGTCTTTTTCAAAATCAATCGACATCTATTTCTCCTCTTTCATATAAGTTTATTTGTATTGGATAGTATTTTCTTTCTTGTTTATCCCATTTAAGTATTTTGTATTTTCCATTTGTAATATCAGAAACGATAGAACACGCAACACCTATTAGTGCAGGATCACCTGTTAATAGTAAATGATCTTTTTCATTAAAATGTTTTAATCCATGTCTTAACTTTCTTATGAGAGGTCCTGGAGAAAAAATCATTTGAGAAAACTCTGGTAATAAAAATACTAGATCACCATAATTAGTAGCACCCATAATATTTATTTTAGGGTTTCCCGCTTGGCTTCCCGCAACATGTTGGATTACATATACTTTTTCTGCTTTCATGTCTTGACATATAGTGCATGATGAATTATATGTCAACCCATAGAAAGAAAAAAGATTATGACAATAAATTATAAATTTAAAATGAAGCCTTACGCTCATCAATTAACTGCGTTAGAAAAATCTTGGAACAAAGAAAGCTACGCATATTTTATGGAGATGGGTACAGGTAAAACAAAAGTATTAATTGACAACATGTCGATGTTGTATGACAAAGGTAAAATAGATGGTGCATTAATTATTGCACCTAAAGGTGTTGTTAAAACTTGGTATGAACAAGAACTACCAGCACATTTACCAGATCACATAGAAAAAGTGTCAATATTGTGGCAACCTAATATTACAAAAAAACAAAAAGAAAATTTAGATAGTGTATTAAAAACAGGAACTGAATTACATATTTTAGTAATGAACGTAGAAGCTTTGTCTACAAGCAAAGGTGTAGATTTTGCACTAAAATTTATTAACTGTCACAACACATTAATGGCTATTGATGAATCAACTACAATAAAAAATCCTGGTGCTAAACGTACAAAAAATATTATTAAATTAGGTGGTATTTCTAAATACAGAAGAATAATGACAGGTTCTCCTGTAACTAAAAATCCATTAGATTTATATAGTCAATGTGAATTTCTTGATCCATACTTATTAGATTTTACTTCTTACTATGCATTTCGTAATAGATATGCAGAAATGAAAACTCTACATGTTAGAGGTAGGTCTATACAAGTTGTTAAAAAATTTGTTAATTTAGCAGAATTATCAGAACGATTAAAAGGTTTTTCTTACAGAGTATTAAAAGAAGATTGTTTAGATTTACCACCTAAAAACTGGACTAAACGACATATATCTCTCACACCAGATCAATTTAAAGTTTACGATCAAATGAAAAAACAAGCTGTAGCGCATTTAAATGGCAAAGCGTCTAGCACTATGACTGTTCTTACTCAACTTATGAGACTACAACAAATAACTTGTGGCCACTTTGTGGCTAATGATGGCTCTACACAAGAAATAAAAAATAATAGAATTAGTGAACTTATGGACGTATTAAGTGAAATAGAGGGTAAAGTTATTATATGGGGTCATTGGCAAAAAGATATTACAAATATTATAAAAGCTATTGTTGATGAGTATGGTTCAGGGTCCGTGGTTGATTATTATGGGTTAACACCGCAAGATGAAAGACAAGATAACATACGTCAATTTCAAAATAACCCAGAATGTAGATTTATTGTAGGTACACCTCAAACAGGTGGTTATGGTATTACACTTACACAAGCAAACACAGTTGTATATTTTTCTAACGGCTATGATTTAGAAAAAAGATTGCAATCAGAAGACAGAGCACACAGAATAGGTCAAAAGAAAAATGTAACTTATGTAGATATTATATGTGAAGATACAGTTGACGAAAAAATAGTAAAAGCATTAAAAGATAAAATAAATATAGCTTCTCAAGTATTAGGAGAAGAACTTAAATCCTGGATTTAGTAGGATATACGCGTGTAGCGCGCTGAAATTTTTAACTTACAACTTTACCACCAGACCATTTCATATCTGGTAGACCTTCAGTATAATTTTTGCCGTCAAAAGTTAAAACTTGTTTTCTATTTGAATCTGATTCGTGATAAGATATGTGAACCCATCCTCCAGCCGGATCGTCTTTATCGTAAAACTCAAGGATCAATTGATCGAAGTCTACGTTATTTTGTAGCCAGTAAGCTGTCTGAATATTTGGTACTCCAAAAATTTCCAGGTCTACGGCCTGGCCCTTCGCATGTTGCGATGTCTTTTTGCTGCCGATAGCTTCACACAAAGCCTCGGACCTATAGCCCGATGTGATAGTGACTGGCTTATCAAAGTGTGCACGTAGAGGTTCTAAAATTTCATAACATAAATCACCTAGACTTTTAATTTCTCCAGATCCTGGAGTATTGTCTATTCCTTTTCGCGTCGCTGTCATCGACTTAGTCATCTCTTTAAGAGTAAAATGTTTTGATAATTGCATAATTTATTTTGATATATCTGAAAGTAAAATTAAAAGAACAGCTCCCATACCGCCTACTATCCAATACTCTAATCTTTTAATTCTTTCTTGCATTTCTTTTATTTGTTCAAATGTTTGCTTTTGCATTATCCTGCAAAGCTTTTCATGTGATTCAATTTTTTGTAGTGCCGATTTTTTTGCCATTATGTTCTCTTAGCTATTTCCTTTTCACCCTCTGATAGTAATGCATTCTCACTTCGTGTCAACCCGTCATTTTTAGCCAACATAGTGTTGTTATTTACCTTTGGCATTGGTGTATTTGGTAATGGTGGTGCTTGTACTTGAAAATCATTTGATAAAGGATTTAATAATTTGTTAACTCCTTTTTTAATTATAGGAGATATTTTTCTTAAGTTTGATTTTATAAATCCTTCGTCTCTAATTGGATCACCATTTTCATCTAAAATCATATTACCTTTTTTGTCTAATACGTAATCAAATTTTTCTGGATCGTATTCATTACCTTCTTTAAAAAATTTTTTAAATTCATAATTCATCTTAACACCGTCTAATTCAAATTCAGGAAACACAAAACCTGTATTAAGATCTAATCTAAATTTACCTTCCGCAGAAGCTTTATCTAACTCATTACGTATAGTATTTACTTTTGTTTCAAATCTTTTTTGTGAATAGTTTACTGGAGTAAATTCACCAAACATTAAATTACTTCTTATTGTTTCACTAACACCTGATTGTTTTAATATTTCATCAATTTGAAAATCAGATAAATCTAAAAGTTTTAAATCTTGCATTCTTATATACATATCTTTTTGTATTCTAAATGCTTCTTCTTGCATATCTTCATATGTTTGAACTAACATACCTGGTGTGTTGTTTTGATAATTATCAACATTATAAAATTTTTCATTTTCGTCAACAGCTCTTAATAATCTATTCATTTCTGATCCAAAATATTTTAAATCTTTTTTTACATCAATACGAATAATTCTGGTACCAGCAAACAATGCAAGTAATTCATCTTTTAAGTTTAATGCTTTACCACCTTTTGTTAAATCTTTTCCAATTGCACCACTAATTTTATCTGCACTAACAAACACACCTGGTTTGACACCATCTAATATATAAGCAAATGATTTAGCAAACTTATCTCCAATACTATCAGACGCAGAAAAAACTGTACCTCCTTGATCTTTTTTACCATTTCTTAAAGTTACATCTAATACTCTGTCAAAACCAATCGGCTCAGTTATAAACGGTGCTAAAAATGTCATCACTGGTCCATCTTCTGCAAACATAATACTCATTACATAATCATCTGTTTCTTGTGGATTTAAATTTTGTGCAGATGCTTGGTTAATTGCTGCTTCTAATGGTGCCCACAAACTATCATATGGTGAAAAGTATGAAAAGTTTATTGCTGCTGATTCACCATTTTTCCAACCTTTAATAGCTAGAAGATTTGAATTTTTATCCCATGGTGCAGCTGATGAACGTTTGTATGCATCCCATTGTGAGTCTGTAGAATTAGTTAAGAATTGTGCTAGCTGTACTAATCCAGTTCCTGTTGCATAACTTGTTAAAAAAGCACCTTGTAATCTTCTTATACCCATTTGTCTTATTGCAGGATTTTTACTAGAAGCTTCTTTTAATCCAATGGCCATTACGTTTGTTCCTGTTCTAAGAATTTCTGCAGGAAATGATATAAAAGCACCTAATGGTAGTTTTCTTAAGGCTTGTATTGCCGGTGGTACTTTAGAATATGTTGGATATGTATTTCTAACTAAAAATGCAGATGCTTCATCTAATGCATCATCGTATGTTTTTATTTGTCCAGTAATATTATTTACAGGCACAAACTCTTCACCCATATCTTTATACCAAGATTTCATATCATCTAAATTTCTTACAGCTCTATGTAATTGTGATCTAGAAAACTCAAAACCAAAGTGTTTCCACAAGTTATCACCGCCCGCATATAGTCTTGCAACTTTATCTGTTGGTGCCATTTTAATAAGTTTATCAAATAACTTATCTGTTGTATTTACAGTGTTATTTTTTATTTGATCCATGATTGATTTTAATTCTGATGCCACAACATTTTCATCCCATACACCAAGACGAACTAATTTTTCTGCGTAGTTGTTCATTTCTACATCATCTATGTTTTTCTTTCCTGCTTCAAATATATCATCTAATACAATTTTCATTGCATTTGTAACACTAGCTCTACCACCAATATGACCATTCATTAATGCAAAGAATGCAGCTGATGTTACGTTCCTAACTTGTGTTTGTGGTGAGTATAATGTTTTACCAATCTGCACACCAACCTTACCTTGCATAATAGTTCTGTATAATGGTATAGCTATTAAATTATCTAATACACCACCTACACCTTGAAACATTTGCACATACTCAGGTGTTGTATAAAGTTCTGTTAAATCAGATTTCATATGTCTACCAAATCTAGGTATTTTTCTAATCATTTCTGGATTAGCAATACCGGCTGCAATTGCTTCATCAAAAGAATTAAATAACCAACCATTTTTTATTCCTGATTGTGCAATATAATCACCAGCTCTTTTGTTAGCCATAGCTGAAATCATTTCTGCAGTTGTATAACTAACAGATGACTTTAAATTTTTTTCTGGTCCTAATAATTTTTGTATAGCATCAGGTAATTCTTCTCCTGTTTTTAAAAATTTTACTTTTCCTAATTTTAATATGTCAGCTATTTCTTTCATTTGTCTTAATGGATTTTTACCATCAGCTCTTGCTGTATGTAAAACAGAATTTATCATCATCTTACCATGTTCAAAATATTTAGCATTAACATCTTTTAAATCTGCATGTCTGTTTTCAGCTATCTCTCTTAAATTTTTATTTTTTTTAATTACATTATCAACTACCCACTTAACTGAGTTGTTAAATATTTTTTCATCTGGCACATAATTAGGATTAGTAAAAGTAGAAAAAGATTTAACTAAATAATTTTTTACTTTATTTACTTCTATATTAGCTATTTCTTTAGTATATTTATCTCCTTCCTTACCTTTAGGTAAAGATTTTTGAAACTCTTTCATTATGTTTTTTATTTCTAATTTTAAATCTGCAGCCAATGGTTGTAATTCATCTGGTAAATCTGTTTTTTTAATTTGATCTCGTAAGAAACTATCAACTTTATCTAAATAAAATTTTTGTAATGCAGGAGATGTAGTATTTTTATTGTGTTGATCTTGAAAACCTTTAGCTAGTTTATATGCTTTGTTATCTAAAGCTTCAAGAGTTCTATCTAATTTTCTAGCTCTACCTTTTATATATAAAGATACTTGTTCTGATACACCTTCAATATCTTTAGGTTGTTTTCCGTAAGCTCTAAACCAAGATAATATATTATCCATTCTTTTAAGAACTCTGTCTGATTTATTTGGTGACGTAATAGAACTTAATCTCCATTTTTCAAATGGTGGTAATTGATTTATTTTTTTAAACATATTTTTACCACTAAATGTAGATACAATTGCAGGAGCCAAAGCTTTTGTTAATGCAAAGTCAGTAGTGTTACGAATTAATTTTGCTGCTCCAGATACAACAGGTTCAACAGCTGGTCTAGATGCAAGATAACTTACAGGTCTAAATACTGCTGTGTTAATACCTTTAGCACCAAATCTTGCAGTTTGTTTTATAAAAGGTGCAAGTCCATATTTATATCCTAGTTGTGCAGCTTTACCTACAATTGGAAAACCAAAACCAACTAACGTTCCTTCTTGTCCATATTTAATTTTATTTCTAAATGATGCGGCTGCTCTTTTTTTACCAGTTAATCCTTCTGTAGATTCTGGTTCAAAGAAAAAAGATTGTCTACCAGGATTTGATGCAAGAAAATCTGTAGCACCTACAACAGTAGCGCCCTCTATAGCTCTTGCTGCTATTTTACTTATCTTTTTTGTTTTTGCTCCTTTTATACCTTGAATAATTTTGTTTATTTGACCAACAGTTTTTGTTCCTCGTATTACTTTTTGTATTACACCACCAGGTATTGCAAATTGTGTCATTAATCCAATAAGATCACCTCTCCATGTTTCTGGTCTGTCTGGTTGTCTTTTAGGATCTTTCATCATTTCATCAAATGCTTCTAAAAATTCTGTACCAAAAACATAATCAGAACCTGCAAATAATAATTCTTTTGTACCTGATACTAAATCAAATGCACCAGATTCTACCCCTCTAGATATTTCATCTAGAATAGATATGTAATCTTTTTGATCACCTTTTTTTAACAACTCTATTGAATCAACTGGTTTGTCATATTTTTTTGACATGTAATTATCCAAAACCAATTTCATATTAGGACTACCTTTAAGTATAAATCTAGCTAAACTATTATCTTTTTTTTGAAATGGATTAAGAGGTTTTAAATATCTTACAGGTTTTTTAGGTTCTCCAACACCTTCTAATGCTTTAAGAAAAGATTTTTGAAAATCATTAAGAGTTCTTAGCTCTCCTTCAACTGTTTTTGGTTCTGTATTAGCTGTATCTTTTTTGTATCGCTCGTAGGCAGTATCGGCCATTTTATGCCTCCGCTGGTAATACTAAATTAACACTATATTTTTTGTTGAATTGATCTACGTCTTGTTGAGTTGCAATAGTTGCAAAGTCTTCTAACGCTTCTGGACTAGCAGATAATAATCTTACAATGTCATCACCTATTTCTTGTGGAAGTCTAGCTCTTAACGTTGCATAATCCATATTATCTTCTGGTCCTTGTTCCATGGTTTCTGTTTCTTGCATCTCCATACCAGGTGCTTGCATAGTCATTGTTTCTGTCATGCCACCTATATTGTAACCGGCTCTGCCACCAGCTGCTAATTCTTGATCTTGATCTGAACTTATATCTGAAACACCTATAAAAAATTCTTCGTATTTTTTATATGCTTCTTTTAATAAATCAGGATCAGAATCACCTTTGTATTTTGGCACCTGTTGACCAGGATTATTTGGATCTGGCATCATTTCTTTTTTAAGTTCTGCCATAATAGAGAATAATACTCGTTTAGAAAAATCTTTATTTTCCATTAAAGACTTACCAACAGCATCTTCTTTAGTTAAAAATGTTAGTCTTGCTTTTTTCTCTTTTATTAGTTGTGCAACATCTTCACCATTAGCTTGTTTTTTTTCTAGCTCTACAATTTCTTTCATTGTTTGTTCAATATTATTTGCTATTTCTAATTTAGCATAACTTTTACCTTTACTACCACCAGCAGCTTCTGCTGCAATATCAATGTTTCCTTGTAATAATGTTTTAAATAAATCTGCTTGACCTGCTTGCTGACCTAATCTTTGTGCATCTATATCATCAAATAAATCTTGTGTAGGTTTTTTAGCTGCAGCTGCAACTGTAGAAAAAAAACCACCTTGTGGTGGTCTTGATAATAAATCTAAACCAAAGTTAGTTAAAAATCTATTTAATCCTTCACCTTTTGGTCTTTGAAAATATGGTGTAAAAGCTTTTTGTACTTCAGGATTTTGTACTTGTTGTTGTGTATCTTGTAATACTTTAGCCATATCAAAATTTAAACCAGTGCTGTAATTAACTCTTGGTGTATCTAACCCTGAAGTTATACCTTCGTTAGCAGATCCACCTCTTCTAAACATTGGTCTTTTTAATATTCTGTTCATTAATTTTATGGTTTACCAGTATTAATTATAGTTGATGGTGCACCTGCATTTTTAACTGCACCATAAATTCCTGATAACGTTGTACCAACACCTAACGCTGTTTGTAAAGGTGTAGGGTTTGGTATGTTTGTTGATTGGAATGCTGCTGGATATCCACCCATTAGACCAGTTACTTGACCAGAAAATCTGTCTAACTGTTCTTGTGGTTG
>Ga0098043_1000722_pt1 | contig 11754 bp, 18 predicted proteins | sample 9B_taG_FD_92581 | JGI IMG/M metagenome (GOLD analysis project Ga0098043, IMG submission 92581) | Marine viral communities from the Subarctic Pacific Ocean - 9B_ETSP_OMZ_AT15188_CsCl metaG | ecosystem: Environmental > Aquatic > Marine > Oceanic | place: Subarctic Pacific Ocean | collected 2015-01-10 | reverse complement strand
GAAGAGCCTCATCTTGGTAAATTATTGCAGAAGATGTCTGGCAACAAACCAATAAGTGAACGTCCATTAAATTTTGATTTAGCTAACAAAGAAAGTGAGGTGAAACCTAATGCTTAATTTTAACGATGTACAACCAGATTCAAGTTCGGGAGAGTTTGAATTAATTCCTAATAATACAATAGCTCGTGTCGTGTTAACTCTACAAGGTGGCGATACACAAATACCAGAGTTTGGACAAGGCAACTTTTTTAAGTCTAGTTCAACGGGTAAAAGAGCTAAGTGGCTACCACTAGAATTCACTATCGTAGGTGGTGGTCATAACGGACGAAAAGTTTGGCACAGACTTTTTGTTGATGGAGACAAGATGAGTGAACGTAATGTTCCGATTGCTAAAGAGATTGGCTTGAGGACAATGAGGGCAATCATCGAAAGTGCAAGGGGTATTGATCCTAGTGATAGCTCATCACAAGCTCAACAAGCTAGACAGCTTAACAGTATTGAGCAGTTAAATGGTATGGAGCTATGTATTAAGATTGGTATTGAGGAAGGTACTAACGGATATGCAGATCGCAATCGAATGGTCGCTCCTCTTACTCCTAATCAGACAGGTTATCTTGCAGGAAGTGCTAATCCTAATGCGGCACCGTCCAACACTGCAACACAACCTACCGTCAATCAATCTGACAACAATGTTCCAAGTTGGGCGAAATAACTTTAACTAAAAGAAAGCGAGGTGTTATATGCCAAATAAAATAGCAACTAAATCAACAGGGTTAACTGTTGAACAATTAAAACAATCTGAAATTACATTAAAGATTGTAGGCACGGGGCCGCTGATTTACAATTCAATGTCACTTAAAGCCATGAGCACATTGTTTATGGGAGCTGCTAAAAAAACGGCAGCTCAAAAGAAAGACATCAAACATAATCCCGAAGAAGAATTTGTGGATAGTTGTTACGTCAACGGTCAAGATGGTGCTTATCTTAGTTTTCCATCTACAGGTATCAAGAGAGGTATGGCAACTTCTGCTCTTGAAACTGAGGGTGTAACTAAAGCAGGTATTAATCGTGGTATCTACGTTGTGGGTGAGCATATTAATATTTGGGGTAAACCATATATGAATATGTCTGTTGTTCGTTCTTCTGATATAAACAGAACCCCAGATATTCGTACTCGTGCGAAGTTACCTAGATGGTGTTCTGAAGTCACTATTCGATATATTAATCCTACATTTAGTCAATTGAATATTACTTCTCTATTAACTAATGCAGGAACTTTATGTGGACTTGGTGATTGGAGAATTGAGAAAGGCGGCCCTATGGGTGGTTATAAAATCTTGGATACTCGAAATACTTCTTCAGACCAAAAACTTTGGGATGAGTTGACCAAAGAAGAGGGTGCTACTTGTCAGAAACTTGCTTTGGAAAGTCCAGAGATTGAGTCACATGACAATACAAGTCATCAATTATACGAAGCAATGCAAGAAGAGAGACTTAAAAGAGCTTCTCTTTTGAAAGAAGTTGCATAGTATGGCAAGAAGATTTGGTAAGAAGGATCGTGAAAAGATAATTAACGACTACCTTAACCAGACAGGCAGGAACAGTTATGTTCCTGCTGAGTTTGTCGATTGGATTCAAAGTCAACCAGAGCATCCTGTTTATAAATTGTTCGGTTTTGGAGATGATGAAAAGATGGCTTTAAAATATCGTATTCAGATAGCTAGACAATTTGCTACAGGTTGTAAAATTACAGTTCAATACAGGGATTTACCAACAGAAACAGTAGATGTAACTGATTCTATTACGGTAGAAGATACAAAAGTTGTTCGGTTTCCAACATTTATTTCACCCATTGACAATCGAGCTCAAGGTGGTGGTTATCAAAAGTTTGATTTGGACAATCCTGATACTGTTAAAGAATTATGTCGTCAAGCATCAAGAGAATTAAATGCTTGGATAAAAAGACATGAAGGTATTTGTACTCTAAAAAATATTGACATTGATAGATTGTCAGAGGTTGCTGACTCATTAGAATCAGAAAGTGTTTCTAGCGAAGCTAGTTAAACTTTTGTCCTGTGTCGAGGTGGGGTCAGGTCAGTTAGGCATATGTAGCGTTGGGTTATGTTAAGGCAGTTCAGATGGGTTTCGTTATGTTTGGGCGAGGTATTTTACGTTGGGGTCTGTTGAGTTTTGGCAGTTGCGTTAATGTTAGGTCGGACCAGCTACGGTTGGCTGTGGTGAGTTTTGGTGATTTGAGGTGGGGTGTGTTTTGTTAAGACAGTTCAGTTGGGGTTGGGTTTGCTTGGTTCAGTTAGTATCAGTTGAGGCAGTTGTGGATATGGCGAGGAGAGTTGCGTTCAGTTCAGTTGCGTTTCGGCAGTTGTGGTCTTGTTAGTTCGAGTTGGGTGCGTTACGGCAGTTGGGGTGAGATGCGATATGTTATGTTGGTGTGCGATAAGTTCCGTTAAGTTAGGTTATGTTAAGGCTGTTCTGGCAAAAAACGGCTTCATATAAGAGCCGTCAGCGGGGTCTATTGACATATCCGTGTATGTTTATACCCTGTAAATATAAGGTTTTTTGAGTTTCTAGCGTCAACACCTCAATGTGCGTTAGGACTACGTTTGGGAAGTACGTAGGACGCAAAACTTCCCACATTATTGAAAGTGAGGTGCAAATGTTATTAAGACCATATCAAGAAGTTGCAGTTAATTCTGCATCGGAAGCTTTAGACAAGCATGGCAACACTGTTGTAGTTGCACCTACAGGAGCTGGTAAAACAATTATGTTATCATCTCTTATTGGTAAGCGTCATGGTTCACGAAAAAATGTTCTGGTTCTTCAACACAGAGATGAGCTAGTCAACCAGAACATAAGCAAGTTTAAACGAATCAATCCGAACATATCTACTAGTGTTGTTAATGCTGAACAAAAAGATTGGAACGGAGATGCTGTATTCTCAATGGTGCAGACATTATCCAGACCGAACAATTTAGATAATATGAAAGCTATGGATATGGTGGTCGTTGATGAAAGCCACCATGTCGTGGCTGATACCTATACTCGGATTATAAATCATGCAAAAGAGATTAATGATAAGGTTGAGATTGTTGGGTTTACTGCTACGCCTAATCGTGGGGATAAAAAAGGTTTACGTGAAGTATTCTCCAATTGTTCTCATCAGATTGAAATATCAACACTCATTCGTGAAGGTTTTCTTGTTGTTCCAAAAACCTACGTCATTGATGTAGGTGTACGCTCTGAGCTTCAAAATGTTCGGAAAACAGTGGTTGATTTCGATATGGATCAAGTAGCTCGTATTATGAATAAACGAGCTATCAACAAACGAGTTGTTGATGAATGGAAGAATAAAGCAAGTGACAGAAAGACTGTAGTGTTCTGCTCAACAGTTGCACACGCAGAAGATTTATGTGAGGAGTTTGTAGAACAGGGTGTCAAAGCTGAGACTGTCACAGGAGATACTGATAAAAATGTTCGGGCTAATATCCTGAATGATTTAGCCAATGGTGATTTACAGGTTGTAGTAAATGTGGCTGTATTAACAGAGGGCTTTGATGCACCACCTGTATCCTGTATCATACTAACTCGTCCGTGTTCTTATAAAGCTACAATGGTTCAGATGATTGGTCGGGGCTTACGAACTATAGATCAAAATGAAAACCCGAACATAATTAAAACAGATTGTATTGTCTTGGATTTCGGAACTTCTGTTCTTACGCATGGATCATTGGAAGATGATGTCAATCTTGAAGGATCGGAGTCAAATATTCAAGGTCAGGCACCAGAGAAAGTTTGTCCAGAATGTGACTCGGTTGTTCCTTTGAGTGTCAGAGAATGTCCTATGTGTGGATACGAGTTTGGTAAAGGTCAAGATACAGATTTAGAAGAGTTTAATATGACAGAGATTGATCTGATTGATCGATCTCCTTTTAGATGGATGGATTTGTTCGGTACAGGAAAATGTTTATCAGCTACAGGGTTTAATGGTTTTGCACTCGTTGCTGATCTTGGCGATCTATCCTGTGGAATTGTAAAGCGTTCTGGTGGCAAGTTAAGAATGGTCAGTATAGGAACAAAGCAACAGGCTATAGCCTCTGCTGATGACTTTCTAAGAGAGATTGAAGATAATAATAGTGCTCAAAAGGGCAGAAGGTGGTTGAACGAACGAATTAGTGATAAGCAAAAAGATATGTTAGGAAGGTCAGGTGTTGTTGTATCTGGATTTGATTTTTCATGGACTAAGTATAGAGCTGCTTGTTATTTAAATTATTTATGGAACAAAAGCAGAATAGATTCTATGATAAACAATGTAATAAAAAAGGATGTAGCATAATGACTCAAGTAGAAATTAAAATGGTTTTAAATACAAAGAACGGACAAATGAACTTAAACTTCTTTACTTCTGTTGAGGGTATCTTTTTTTCTGAAGATGAAATAATGGATAAGATTAGTTCTATTATGGAGAAGAAGTTATATGAAAATAGTTGTGAAGTAGAGAACGGTTATGGAATTGCTTTTTACGAAAGTGAGGAACTATTTACATTATCATTTATGAAAACTGATGAAGGGGAGCTTAAAAAATGGAGCGAAATGAAAGAGATGTCGAACCAGACACTACACTAAAAAAGATAGGAAAATTGTTCGGTCAGATAGGTTGGAATAAAAAATTCACAGAACTTGATGAGCAAGATGTGCTATATTTGGTTATGTCTATACAAAAAATGGAGAAATTAGAAGATGCAAACGAACTTGTCGAAACTTATCTGGCAGCAATCTGGCTCAAATTCAACATCAGCGATAAAGAGGCAGAGTTCCCATTCGGACGAAATGTGTCAAAAGATTCAAGAAACAGTTGATGAATCTATTAAAGAGGCGAACAAAAGTCAGAAAAGACGAACATATCTTGGTGCCTCGTCTTTGGGGGAGCCCTGTTCTCGTAGAATACAATATAGATTTATTGGTCAGGAACCTGATAAAGAAAGTGAGTTCAGTGCTAAGCTTCTGCGTATATTTCAATTCGGTCATACAATTGAAGATATGGCACACGGTTGGTTAGTTAAGGCAGGTTTTGATTTGAGAAGCACAGACAAAAATGGCGAACAATTTGGTTTTTCAATTGCTGATGATCAGGTCAAGGGTCATATAGATGGTGTCATATGTGCAGGACCTGATAAGTTAAAATATCCTATGTTATGGGAGTGTAAGTCAGCTAATGATAAGAGTTTTAATGAGTTTGTTCGGAAGGGTGTTAAAAATGTTAATTTAACGTATGCTTCACAGATTGCATTGTACCAAGCATACATGAATTTGACAGAGAACCCAGCTTTGTTTACGGTAGTTAATAAAAATAATTGTGAAATATATTATGAGCTTGTTGATTTTGATAAAGTTTTAGCTCAAAAGACAAGTGATAAAGCTGTTGAAATTTTAACAGCAGTTAAACATAATGAAATATTACCAAGAGTTGCTGCTAACTCTGATTACTTTTTATGTAAAAGGTGTGAATTTAGAAGTAGTTGTTGGAAAAAACCCGAACAAGTTTGAGCTTGTCCGGGAGAAATAGAGTGTATAGGAGTCAATATAATGCGTGTTTTACCATTTGACAATACTAAATCTAGTATGTCAGCGAGTGAGTTAGTCGAAGAGATTAGCAAGAAGGTACCTAGACAGGTACAAATAGATGTATTAAGAGAAACATTTCCACAGGGTAGGGTTACTGGTGATCTGTTTACAATCGGGTCTACTTCAGGTGAGTCTGGTAAATCCCTGAAGATAGATATTAATCCTAGAAGCCCATACTTTATGAAGGGTCAAGACTTCAACGGCGGCGTTGGAATCGGTGGCATAGTTAAGATCTTAATGGAAGGTAGAGGTCTTAGATTACCTGAGATTAAAGAGATGTTCTCTGAGTACGTAGGTGAAACCCGAAAATTTGTTCGGGAACAACCTGCCGAGAATCCAGTAAAAGTCCAGATTAACTGGCAAACACCATATGATTCTGAGTATTTATACAAAAATTCCGATGGTCAGGTGATTTGTTCGGTTCGTAAGTATCTTGTTCGGGATGGATCAGGTGCTCCGATGTTGGACACACACGGTAAACCAAAGAAAGAGTTTAGGCAATTTACTGGAGAACACCCGTATCCACGTATGCCTGATGTCAGACCCCTGTATAATATTCCGAACATATTGGCTTCGGACACAGTTATCTGGGTAGAAGGTGAGAAATGTGCAGATGCCTTAAATAACTTAGGCTACACAGCAACCTGTACAATGGGTGGTGCAGGTATGCTTACCAAGAAGTCAGCGTCACAGTATGATTTTTCTCCATTGCAAGGCAAAGAGCTTATTTTATGGGCTGATAATGACAACGCTGGTAAGAAATTAGCTGAGCTAGTTCAGGAGTTAGCCCTGAACGCTAATGTTAAGTCAGTCAAGATGCTTACTCTACCAAGAGGTAAACCAGAGAGATGGGATGTCGCAGATGCAATAAGTGAAGGCTTCGATATAAATGAGTTCTTAAATACTACGAGCAACTTTACACGTCAGAACATAAATCTTCTGGACGACAGCTTACTGGTATCGAGGTTCGTTGGTCCTGCACCCGAACAAAAGTTTCTGGTAGACGGCACATTTCCTTTGGGCGTACCAATTATACTATCAGCCGCGGGTGATGCAGGCAAAGGTATGCTTACACTGGATTTAGCTATGAAAGTTACTGGTGCCTTTCCGATGCGTAATTCGTTCGGGGGTAATGTAACCGAGTTTGGTAACGTGGTTATCTTCACAGCAGAGGACGATGAAGCAGAGATGCACAGACGTATAGAGCGTTTAGACCCGAACAATGAAAGATTCGAGTATGAAAATGAGCTTCGGGTTGTATCATTACCTAATGTCGGTGGCGTGTTTCCTGTGCTACAAAGCGTACACGGTGAGCTAACAACTTCGGCAGAGTTCGAGCGTATATACGAACAAATATTACAGATTAATAACCTGAAGCTTATTATCTTCGATCCATTGGCTTCTTTCGTACATGCAGATGTTAACTCTGATCCAGCCGCTGGTGCAGCTCTCACAGGACTGATGTCTAAGATTTGTTCGGAAACAGGAGCTTCGGTTATGATGTGTCATCATATGACAAAGGTTAAGGACGACACAGTTATATCAACACCAGAACAAGCTAGAAATCTTATCAGGGGTACATCAGCGATTGTTGATGGTGTGCGTTGTGCGTTTGCATTGTGGCAGTTAGATGAGAATACAGCAAAACGCCAGTGTAAGGAACTTAACATAGAATACCAGAGAAACAGGTGTTTTGACGGAGCAGTTGTAAAGTCGAACGGACCAGCCAAACGCCAGATACGAAAATTTGTTCGGGATTTAAATACTGGACTGTTGGTAGATCGGACTGAGGATATGGTTCAACTTAACTCTGGAACTAATCGAGATTTAAGAAAGAGTGCATTGTACGAATGGATTAATCGTTGTGAACGTGAAGGTAGAGCCCTGTGTCAACAGGGGGGTGCTGATTCGTTGTCTAATCGTATGACTGATGCCGATGCACCAGATGCACTGGCAAATCTGTCTCAACGTGTACTGGACGGAATTGTTCGGGAATTAATTACTGAAGGTAGAATCGATAAGTTTAGTTTTAGCACGGCGGGTGGTCGTAAATGGCTTGGCACTGTCAACGGTCTGATGAGTCGAGGCGAATATGAGGCAACAACAGCAACGGATAATGTATGATGGAATACATAAGATACTATGAAACTCATATTAATTGTGATTGGTGTGGCAGACAAACCAGAGGTCGGATCTACAAAACCCGAACAGATGTCAGTTGTGGATCCTGTAACAGGCAGCTGAAGGAGTTAACAAAAAGAGAAATAGCAATAATAAAAAAAAGAAATAAAAATGAATGACTTTAAAAATAAAAAAGTTTTGGAAATAAAAAAAGAGGAAACATACGAGTGGCTAAAAAGATTACATTATGCCAAGAGAATACCGTCAATATCTTATTCGTTCGGGTTATACTTACATAAAGAATTAATTGGTATAATAACTTATGGCTCGCCACCGAGCTCATCTCTTTGTATTGGAGTTTGTGGCGAACAATTTAGAGATAAAGTTATCGAGCTAAACAGATTATGTTTAATTGATAATGATAAAAACAATGCGTCCTATCTTGTTGGTAATAGTTTAAAGTTATTACCCAAGCCCCAGATAGTTGTATCTTACGCAGATACAAGTATGAACCATACAGGATATATTTATCAAGCTACTAATTTTATATACACAGGATTGTCAGACAAAAGAACAGAATGGCGAATAAAAAATTCTAATATGCACTCAAAGACAATATGTGAGAAGTATACTTTACAGGAAAGAATGAATGACAAAGATAAGTTTGAGGTAGTCGATAGACCAAGAAAACATAGGTATATATATTTCTTAGGAGACAAAAGACAAAAGAGAATATTTAATAAAAATTTAAATTATCCTATACATTCTTATCCAAAAACAGAAACGCTGAACTATAGGATAGACAACAAAGTTTCAACACAAATGATATTAATTTAAAAAAAAATAAAAAAAACTCTTGTAATAGGAAAAAAGTTCCTTATATTACTATCATACACTAACAAACGAAAGCGAGGTGCTAAATGTATAAAAATATTAATATCCCATCAGACAGAAAATTTTTCTTACATTATGTAGACAAGACAATGAATGACAAAGGTAAGTTTGAAAATAATGTGTCAGGAGATGTACTACATACACAAGTGTATGGTTTGTATAATAAAGATTTAGTTAACGTGAGTAATCTTGATGTTGGCAAAAAAGTTTATGTCACAAGTTACGATAACAAAATTGTAGTTAAGAGGGTTGCCTAATGACTAGACCATTAGTTAAAAGAATTGATATGGCTTTGCACGTACAAGAGTTATGTGCAGAGCATGACATCACTGTTAAGTATCAATCATTGAATGATACAGACCCACGTTATTATGCAAACCCGAGACACAAGTTGATTTGCATTAGACCAACAAAGAACACGGGTTTTTATGTTTCGGCATTACACGAGATTGGTCATTTGATTGGACCTGCACAAGGCAGAGAAAATGATCTTATGGAGAAAGAGATTGGTGCTTGGAAGTATGCTATGTCTGTTGCGATTGTATGGACAGATACTGCTAGTAACGTAATGAAACGTGCATTGATGTCATACGGTATGCCACAAGGTCATTGGGAACAAATCTATAGTGAATGTCGTGCTTATGCCGATGCTTACAATGATTTGGAAGAGAGTGTTGTCAATGGTAATTAAAGCAAGACGAGTTCCTAATGTTAGAACTGAAATTGTTGACGATTGGTATGGATCAATCGTTGACAAAGAATGGGATGAATATGAGGTTGGTTCTTCTTTCTTAGTGGAAGAACCATATTCACCACCAAAACCAAGTTTACCTAAATTAGGTACGGATTCAGAAGTTTATTGGACAGTTAATATTGATGAGGTGCAGTAATGTTTGGATTTTCAAGAGGATTTGAACCAATCAGAGAATTAAAAGCTAGTGACAAATTAAAAAAGCAAACTGAAAAATTTGTTGAACTTTGTTTTAGAAAAAATCACAGTTTAGATATTGATGCTGATGAATTCAACAATAAAGTAGAAAAGCTAGTATTTAAGAAATTAGGTAAACTTGCATACAAACACGCAAAAGAATTCATTTACGAAAATGAAAGTGATTTGTATCATATTACGGGAACAAAATAATGATTTACGAATGTGTAGAATGTAAACAAGAAGTTAAACCCGATTGGGTTTCTCACGAAGATGAGAATGGTAATTTAATTTGTGTAGATTGTGAAAGTAGAGGTGAAAATGAAAGAGACTAAAATTAGATATGGATTGGAAGATATTCTAGTTGATAAAGATGTGAAGTTACCGAAGTATATTAAATTTGTTGATGAGGACGGTAACGAATATGAAACAGAAATTTATTTTATGGGAGAAGAGGAGACAGAAGTTTGAATTGGATAGAAGGCAATAAAGAAAAGATTTCTAACTTGGAGTTTGCATTAGATTATTTATGCAGAGCTACAAAGCGAGATATATTTATTATCCCACCCGAAAAGGAAAAAGATCATATAGAGTATCTCAAAAAAGAAATAGAAAAAACATTGAAGATGTTGAAGAGTTAGGGGGTGTTGTTCAAGCTTTCGTGATGGCGAGTAGGCACGTCATAACTATAGATCACAAGGTAAAGTTGCCCCCAAAATTTATTTATACGATTTTACCTTTGTGCAAAATATTACGGACAACGTAAAAGTATGTAATAAAATCTATAGGATGCCTACACAAAGTTTTTAGATATTTGCTGACGAGCAAATAGCATTGTGGCTGAATAATCTATGGAACGTAGATAAGGCACGTCTTAAAGCTTAGCGGCTTGGTTTTAGCGAACAATAGGACGGTTGGACAGTGATCAGAATGGTAGTTCGATATACAGTTCTTGGAAGTATAACCAAATCTTTCCAATGCACCCAAAAAAGGCTCGTTTTAAGAGCCATCAGAGGGGTATAAATATATGTCTGTGTATGTTTGTACCCTATATTTTTAATAATCGGAGTAGAAATAGATGACAAAGTTTAGCGATGAATTTATAAAACAAGTTAAAAGTTATTGGGAAGATAACAAAGGAAAATTTAAACATACCGAAGAATCGGGAGTTCACAAAAAAATGAATGTCGATAAAAAGTTCGGGTTACAGGACTTGGCAGAACATTTTAAAATTACCGAATCACAAGCAAGAAGAATTATTTATGTGAAGAAACAATGATGTTGGAGACAGCAACAGCTTTGGTTTGCATGAGCTATGCTATATACTTTGAGGCTAGGTCTGAGCCCATAGTGGCACAGCTGGCAGTGGCTCAAGTTATAAATAACCGGGTTAATGATCAAAGATTTCCGAATACAGTGTGCGAAGTTGTTACTGACGGCTTACGATATTCTTGGGATAGTCGAAAAATTGTTCGGGATAAGTGTGCGTTTAGTTTTTATTGTGATGGCAAACCAGAAGTGATTGATGACGTCAAAGCTTATGATTGGGCTGAGGCAATAGCTTGGGTTGTTTTAAATGAACAAATTAGTATTGACGTTACCGATGGTTCGACACATTATCATGCTGACTATGTTAGCCCTTATTGGGCTAATGCTTTTACACAAACAGTGTGTATTGATACACATTGTTTTTATAGATGGGAGCAATGATATGGGTGAAGTAATATTTTTTCCTATCGGGAAAAACAAAAAGCTACAAAAGGAGCTTTTGTTTGCACAAAAACTGCGTTGTCCAGAGTGTAATAAATTAAAAGAAGATGATTGGTTTATCACGTATAAAGATAAGACATATTTATGCGTTGATTGTAGTTATGAAATAGGTGAAAATGAGCACGAAACGTGAACAACAGGTTACGGGTTACGAAGTTACGGTGGTAAGTAGATTGGTCGGTAACTTATTAAGTATTTGTTTTTATTACATTAATCGGGTAGTGGTTACGGTGGTTACATATTGTTATGGTAAGTTAATTATAGATGCTAAGTCATTGATTTTATTGCTACTTACCAACTTACCGAGACTTACCCCCTATAGGGGGTATAGGGGGGTGGTAAGTAACCCACCACCTCCCCCTATATTTTTTTTAGCGTCCAACACGATAAATTGTTCGGAG
>Ga0098043_1000721_pt1 | contig 11761 bp, 18 predicted proteins | sample 9B_taG_FD_92581 | JGI IMG/M metagenome (GOLD analysis project Ga0098043, IMG submission 92581) | Marine viral communities from the Subarctic Pacific Ocean - 9B_ETSP_OMZ_AT15188_CsCl metaG | ecosystem: Environmental > Aquatic > Marine > Oceanic | place: Subarctic Pacific Ocean | collected 2015-01-10 | reverse complement strand
TGTTGTGAGCTTTCTACCTTGGGCGTTGTGCATGGTCTCACGTATGAAATCATGCAACTTGATTAATGGTGCTGGACCTGAAGCACGTCCACCCATAGTCATGAGTCTAGCTCCTTCTAGTCTGATAGCACTGTAATCAAAGTATAAGTTCTGGCCGTCATAGAGGCTTCCCATAAGTGTCTTTACTGAGTCAGCCCAGCCTGCCTTAGAATCTTCTATGATAACTTTAGGCAAACCTTGGCCACTTTTTATTTCAGGCACTTCAGGCAATTTCTCTACTTCTTCTTGTTCCACTGAAAAGCCATACCCCGTTCCACACATCAGTATGTATAGACACTCGGCGAAAGCCTCGACGGTGTTAATCTTCCCAAAAGCACAGTTGTATATACAGGTATTGTCAAATTCAGCAGCTGGACCAGCAGCCCATAAGAACCGCATGGAGGGCATAACTGCAAACTCTGTCATATACTTTCTGATTTTGTTTATTGTTTTTTCTGGTATATCTGGTCTTTTTGAAATTAAAAAACCTATTAATCTTTCTATTGTTTCAGGCCAATCTTCTCTGCGACCTTCCTCTTCTAACCAACGTGAATACGTTCTTTTATATATAAATTCTGCTACTTCGTTCTTAAACATTTTACCACTCCAATTGCGGTTTCATTTTATAGTTTGAGCTACTATATAAGCCTTTTTCTAATTTTAAAAAATACTATTTAAAGTTTGTTAAAACTCGTTTGCCGCAAGTGCAAGGTTCATCATCCTTACACTTACAGCGTGATTGTGTAGATAATAGACCCATTATAGGACTATATCTTTTAACCCAACATCACCGTTGATATGAGTCAAAACTTCTGACTTCTCAACTTCCATTGGATATCTTTCACCATTTTTGACGTTAAAGCGCATTACTTTAACCATCTCTTTAGCTGGTGCTGCTACCTTTTTAGGCTCAGCCTTTTTTGTTGTTTTCTTTTTTGTTGCCATACTTATAACCTCTCTAATAATTTTCCGTCTTTGTCGACTTTCCACTCAAACCCTTTAATAACTTTAATGGTAAATTCTTCTTTGACTTCTTCCTTAACTTCTTGTTCTTCGATTACTTTTTTGACAATTTTATCTTTCTTAGCCATAACTAATCCTCTTTGCAGCAGTCACATCCGCAACTGCAATCACAACATTCACACATATTTAATTACCATCCTCTTCAATCTTAGCGAATTGTTCACCAATGATTGTACTTTTGACCATTTCGGTCTCTGCCCACGGAACAATAGTTCCTGACAATGCAGTAACACTTTCTGCGCCACTCCATGCTAATCCTACGATATCATCTGGGGTTGCACCCTCTGCGATATCTGTGTTAGGGACAACAGTGTCCCAATATCCAGAAAGACCGTTTGGACTGCAGACAGTGCGTAATCCTACACATACACCAGTCGGGTCTACGTTAGGGTATACTTCGTAGCGTGCTACGTATACGTCTGCTGAACATCCAGCATTTCCAGAAACAGTTATAGTTTTTATACTCATAATATTTCACCTTTTTTGTCTTCGCCAATATTATTTGCGCTTTGCTTTTCTTTTCGTTGCTCTTTTCTTAACTCGTTTAGGCAGTTTACTACCTTTCTTTGTTTCTTTTTCAAACTTACGAGCTATCTTCGGTTTGTTCTTGTACAGATACTTCCTCTGTGCTTGACTCTTGAACGGCATCTTCTTCCTCTGCTTCTTTTTGTAGTTCAGCTAGGTAGGATTGCCAATCATGAACTAACTCATGTTTCTCTACAAAACCTTCAACAATCTTTGCGTTCTGCTCTAAAGCATTCTGCATTGCCATTGCCTGTTGTTCTGTACCTTGTAGTCTTTCTCCCAATTGTTTTGTTTGTCCGACTAACCAGTTTAAGTTATCCATTGTTTGCGTTGGTCCTGAACCCTTTTCGAATTCTTTTACCCAACTTTCTACATCGTTCATACGTTTCTCTAATCTTTTCAATGTTGCCATATTTCTTTTTCCTAGCAAGGACAATTGTCCTTACATATGTTCATTTGTATTAACTTATCCTTTGAATATCTATTTAAAGCTTTCTCTCTCATATTATGTATGATGTGTCCAGCTTTATCAGGATTATCAGTATACCAACCCCAGTCCCGGCCGGGTTCGTTATATATACTTTCAAATACAAAGTGAATGTCACAGTTGGAGTAACCAGCATTAATTAACTCCATACCTATCATTTTATTTTCTTCGTGGGAGCTATGTCCACGCTCTATATTAAGCTCTATAAGCTCTATTATACACTTTCTAGGGGGCATAATATAATCATGCTGTATAGAGGTATGCTTAATAGGGCTTATATTATTGTTAATTTTATCTAGTAGGTAAGCTATGCTTAATGATACATTATGTTTGACTTCCATTTCGTCACATATATATTCAACAAAGTGTCTAAAAGCTTTCTTACTCTTGTTACTATCAATCTTTTCTTCTCTTGGTTCTACAGCCATACCATATATTTCTTCTATAGACATCTTCATTACTTCGTCCACAGTAAGTTGTATACACCACACACCTGTAGGTTCTTGTGTTATTTTAGAAATATATTTAGTGTTAGGTATCCTTCGTAAACATGCTACGCTATTGTTTATGCAGGCTTGGTCTAACGTTTTAAGTTTGTATTTCTTTTTTAAGAATGTCAAGTAGTTTCTTAACATGTCTCTTTTCAGTGTATCGGATAAGTCCACGTGGGAGTATAGGTCTATATTCATTTGAAAGCCCTTGCCCCCTGTAAGATATATCCTTGGGATAATTCCGTTCGGTTTGCAGTATTGCCTTATAAATCTTCTTACGTCCATCAAACATTTTTTAACATCCTTTTCATCATCAAAGTCAAACCATATAGTATTTAAGACAGCTGAATCGTAATTAGTTTTACTTTCAGTCTTATCACTAGTATCATCAAAAACATATACACTAGTGTAACAGTTTTTCTTACCGTTAAATTCAGCTATCTTCTTTTCTAGCTGTTCGACGTTAAAACATCTAGCTATTCTTGCGGGGATTCCAAATTCTCTGAAGTACATTCTTTTAATATTTCTATAGTTTGTGTCCAATCTCTTGGTATGGCGAATATATCTGCACCATCGCACTGAGAACCATGCATAACTAATACTATGGCTTTGTCATCTTGTGCCACCATTTCACCTACAGTTTCACATACAGTAAGATGTTCTGTAGGGTCTTGTTGATTTATACGGTATGTCTTAAATGTAGTAGCTGCGTCATACCAAGTTACCTTTACTATAGGGCCTACTGTACCCAATGTCTCTGCTTCTCTAGCTGTGTTGTCTACCATATTTCCACTTCTTGTATTTATTTTTTTATCCTTTAATTTGGTCATCTTTCCACTCCTCGAACATATCTGCTATCATAGCTAAATCTGTATCGTGTTTATAATATTTAGTGTTAGGGGGTGTTTCGGTTACCATGATTGGATTATACGGTTTATCAAACAATAACCGGTCGTATGGTACTCTATTATCTGCTAGCCATTCTTTTGTAGCCATAACCCAATCTAATGAGTTAGGCCTTTTACACCATATAGTTATATGATGTTCTTTCTGTTTTAACCACCCTATAAACTCTCTAACGTTAGTTAATAGTTTGGCTCTTTCTACTTCACGGTAGTCCTTACAAGGGGTACATATAACCCCATCCATTCCAAATACTAAATTCATTTATTTATCTCCTTATTAATCTTTTCAGACCAATCAATCCATTTCTTTCCTATTACATCCCAACTATATTTTTCTACAGCATGCTTACGAGCCGCCTTACCTGCTGCAATTCTCTTGTCAGGATTATTGTAATAATATTCTAGAGCTTCAGATATGGCGTTCTCACTACATATGGCTCTCTGAGGTGCTGCCCTATTAGGTGTGTCCCACCACATATCTTTGTATGGTAATAGTATACCTCTTTCACAAATATCTGATTCTTCTAAGTGGTCTCTACCATTAGGACTTGGGTCATTAAAGTGTCCACCTAGTGGGAACATTGGTACTTCCTCGTTCTCAGCATCATTACACGCTATTAATTCATAACTAGTTGTGTAATTAGTTGCACATATAGGGACACCACAAGACATAGCTTCTAAAGTAGGTATACCAAACCCTTCACCAGCTGTAGGTAAAACAAAGACATCCATACAGTTATACATTTGAGCCATTTCTTTTTCCGTGGCTGCTTCCCCATGGTCTAGAACTCCCATAAGAGGTGGCATTAAATAATCTCCAACTCCATACTGGTCAGCAAACTCAGGGAACTTCCAACCCATAGCATCTACCCAATCCATATGTAATATAAGTTTTGCTTCTTTTGGTGTTAGTTTATTTTTCTTTACAAATTGAGCAAATCCTTTGATGAGTCTTGGTATATTTTTTCTATGTTGGTTTCGAGCTACACAACCTACTATAAAACAATCTGGTTTTTGTAGACTACCATACATAGGTTTTATAATTGGTTTAAAAAGGTTTGTATCAACCCCGTGTGGTATATAGGTAGTATCGATACCAAAATCCTTTTTCAATCCCTGTTGACCATATTTTGACATAGCTACGCCATAATCTATATTATCTAATTGTAATTGCCACTCAGCTATGGATGGTTCTCCATCATATGGTATAATTACACCTAACTTCCATAATGTACCTTTTTGTACTTCTTTGAAAGCTTGATTCATTATGGCCATTCTTTCTTTTTTATTCAAAAGTTTTCCTTCATTATTATATAAAGGTAGCTGTAAAGCTCCGGGTTTTTTCATATCAGTCATGTGTTTAAACATCTGAAAATCTAAATGTGCTAAGACTAAGTCTGGTTTAAATTTTTCTATCCATTGTGGAAAAGACTTTTCACCAAATCTTTCTTGGCCCGGAAACATTAAAGGAAGGTTTTCAAAATACACTTCCGTCTCAGTTTGACCTAGCGGCCAAGGTGTATACCATTTACTGTGTTTTGCATTTTGACATCCACCATAACCTATATGGTGTCCTTCATTATGTAGTATAGCACTAATATTTTTAGTGTTCGTGCCAAAACCAGTTGGTGCCCATGGGCTATCTGATACTGGCATTATTCTTAACTTGCCTTTTTTAGGTCTGTCAAACTCTAAACTATCGGAGTTTCGACCTACTGTCTCCTCACTGTTGCGACTAAACTGCTTCATTATTACCTCTATTGTTTTATAGCAATGATATCACGCTTGTTGACAATAACGGTTCCCTTATCTCCAGTAAGGTATACAAAATTCTCATCATCATTTGTTATCATTCCTCTTCCTACCTTTGTTCTTTCTTCTTCACGCCAAACCACTTTGACTTCAGCGTCTGACAAAAATGCAGACAATGGTTTAATTTCTTTTTCATCCATTTTATCACTTCCCCGAAGGGTATATATAATTATATTTTAAGTTAGTATATAAAGTTTGTGGCATTAAAAGTCCTCCAATGTGGTCTTAGTTGGTATTTTTATTTCTTCCATTCTCTGTATGACTGCTTCATCAGTAACATCTTTTTTTATTATTTCTGTTTTACCCATAAAGTGTGGTGGTATGTTCATATTTATATGTTCTCTACCTATGGTCATATCTTTAAATTGCTTTTCTACCTCTTTGATGTCATCTTTATCATATTGTTTAGTAGCTATGTATTCCCACCCTAAGTATAACCGTTTATCACTAAATCTTTTATCTAGATTTGATGTCTTACCAACCTTTCGATGCCACTTACCATCAGTATCTTGTACACGTGCAAAATAAAATATCATATCCACTCCGCTAATGATTGTTGTTTTTTATCTAACATAGTTAATGGTGGTTTCTTTTTAACATACTCTTTCAAACCAAATTTTGTAAGTAGGTTAGATATTGTGTCCCAATAATATGTTATATCTATCTCATCTACTGACTTTATTTGTTCTTTAAGTCTGTATCCTTCTTTGGTTTTAGCGTAAAAGTATGTAGTACCTTCTGCAGGTTCCATTCCTATCTGTTTACCTAAATTCATTAGTTGTACTGTCAAGTCTGTTTCAGATTTATAATCATCATAACCTCTATTGGTAGACCTACGCATTATAAAATCTTCTAATATATACTCGTCCAGCTCGTATAATTTTTCTACAAATGAATTTGTAACGGTGTTATTTAATCTGGCGTCAGAGAGTTTATCTAACACCTTGTTATAGAATATAGAGCGGCTCTTTGATTTGAATGTACTACCATGCTTTGTAACACTACCATCTAAGTTACGCAATATATAATTACCAACTTGTATCCATACACCTTCCTTAAATACATCTTTATCCATTGTGATATTCTCTGATTCAGCAAAAGGTATGTGATGTTTCATCAAGACTTGTAGTCTTTTAGTTAGCCAATCGACGTCCACATCAACATTAGTATTAATCCCATCTGTATGTACATATACCACAGAATCCGACCCATGTCTAGCACGGATGATGTCGACAGCCGATAATAAGAGCCAACGGGCAATTGCAGTGATAGCAATACCGACGCCCATATCGCCGTAAGAAACATAAGGATTAGCATTTGCACCATAGAATGTGTTCACCATTATCTTTAGAGCATTAGACTTACTCTTGTCCTCTTTAGTTTTACCAAGTTTATAAGGTTTTCGCATTTCTTTGAAGTTTTTACACATAGTATATAAACAACTTTTCTTATCTGTATCTATTTGTAGCATCAAACGCTTACCAACCTTGTTATCTGGCACATACAATATACCGTCCTTAAATTCTATATCTTCTGTATAGTCATCATAACCTACAATCTTAGTTGTATCTGGCCCTAAGTTGAGAGCCATCGCTATAGATGGATAATAAGAACTAAAGTCTACCTTGATGTTCTGAGATTGGTATCCTTGTTGATAAAGCTCTATGTGGGCAGCCTGATAATTACCTTTATCGAATCTAAAGATATCAGGATGACGCTCTTTGTTTCTATCAAGCGCCACTATGCCCTGCTCGAATAAGCTCCTCCCTTGCAATATTTTCGTAATATAGCTGCTGGGGGCGTTAACATAGGTTGCTAAGGGTACACATAGGACCTCTGCTACGTATTGTATTTGTGGAAAGTAGTGGTTATACATAAACAACGTACAATCCACATCAGACAAGACATAGTCGTGGATTTCTTCAATAGAGTAGTCCATCAAGGTTTTTGTGCTGAAGTCGAGCTCAATAGGGTCTAGACCGAATGCTTGTGATACTTGCTTCAGGCCACGTGGTAATCCTGATAGCGAATAGTCTAGTCGAGCCCAACGCAACAGGTCTAATATTATACGCCCGCCAGCGTTCATCTTAAGTTCTCGGTTATCTTTAGGAGGTTCAAACCCCCAGTCCGAACCGTCTCGGTTCAGAAACTTTTTATACTGTGCTTCGTTCAAATGATTGTAACGGACTCTGTGAAGTATTTGTGGAATATCATAGCCCACAAGATTCCACCCCGCAATAATATCAGGGTTATAGTCCTGTACAAAATGAGCGAAGTCCCATAACAATTGCTTATCATCTTCTGTCTCATTATCCCATAGGAAGACTTTGCGCTCTCCGGTGGAAGTTACAATGCCAATGGCAACGATAGGGTACTTCTCTCCAAAAGGAAAGGTACCATCGGGGGAGTGTGTTTCAATATCAAACACAAGGCATTTTACATCTTGGTCGTTAGGGTAGTCTGCAAAGAACGTTGGATGTTCTATACATAACCTTTCGAGTAATGCTTCCCTTCCACCATCAAAGAGTGCGTAGTTTGGTAAATGGTCTTTACCCGGTATATATTCGTGTTTCTTTAGATTGACTGTTTTATCAGAAGCTATCAATCTTTTTGTCTCCCCATTGGTGTCCTCGGTGTAGTAGTATGGTACAAATGGTGACTTTACAGCCATAGCCTGACCATTCCTATACATTTTGACCATAAGTTCTTTTGTCTCTAAGTTGATTGTGCGTTTGTTAATACTAGCTATAAGTGGTACTTTCATTCCTTCTCCGGCGTTACATTTACAGTATCAGGTGGTGTGAGTATCTCATCATCAGCTGAGACTTCCCACATATCAATGAGAGAAACTGCATCTTGTATGGCTTTACCCCATGCACGATGAATAGTAGACACTTCTTCCATTTCAGTGTCTCCTAAAATCTCAGGAGAGAACTGACCAGCCATATCATAATGATAGTGACTAGCCTTTATTAGTAGTTCCATCCATTGTTTTCTTTCATCATCTGTTGATATTGTTAATTTTTTGATTTCAACACTCATCTCTAAATACTTCTAGTTGTTCTTTATCCATACGATTAAATAACTTATCCATGTTATTAACCATTAGTTCAGATATCTTAATATCATACACGTCACATAATCTTTGTAGATACCACAATACATCACCTAGTTCATCTATAATCAATTCTGTATTGTCTACTCTGTCTCTGATTTCTTTTTTATATGCTCCACCGACTTCACCGGCTTCATTCATCAACCCTATCATTAGGTATTCTTTCTCTCTTCTTTTTGGATACTTAGCTGTCTTCCTTGTGAAGTCTAAGTATGTTGTTTCTATTCCTTTTACCATATGTTTATCTCCTCTGGTATTATGTTTCTTTTTAAGACCCAGTTTCTCTCAGTTGGTAAGTACCTGTATACTAGGTCTGCTTTTTGGTCACCCTGTATGGGCCATGGCTTAATTAGTATGAGGTCATTTTCTCTGACCCACATTCTTTTTTTTAGCTTACCACCTATTCTTATCATCCTAGTCTTACCATCCTCACAGGTGGCTCTCAACCGAGAACCACCACTCATTTCAATGACAACAGCAAACTGTTCGTCTTTTGTAGGTAGTCTAGTTTTCTTCGTAAAATTGTTTGATGGTTTCATATTCTTCTTCATTATAATCTCCTTCTGCATGAAGTAAAAATTCCTCATATGATTTATGTTTGGAATCCTTAGCTGACTTAAAGATGTCAGAGTAATCACCATCACTCACATCTAGTGGTGTCTCTGCTCTCTCACCCAATTCAATGTTGTCCCCGCTAAACGGGTCAACAATCTTGATATTGCTACAGCTGCGCCCAATGTATTCATCAGCCACATCAGGCCACTCTTTTCGTATAAAGTCTTTCGTTTCTTCAATTAACTCACTCCAATTTATTTTTGATACAGGTTCGTTGATAAGTGGACTTTTGTAATAGAGTTTCTTACCACCCTCTTCTTCTACTTCTAAAAATCCTGTCATAAGAAGTCCTGTCAATACAGGTCTTAGTTTAGTGAAAGGTAAACCAGCAGCTTTGGCTGCTTTCTTAAGTTCACCCTCAGACATCTTTACTGTTTCACTGTCTGCAAAACCAAACTTATCTAGTCTTGTGTCAGGAAATAGTTTTAGTATATCAGTTCCATGGCTTGGCATATGTAAACATTCCTCAACAAAAGAGTTGAGATATATTCTTAACCCTAACCAATTATGTTTGGGACTTACCAATCCATACCTAATACCATCTTTCTCAATTCGTGTTATCTCATCTGGATAGAACCTAGCTATTGCGTTGATAAGTCTTAGAAGGTATTGCACTTTAGACCTAGATACAGGAAATGCACTAGGTATTGCCTCAAACAGAAATGGTGCACAAGGATTCTTTATGATGGTTGCTTCATCTTCATCTCTATCTCTCAGTGCTACCTCTAAGTGTTTCTTCAAACCTTTTATCTCTTTATCTGTCATTGAAGACATGGTAGCTTTTGGTAGAGCTGAATTGAGAAGTTTGTGTCTAACCACTAACTCTGTTTGTTTTACTGTTGGATTAGTATGCATTATCATACATCTTCTTTCTAATTCAGTATCAAACATAGCTGAACCCTTATCGTTCTCAACAGCCACAGCCATAAGAACATACTTAGGGTGTAGCCATTGACCAACAGTAGCACCAATGGTAACATCTGTTTTCTTACGTTCAGCTGTTCTACCGTCTGCCCATGTCTTAATTATTTCCATAACACCTTCAGGTATCTTCTGAGCTTCTGGAATAGCTACAAAACGTGCCTTGTTTATTTTTTCTTCATCATACCATATAGCTGTTTCTGACATATGTTCTACAGTATACATATAGTTATCAGGTAATAAAGCACTAATGGCTTCCATCAATACTGTCTTACCTGTCCCACTATATGCTTTGATACAGAAGTTAGTGTCCTCTAGTATATATGATAAACAAGCTGTTAGTGCTAAAGAATCTTCTCCTAGTATAGGAAAAAGAGTCCCGTCTGGCTTTTTTGCGTTGTGAAAATATCTCAACAAATCGTGTATTTCAAATTTTTTCATATCCATTTCTCTCTAGCATTATTTAAGTTCAGAACATTATGTTCGCATAACTTAACTGCATACTTTTTTAAGTCTTTTTCTGGTATAGCAGGAAACTGTTCTTTCATCAATAAGAATAAATCTATCATAGTAATAGGGTCACCATTCTTATCTTTTAAGAAGTCTACTATCTCTTCAGGGACAGACCACTTGAAGGACTGCTCGTCGCTGTTTGTTAGACTAGGTCTAAACTTTTCAGCTACGTAAGCCTCTATCTCAGTTGGTTCTATTATGTAACCGTTGGCTGACCTCCCAAACGTAGTCTTGACTTTACCTTTTTTAAATTCAAAAACTAAATCTGTTGGGTTCATACCATTGTCAATTATAGTAGAGAACAAACGCTGAGCTTGGGTGTGTGATGCTACAGTTAGTGTTAGATATTTTATTTCTTTTTGTTCTGATATATACACACCGTAGGTAAACTCATTTATCTTAGGTGTTCCGTTCTTACAGAACACACATTCACCTTCCTTAGCCCAGCATTTGTTTCTACGCCTCGTTGTGGGATTCCAATGTTTAACTCTGTGGATTGGTGCTATAAAAGCAAATTGCCCCAATGCTGTCATCGAATCTTCTAACCATACTCTTTGACTCTTTGGCGACTGAATCCAATCATCATAGTTACTCATTCTATCTCTATTTTCTTTGCTGAGGTCTTCTCTTTCTTTTCAATAACTAAATCGAGTATACCGTTTACCATAGTAGCTTTGGTTGACTCTGGGTCTAGTTCGAACTTAAATGTTTCTTCCCATCTAAAGTTCTTTCTATCTGAGTTAGCTGCAATACTTACAGTTCTACTACTTACCTCTACATCGACTTGTTCTTTATCCAAACCAGCTAGTTCTGCTGTGATTGTGATAGTTCCATTCTCTTCATTAACTGAGACATCTTTACGACCTAATGTAGATATAGCGTGTCTGCCTGACGGGACTTGTTCTATCTGATGTAGTAAGTCCATCCACATATCTAACATTCTATCTGCGTCTCTTCCATACATACTCAGTCCTCCATAGCGGAAGATGATGGTCCATCAGACACACGCTTCATTAATCTGAAGTATGGTTTGTTGGAACCTTCTTTCCAATATGTGTTTCTGAACATAACGAATTCGTCACCAGCTTCAGATTTACCTGAATAGTAAACGTTACCGTTCTTATCTGTGTTCCGGAACAATCCGGCTCTTAGTTCTAATCCACTTTTTTCTGCCATTCTTTTTTCTCCTTTTTTTATCCGTGCATTGATGGGGGTTGCACAGGTAACCCCTTGACATCAATCTCTAATAGTCTTTCACCATATGCTGAGATTAATTTGTCTAATGTTTCACTAAAGAATTTTTCTACATCAACAT
>Ga0098043_1000720_pt1 | contig 11768 bp, 6 predicted proteins | sample 9B_taG_FD_92581 | JGI IMG/M metagenome (GOLD analysis project Ga0098043, IMG submission 92581) | Marine viral communities from the Subarctic Pacific Ocean - 9B_ETSP_OMZ_AT15188_CsCl metaG | ecosystem: Environmental > Aquatic > Marine > Oceanic | place: Subarctic Pacific Ocean | collected 2015-01-10 | reverse complement strand
TGAAGGTTCAAAAGGAGCACTTCACGGACTTACTAAGTTCAGTATGGAGGACGCTCCAGCTAACAGCTTCTTTTTAGAATACTTATCAAGACCACCTACGGCTGAAATATTTTTTGAAGATGTGTTGATGTCTTTAGTGTTTTATGGTATGCCAATACTTGCAGAGAATAATAAACCTAGATTATTATACTATTTAAGACGTAGAGGTTACAGGGGTTTTAGTATGAACCGACCAGATAAAGTTTGGAACAAGTTATCTGTTGCTGAAAAAGAAATAGGTGGTATACCAAACTCTAGTGAAGATATAAAGCAGGCTCATGCTGCTGCTATTGAAATGTATATACAAGATCATGTTGGTATAAAACAAGATGGTAGTGTTGGTAACTTATATTTTAATAAATTACTAAACGATTGGGCTAAGTTTGATATAAATAAAAGAACAAAGTTTGATGCTACAATAAGTAGTGGTCTAGCTATAATGGCTTGTAATAGACATTTGTATAGACCAAACGCTAAGGTTGAAAAACCAAAGTTAAATATAAATATTTCCAGATATAATAATAATGGAACAAATTCACAAATAATAAAGTAAGTATGGGATATTCTAATAAAAGTTATTTTCCTAGTCAAGCGGTAAGTGATGCTGAAAAGTTAAGCTATGATTATGGTTTAAAAGTCGCTAAAGCTATAGAGGTAGAGTGGTTTAATGACGATAATAACAATAATAGATATAGAAATAATAATAATAACTTTCATAATTTAAGGTTGTATGCAAGAGGTGAACAGTCAATACAAAAATATAAAGATGAATTATCTATTAATGGTGATTTATCTTATTTAAATTTAGACTGGACGCCTGTACCTATTATACCTAAATTTGTAGATATAGTTGTTAACGGTATAGCTGAAAGAACTTACGATATAAAAGCATTTTCACAAGATCCATATGGTGTTGAAAAAAGAACTAAATATATGGAGCGTATACTTAGTGACATGCAAATGCAAGAGTTTAACAATGAAGTAAGTTCTAGGTTTGGTGTTAATATAAGAGAAAGCGAAGAGCAAAATTTACCTGGATCAGAAGAAGAGTTAGGTATACATATGCAGTTAAACTACAAACAAGCTGTTGAATTAGCAGAAGAACAAGCTTTAAACGTTTTATTTGAAGGTAATAAATATGAGTTAATTAAAAAACGTTTTTATTATGATTTAACAGTGCTTGGTATTGGTGCTGTTAAAACTGATTTTACAACATCTGAAGGTGTTACTATAAATTACGTTGATCCAGCAAACCTTGTGTATTCTTATACAGATTCTCCTTATTTTGATGATATATATTACGTTGGTGAAGTTAAATCAATACCTGTTAATGAGCTAGCAAAACAATTTCCACATTTAACAGAGTCTGATATTGAAGAAATAATGGACACTAAGTCTTACCACAGAAACAGTAATAGAAGTAGATATAACTCAGACAAAGAAGACATAAATAAAATACAAGTTTTATATTTTAATTATAAAACTTATATGAACGAAGTATACAAAATAAAAGAAACAGGTACTGGTGCAGATAAAGTTATAAATAAAACAGATGAGTTTAATCCGCCAGAAGACAAGCAAGTTGGTTATTCAAGGCTGTTGAGATCTATAGAGGTTTTGTATGAAGGTGCTTTAATACTAGGCAGTAATAAACTACTTAAATGGGAAATGTCAAAAAACATGATGCGTCCTAAAAGCGATTACACTAAAGTTAAAATGAATTATGCTATAGTAGCGCCGCGTATGTATGATGGTAGAATAGAAAGTCTAGTTAAACGTATAACCGGTTTTGCTGATATGATACAGCTTACACATTTAAAACTACAACAAGTAATGTCACGTATGGTGCCTGACGGTGTTTATTTAGATGCTGATGGTTTAGCTGAAATAGATTTAGGTAATGGTACAAACTATAATCCACAAGAAGCCTTGAACATGTTCTTTCAAACAGGTAGTGTTATTGGTAGATCGTTTACAAGCGAAGGTGATTTAAATCCTGGTAAAGTTCCTGTTCAAGAAATAAGATCTGGTAATGGCGCTGGCAAAATGCAAGCATTAATAGCAAACTATAATTATTACTTACAAATGATTAGAGACACTACTGGTCTCAACGAGGCTAGAGACGGTAGTATGCCAGACAAAAACGCATTAGTAGGTATACAAAAAATAGCAGCGGCAAATTCAAATACAGCTACAAGACACATATTACAAGCTGGTTTGTTTTTAACAGCACACACTGCAGAATGTTTGTCACTTAGAATATCTGATATATTAGAATACTCTCCAACGGCAGATGCTTTTATACATGCTATCGGTGCACATAACGTTGCCACATTAGAAGAAATGAAACAATTACACTTGTATGATTTTGGTATATTTATTCACTTACAGCCTGACGAAGAAGAAAAAGCTAGACTTGAAAATAATATACAAATGGCTTTACAACAACAAAGCATAGAGCTTGAAGATGCTATTGATCTTAGAGAGATAAAAAATATTAAACTAGCTAATCAAGTTTTAAAAATACGTAGAAAGAAAAAACAAGAACGCGATAGACAAATGCAGCTAGAAAATATACAAGCTCAAACACAATCTAACACACAAGCAGCTCAAGCAGCAGCTCAAGTTGAATTACAGAAGAATCAAGTAATGACTCAAAGTCAAGCTCAGTTAGAACAAGCAAAAGCTGGTATTGATATTCAAAAGTTACAAGCAGAAGCAAATATTAAAAAAGAGTTAATGGCTTTAGAGTTTCAATACAACATGCAACTTAGAGGTGCTGAGTCAGATAATTTAAAACAAAGAGAAAAAGAAAAAGAAGATCGTAAAGACGAAAGAACAAAAATACAAGCCACACAACAAAGTGAAATGATAGAGCAAAGAAAATCAGGTAAAGCACCTAAAAACTTTGAATCTTCAGGTAATGATATACTAGGTAGTGGCTTTGACTTAGGTATGTTTGATCCTAAGTAAATTTATTAATTATTATTATATTATATTATGGAAGAAAATAAAGAAAACGTAGTTGAAGAAACTACACAAGAAACAACCGAACAAGTTGATAAAACTAAGTTTGAATCTGCTGAAGATGATAGTGTTATAAAAGTAGATTTAAGTAAACCATTAAAACCAGAAGAAAATGAAAATAAAGAAGATAACGCTGACGACAGCGGAGTGGTTGCAGAGCCTGAAAATGCCGAGCCCACACAAGAACAAAAAGAAATACAACCGGAAGCTGAAGCACAAAAAGAACCAGCAGTATTAGAAGAAGTAACTGAAGATTCAACTGAAGAAGAAGTTGCTGAAGTAGAAGAAAAAGTTGAAGAAGCTATAGCTGAAGCAGAAGCCACTGGTAAACCGCTACCAGAAAATATTCAAAAGTTAGTTGACTTTATAGATGAAACTGGTGGTGATATAAACGATTACGTAAAACTTAATCAAGATTATAGTAAGTTAGAAGACAATGATGTTTTATACGAATACTACAAACAAACAAAACCTCATTTAACTAATGATGAAATAAACTTCTTAATGGAAGATACTTTTAAAGTAGATGAAGAAGAAGATACTGATAGAGAAATACGAAGAAAAAAACTAGCGTTTAAAGAGCAAGTTGCCAGCGCTAGAAGCCACTTGGACGGGCAAAAGTCCAAATACTATGAAGAAATTAAAGCTGGTTCAAAGCTTACGCCTGAACAACAAAAAGCTGTAAACTTCTTTAATAGATACAACAAAGAGTCAGAAGCAAATCAAAAAACAGTTAAAAAGAACTCTGATATTTTTACACGAAAAACTAATGAAGTTTTTAACGACAAGTTCAAAGGTTTTGAATACAATGTCGGTGATAAAAAATATAGGTTTAACGTAAACAATGCTGAAGAGATTAAAACAACTCAAAGTGATATAAATAATTTTACTAAAAAGTTTTTAGATAAAAATTCTACATTATCAGATGCTAAGGGTTATCATAAATCTTTATTTACAGCTATGAATGCTGATGCTGTTGCAAAACACTTTTACGAGCAAGGTAAAGCTGATGCGACAAAAAATAGTGTTGCTAAAGCTAAAAATGTTAGTATGAATCCAAGACAGTCTCATGGTGTAATTGATGCTGGCGGGGTAAAAGTAAGAGTTTTGGGTGATAACTCTTCTGATTTTAAGTTTAAAATTAAAAACAACAAATAACAATTTAAAATTAAAAAATTATGGCAATTACAAGTGCAACTCAAAGTAGAGGCGCAGCAGTACAAGCGGCTACTTCTGAGAATTATTTAGATATCCAAAATAATGGATGGGCACAGCAATATCTTCCTGACTTAATAGAAAAAGAAGCTGAAGTTTTCGGTAAGAGAACTATATCAGGGTTTTTATCTCAAGTTAGTGCAGAAGAAGCTATGTCGGCTGATCAAGTTATTTGGTCAGAACAAGGTAGATTACATTTATCTTATAGATGCGATATTTTAGACGCGTCAGCTAGTACTGTTAATATTACACACAATATTGACGGTGTAGCACAAACTACAACTCACGGTGTTAGAGTTGGTGATCAAGTATTAATTGCAGGTGGTGGACAAACTGTTACAGCTCGTGTAAGCGTTGCTGCTGCAGGTAACCAAACTATTACAGTACAACCTTACGCTAATGCTCACTTAAGTGACTTAGGTTTTGCTGATTCTGATAATGATTGTAGAATACTAGTATTTGGTTCTGAAAACGCTAAAGGAACTGCTTATGTAGGTGGTAGAGCTAACGAGCCACAGTTTACTACATTTACTAACAAGCCAATTATATTAAAAGATATGTACGAGGTTTCAGGATCTGATGTATCTCAAATAGGTTGGGTTGAAGTTTCTGGTGAAGATGGTCAAAATGGTTACTACTGGTACTTAAAAGCAGAAGGTGATACTAGAGCAAGGTTTATGGATTACTTAGAAATGAGTATGATTGAATCTGAAAAAGTAGCTGCAGATTCTGCTATTGCATTACCAACTGATGGTGGTGCTGGTACAGCAGGTACTGAAGGTTTATTTGCTGCTATTACTTCTAGAGGTCATCAAACTTCTGGTGTAACTGGTGTTAACGCTGCTACTGATTTAGCTGAGTTTGATGCTATTTTAGCTGAGTTTGATAAAAACGGTGCTATTGAAGAAAACATGTTATTCGTTAATAGAGCTACTGCTCTTGCTTTTGATGATATGTTAGCTTCTATGAATTCTTACGGAGCTGGTGGTACTTCTTATGGAGTGTTTAACAACTCTGAGGATATGGCATTAAATTTAGGTTTCTCTGGTTTCAGAAGAGGTTCTTATGACTTCTACAAGTCTGACTGGAAATACTTAAATGACTTAGCAACAAGAGGTGGTATTAACGAAGGTGCTACTGGTGGTGAAGCTATTAGAGGTGTTATTATACCTGCTGGTGTTTCTTCTGTTTATGATGAAGTACTAGGTAGAAATCTTAAGCGTCCATTTTTACACGTACGTTATAGAGCTTCAAACACAGAGTCAAGACAAATGAAAACTTGGATTACTGGTTCTGTTGGAGCTGTAACATCTGATTTAGATGCAATGACAGTCAACTTCTTGTCTGAAAGATGTATGGTTGTTCAAGGTGCTAATAACTTCATGTTAATGAACTAAGCATTTATTATATTAAGGATCGAGGCTTCGGCCTCGAACCTTTCTTTTTATTAATTTTATTATATATTATATTATGGCAAAAAAACAAAAAACAGAGGTAGAGGTACCTGTTGTTGAAACACCAACTGTTACAACACCAAAACCTAAAAAAGTTGAAATTAAAAAACCAACTTGGGAAATAAAAGATAGATCTTATTTGTTAAAAAATGGAAAAAGACCTTTAAGTAAATCTATAAAAGCCGCTGGCGTTTATTGGTTTGATGAACAAAAAGGTTATGAAAGAGAGTTAAAATATTGTGAGAATCAAAAAACACCATTTGTTGATGAAATGCAAGGTGATCAAAGATTATCTCACATTATATTTAGAAACGGAGTTTTGCATGTTCCTAAAGAAAAAACAATTTTACAAAAACTTTTGTCTTTATACCATCCTGGTAAAGATATTATATATCACGAGTTAAAACCTCAAGCTATAGCTAAACAAGAGGTTGAAACTATAGAGATGGAAATAGAAGCTTTAAACGCTGCCTTAAACTTAGATATAGATATGGCAGAAGCTGTGATGCGTGTAGAGTTAGGTTCTAAGGTATCAGATATGAGTTCTAAAGAGCTTAAAAGAGATTTATTAGTATTTGCTAAAAACAATCCTGTTTTGTTCTTAGAATTAGCTAATGATGAAAATATACAACTTAGAAATTTTGGTATAAAAGCTACTGAAATGGGTATATTAAAACTTTCTCAAGATCAAAGAACATTTACTTGGGGTTCTACTGATAGAAAACTAATGAACGTTCCTTTTGATGAACATCCTTATTCTGCTTTAGCTGCTTGGTTTAAAACCGATGAAGGTATGGAGATATATACAAATATTGAAAAAAGATTAAATTAATCAAACTGTAGAGCGGTCGCTCTTCGGGGCGATCGCAATACAAAATAAAAAAATATGATAAGTGTAGATACAGTATATCAAAGAATTTTAGCAACAGCTAACAAAGAACAAAGAGGTTATATAACGCCTCAAGAATTTAATCTATATGCTAATCAAGCGCAAATGGAAATTTTTGAGCAATATATGAATGATAAAGAAGATTATAATAGTGAAAAAATATATCCGTTTACACAATCAGTAAATCTACCAAACGTTTTTGATTTAAAACAATTAACAGATGATTTAGGTGATCCTAATTTTTACGCTATAGGTAGTGTTACTACTAGCGTTTTACCAGAATACTCTTCTGCTTTTCTTAACAACGTAGTTGTTGAAGAAGTTAGCTACATGGAATATACTAGAATATCTAATACTCCTCTTACAAGACCTACTGAAAACAGACCTATATACTATGTTAAATCAGACATTATATATGTTATTCCAGATGTAGTTGGTGCTGAGTATAAGGTTAGTTATATAGCTAAACCTAAAAAAGCAGCTTGGACATATGTTGTTGTTGATTCAAAACCTCTATACAACCCAAGTGCATCAGACCATCAAGATTTTCAACTACATGCTTCAGAAGAAACAACTTTAGTTTTAAAAATATTACAACTAGCTGGTATTGGTATAAAAGATTATAATGTTGTTCAAGTGGCAGCACAAAAAGAAGTTAATAAAATACAACAAGAAAAACAATAATAAATGGTTTTACAAAGTCAACTTCCAAGAGAATATTACGAAGGATCTAATAAAGGTAGCTATCAATTTGTTAATTTAGAAGATATAATAAATCAATTTATGGTTGTTTATGTCGGGGATGAAAAAATAATACGTAAATGTAGTCGTACAGATGCTGCTTTTTACGCACAAAGAGGTTTAGCTGAGCTAAGTTTTGATACACTAAAATCCATAAAGTCTCAAGAAATAATATTACCCGCAGATTTAAAAATGTCTTTACCTCATGATTATGTTAATTACACTAAAATATCACGTGTAGATAGTGCTGGTATAAAACATAGATTATATCCTACAAAAGACACATCAAATCCATTTTCAATACTTCAAGAAGATGATAATAGTTATGATTTTACTGTTTTATCTAATAGACTTTTAACGAATTATAAATTTGATGAAACTAGTGTGTTAAAATCTGCTGTAGATTCTTTAGATCAATGGGTTAGAATTGGACCTCGAAACACGCCAGATGGCGATAGCATAAGCATAACAAATAACAAACTTACCTTTACGCATGGTTCTAAGCAATATGGCTCACAAGGAGGAACTCCATATCAAGGTAGTATTGCTAGTAGGGTTTATTTAGTACATCAAAAAGTTGATGTAACAGGTCTTGATGAAATATCTATATCTGCAACAGCAACTTCTGTTGCGGCTTCTACAGGCGTTCACGATGCTGGATCCGTTAGAATAGGTGTTACTTCTGTTGAGCCAGCTGGAACAAATATTCCAGGAACAAGTTTTAATGCTAATATTACTAATCCAGATTTAACTTTTTCTGAAAATGGTTATTATAAAGCGGCTTTAGTTGATCCTAGTATATTTAACTTAATTGATAACGATAGTAATTCAAGCTTTATTGACTTTACAGACGGCACAACATCAACACAGAGCTTAGAAAACATAGATTTAAAAAGTATACCTCTAGACAGTGATGGTAAAAAATATATATATGCTTTAGTAATAAGTCATATACAAGCGTTTACAACTTTATCTACATCTTCAACGCTAGCAACAAATACTGTTGATAACGTCACTTTGACAGCAGATTTACCTACGCCTGGTTTACAAGAAAAAACTGAGTCTACTACTTGGGGTAATTACAAATCACAAACACCAGCTGAAAACAATAATGATGATTATGAAGATGAAATTTATTGGCCTAATGAAGGTGAGAGATATGGATTAGAACCTTCTCACGCTCAAGTAAACGGTAGTTTTTATATTGATGAGTTAAAAGGATTTATACATTTTAGTTCTAATATTTCAGGAAAAACTGTGATATTAGATTATATAAGCGATAGTCTTGGCACATATGCAGAGCAAGTAGTACATAAGTTTGCAGAAGAAGCTATGTATAGATATATTTTACACGGTGTTGCTTCTGGTCTAGCTTACACACAACAAATAGTACCTAGACTTAAAAAAGAAAAATTTGCAGCTATTAGACAGGCTAAACTTAGATTATCAAACTTTAAATTAGAAGAATTAACTCAAATACTTAGAGGTAAATCTAAACACATAAAACACTAGTATATGCCAGAAATTAAGAATAATTTTTTAAAAGGTCGAATGAACAAAGACCTTGATGAAAGGCTTATTCCAAACGGAGAATATAGAGATGCCATGAATATACAAATTTCTACTTCAGAAGGAGATGATGTAGGAACAGTGCAAAGCATTAAAGGTAATGTAAAAAAATACAAAACTAAAGATGGAGATACTGATGTTATACCTGATAATTGCAAGTGTGTTGGCGTTATAGCAGACGAAAAAACTAATAAGCTTTATTATTTTGTTAAAAAACAATTTAACCCGCTAGAAGAAAACTTTGAAGCAATAATAGAATTTACACCTAAAGATGGTGATGTTAGTGCTTATATAACACCTGTTGTTATTGATAAATATGTTAATACTGCGGCTGCGGTATTGAAGTTTCCTGAAAGAATGATTACTGGTATAAATATAATAGATGGTTTATTGTTTTGGACAGACGGTGTTGGTGAGCCAAAAAAAATAAACATAGCTAATTGTATAGCGGGTACTGTAAAAAATGGTTTTGATTGGGCGCATACACAGTTAGTTTTTCCAAAAGGTAGTTTTGACGGTTGCTACGTTTTTGATACTTCTAAATGGAGTGGTAGTTCGGCAGGGCCTCAATTATCAAGTACTTATAATACAAGCGCTTCAAGATTAGGAGATATAAATGGAACGTATAGTAGGTACGGCTACATACACAAAGAACATTTAAATGCTTTAACATTTCCTAATGAATTAAATCATGGAGATGAAGTTGCGCTAAGACATTATAGAGATGGTAAATATATAAGGACTGCTGACTTTAAGTTTTTTGAAAATACTAGTGATAATTATATTCATATAAGATATTCTTCTTACGACGATAATGATGATTTTAACGAAGATCATCCAAGAGCAATACGTACTGGTGATGTTTTTTATGCAGACAAAACTATTTACAGTTTTACTGGAGAAAACGATATTAAAGAAGAGCATATTACTGTAATTAAAAAAGCACCTACTACAAAGCTTAATTTTAAAATAAACACTTCATTAAAAAATGTAACTACAAGTATTACTCAATCAAGCAACGCTGGTAGAACAAGTGTAAAAAACTCTACTAATAAAAAACCTTTGTTTGAACAAGTATTACCTAGGTTTTCTTATAGATACAAATATGTTGATAATGAATACTCTGCTTTTGCACCTTTTACAGAAGTTGTTTTTAATCCAGAGTATAAAGAAGATTATACAAAAGAAAACTTTTATAACGAAGAAGATGGCTACAATACAGCTATGGTTAATTCTATTGATTCTATAGATTTAACAGATTTTATATCATCTGAAACACCAAAAGATGTAGTTCAAGTTGATATACTCTATAAAAAAGAAGACTCTCCAATAATATATTCTATAGCTAGTATAAGCCACAACGATAACGAATGGCATGCTATAGGTTCTAATTCTTATTCTGACATAGGTTATAATACTAAAAAAGCTAATGGTGCTGATGGTGCTCATATGGTTTACGGTAGTGGGTTTAAAGGTAGTTACGTCGTTACAACAGAAAACATTAGTCATGCTCTTCCAGAAAATCAAATATTAAGAGGTTATGATAATGTTCCTAGAAATGCTTTAGCTCAAGAAATAACTGGTAGTAGAATAGTTTATGGTAATTATGTGCAAGGTTATACTCCTTCAACAAAAATACCGAATGTAATAGCTGATTATAATTCTAGAAATAATTACGATGAATATAGCTACAAAAGTTATTATTCTAGAAATAGATCAAAGCAAAGTATAACTTCAAATTCTTTTGATAACAAAGGCTTACCGTCTGTAAAATCACAAAGAAATTATCAAATAGGTATTTCTTTTTTAGATAAATACGGTAGAGAGACACCTGTTTTTAGTTCTAGTAAAAGCGCTATAAAAATACCTTGGACAAGTAAATATGGCTCTGTATCTTCATCTCAATCTCATCAATTAAACGTATCGTTAAATAGTGATATACCAAGCTTTGCAGAGTATGTTAAATATTTTGTAAAAGAAACTAGCGCAGAATATTATAATCTCTTAATGGATGATGTTTATGTTCCTGCAGATTATTCTAAAAAACAAGATAGAAGATTTATATATGCTTCTTTTCCTTCTTCTGATAGAAACAAAATAAGTGAAGATGATTATATTATATTAAAAAAGAAACTAGGTGAATCTTCAGCTTTTCAAAAACAAACTAGATTTAAAGTTTTAGATATTAAAAACGAAGCGCCAGAGTTTGTAAAATATCAATACATATCATATGGTAGGGTAAGTCAAAAAGGTGCATATAAAATAGGTACTGCAACTGATTATTTAAATACTACACTGTTTACATCTCAAAATCATAAGCCTAGTAAACTATTTACTGATGCTATAAGTAATCAACAAATAGTATTTAGTAGACTTGCTTGGCAAGATGCTAGAGGTATGCACTTTAGATTTGGTGATAATAGTGATCAACAAATTTTAGAAGACAACTTATATTTTTCATTTTTTATAGAACAAAGTGATGGTAGAATACAAAGATCTAAAAGATATAAAATAGCGACTGTAAGAGGTACGAGTAGTATAGTGTTTAGCTTAGAAGAAAAAATAAGCCGTGATGACGTTATGTTAGCTAGAAATGATCGTACTACTTCTGGTAATCACACTTTGCATGATGATTTAGTAGTAGAAATAGAACAAAGAGTATTAAGAAGAGAAGAAGATTTTTCTGGTAAGTTTTTTATTAAATTAAAAGCAGACCAACGTTTAACAGAACAAACAGAGGTTTTTGGAAATGAATCTGGAAACGCTCTTGAAAGATATTTCCAAACAGCAAGCGCTAATAGCTTTTTACTTTACAATGATCATAGTTTTTCTGG